>Ga0247730_1001263_pt1 | contig 14499 bp, 14 predicted proteins | sample UWRJL073202C2_FD_180959 | JGI IMG/M metagenome (GOLD analysis project Ga0247730, IMG submission 180959) | Plant litter microbial communities from Arlington Agricultural Research Station in Wisconsin, United States - UWRJ-L073-202C-2 | ecosystem: Environmental > Terrestrial > Plant litter >...
ATGGTATAAGTTGTTCGATAGTAGTTTTGACATCCCCGAATAATCCCAATTTTAACATCGCCCTTCGCCCCAGCCGCTCTGGTTTGGTGTCAATCTGAACAATGATTTTGTCTTTAGGAATAAAGGGAACATAAGGGAAGTCGGTGCCAAGGAGAATAACCACATCACTTTCATGCATACTGTGATAAGCAGAGGGGAGGCCCAGCAAACCTGTCATCCCAACTTCATAAGGGTTATCATGCTGTATGCTCATTTTGCCTCTGAATGAATAGCCCACCGGGGCTTTCAACATTCCTGCAAGCTGTACAACTTCATCATGTGCATCTGCAGCGCCAATTCCGCAGAACAAACATATTTTTGGATATTTGTTAATCAGTGCTGCCAGCGCAGCCAGTTCTGTTTTTTCCGGAAGGATCGTTGCTCTGGCGAAATAGTTACCATCTGAAGACTGATTGTGCACAGCTTCCATGGCGCTGACATCTCCAGGCAGGCCCAGTATTGCCACACCTTTCATCTGGATGGCATGTTGTATCGCAGCCTGCGTCATTCGGGGTAATTGGCCGGGTGTTGCAGCGATTTGGTTATAGTGGCTGCAATCGTCAAATAGTTTAATGGTGTTGGTTTCCTGGAAGTAGCCGCTGCCGAATTCTGTTGTTGCACAGGTAGACGCGATAGCCAGTACCGGCACTCCTGATCGGTGAGCATCATACAAACCGTTGATAAGGTGTACATGTCCCGGGCCACTGCTCCCGGCGCAACATGCGAGACCGTTTAACTCAGCTTCGGCAGCAGCGGCAAATGCCCCTGCTTCTTCGTGTCTCACATGGATCCATTTAATTTCGGGTGTCAGACGTACTGCATCATTTAACTCATTTAAACTATCACCTGTTACTGCATAAATACGTTCGATTCCTGCCTGTACCAGCATGTCTACTAATTGTTGTGCTACTTTTTTTGACATTTTTCTATGATTTAGTGGTCGTATATATTTCATCCAGCCATTCCAATTCGGATGCCATTTTGTAAGATGCTGTTTATTAGTTTATTGTGGTCATCATGGAATTATTGAAGTGTTATATTTCGTAAATAAAAGTCATTTTCGATACGATATGGAGTATCAGCAATATCGCTTACATCTGCGATATTTTATTGGATGCTGCTGCTGATACGAAATCACGTCTTGTTTCTACGAAATATCACGCGGTAAAATATTGCGATTATCTTCATGTATCTGTAAATCAGAATAGTACAAATTTGGTCTGTGCTTTGGCATATTGCCCGTATGGAAAAGGTCTATATTTTTTTGAAATTCATCACCATTGCTGTTGTTACACAGATAGCGTTCTTAAATGTAGCAAGGGGTCAGATTGCTGAAACCTTTAAGCCTGGTGAATGGCAATATTTTACTGATAGTGTTTCGGTCAGTGCGCATGCTTCCTACGATCGGGTAGGTAGAATGCACCGATGGTTGTTTGGGAAAAATTACCGGAAAGAATGGGCAAAACCAGTTAAACTTCCCGTGCTAAAATTATCAGCAATCAATGGAGGGCTTACACTGGTAAAAGCGGGAGGCGGTATGGAATCTAAGGCACTGCGACTAAAGGATAGCAGTGGTAAGGAGTGGGTTTTAAGAGGTGTAGAAAAATCACCTGACAAACTTTTACCTGCTAATGTACAGGGTACATTTGTTTTGGATTGGGTAGATGATGAGTTTAGCGGTCAGCATCCCTATTCAGCTCTTGTGGTCCCACTGCTCGCTGCAGCAGCGGGCATTCCTCATGCCAACCCAGTCATAGGCGTTGTAGCTGATGATCCCGCCCTTGAACAATACCGTAGTACTTTCTCAGGAATGATCTGTTTGCTGGAAGAAAGGGAGCCAATGGGCAATTCAGATAATACCTTTCAGATGGAAAAGGAACTGGTCAGGAGCAATGATGTGCGTGCAGATGGAAAACTTTTTTTCAGGGCCAGGCTGCTTGACGCACTTGTAGGCGACTGGGACCGTCACGAAGACCAATGGCGATGGCTGCCCGAAAGCAAAGATAACGAGCAAGTATATAAGGCTGTTCCGCGCGACCGGGATCAAGTTTTTCATGTAACTCAGGGAGTTTTTCCTTCCATTGCAGCTTTACCATGGCTTGATCCTACACTAACCAATTTCAGCAGTGAAATCAAGCGTATTCAATATCTGCTCTACAAAACACAGTTTGTAAATGCCTTTCCAGACTTTCAATTTAGTTACAGTGAATGGATGGATATGACTTCGGAGTTTATAAAATTGGAATCTGACAGTGTACTTGAAGCAGCAATCCAACGTTTGCCAAAGGATTTATCCAGTCAGGAAAAATCAGCTATACTGGAGATTCTGAAGCAACGCCGCGATAACCTGCCGGCAGCCATGACTTCGTACTATCGTTTTATAAATCGTATTGTCGACATCCGCTTAACGGACAAGCCCGAGAACATTCTTATCACAACGGATACTACTAAAAGTACCAGGATAACGGTCAGCAAATATGAAAAGAAAAATAAACTTACTGATACTATTTTCACGATGGTTTACAAGCCAAACGTAACTCATGAAATCAGACTTTATACCCAGGGTGGGGATGATCGGTTGCTAATTGATAATACGGGTTCCACTATCCCGGTAAAAGTAATTGACAGTGCGGGACATAAGGAAATCAATGTAAAGTCAGACAACCACAGGCTCAAAGTTTACGGGCCAGCCAGCCTTCATAGTTTCGCAGGCAATCACGACGATATTGTGAAGCATCTTAAGGAGGATTCACTTAACCGCAAATTTGTACCTGTTAATTTATACAATGTGTGGGTACCTCTGGCTACAGTAGCCTCAAACAGGGATGACGGATTTCTGTTGGGCCTTGGTTTCAGGTATACAGGCAAAGATGGTTTCAGAAAATCACCTTACAGTATGCGGCAGGAGTTGCTTCTCACACACTCTTTTGCCACAAATGCCTTCCGTATCCGGTATAAAGGGGAGTGGATGGGGGTGATCAGCAGCGCTGACCTTGTTATGGATGCTTTTGTGCAGGCGCCCGATAATACGATGAACTTCTTTGGTAAAGGAAATGAAACATCGCTAAATAAAACAGGTGATTACAGACGCTTTTACCGGGCACGTTTCGACACCTATCAATTTGATCCTACACTGCGCTGGCATACAGGTAGGGTAAGTACATTTAGTGCTGGACCATCGTTGCAAATTTATCATCTGAATGCTGACAATAACCTGGACAGATTAGTATCATACCCTGGTTTACTGCATTCCAGTGACAGTACCACACTAGACCATGATAAAGTTCAGCTGGGGCTGTCGGCCAGTTTTAACAGTGACAAAAGGGACAACCAGATCCTCCCTGCAAAAGGATATTACTTCAATATAAATGCGCAGGGTTATGAAGGCTTAAACGCAGATTCAAGGTCTTATGCACAAATCAGAACAGATTTCACCTATTATCAGAAAATTGATTCGGCAGGCAGGTTTGTCCTATGGAACAGAACAGGAGGCGGTGTTTCCGCCGGCCACCCTGGCTTCTATCAGTCCATGTTCCTCGGTGGACAGGGTAACCTGCTTGGCTACCTCCAAAACCGGTTTTCAGGTGACCATATGGTTTACAATAATTTTCAGGGACGGTTTAAACTGGCAAATATAGCCGGATATATTTTGCCAGGTCAGCTGGGGCTGCTTGGTTTCTATGACCTAGGTAGAGTATGGTCGAAAGGAGAGCAGTCGGATAAATGGCATCAGGGTGCCGGAGGAGGGCTATATTTTGCTCCTGCCAGCTTAACGGTGATTCAAATCCTGGCCGGCCATTCGGAGGAAGGATGGTATCCTTACTTATCACTCAATTTTAGATTATAATAGGCTAGCCGTCTGGCAGACCGACTATCGACAGCTATCGCCTCTTCAGCGAAATACGAATCCCTTGTAAAGAGGCTCAACCCAATTTTATGTCATAAATCAGTCCAGCTTTATTTTTTAATTATAATATCATGAAAAAATCAATTCAAGTTTCAATGTCACTCGTCTTCTCTTTATTTGCTGCTGTCAGCGCACAAGCACAAACAAGCCCTTCCTCCACTACTTTGGGTAGCCGGATCATTTACAGCGGCGGAATAGAGACAGGTTTATCAACAGGCAGCTTCAATGATACCCATAAGGCGAATCTGGGTGGATCAATACAGGCTGCTTACCAAATAGACCAAAGTACATATTTGACACTCAGTGCCGGTTATACCGATTTCTTCGGCAAGGATAAAGTTTTCAACTCTTCGCAAAGCGCAGCAGACCTTCACTATCTTCCGGTCAAACTTGGACTAAAGTATTTCCCGCTTTTGGGTTTTTATGTGCAGGGTGAAGCAGGTGCAGCCTTTATCCTAAATAAGTCTGATTTGGGCTATGACCGGGCAGCTGACTTTGTTTACAGTCCACAGATCGGCGTTCAATTTCCTGTAAGCGATAAATCATTTATTGACCTTGGCTTGCGTTATGAGGGCACAACAAAATATAAAGATGATGCCGATTACAGCAAGGTTAATTTCTTTGGATTGCGGGTAGCATATGCTTTTGGATTGTAACCTGATAATCAAATCTGGTTTATGAATTTAGTGGCGGGGGCAGCTACAGTTACCCCCTCACTAATGTACTTAATAAAATTTTTATACGATATTTCATCACACAATATCCCATGTTAAGATTGTAATCATCAGAGGTTCAGTGTATTGTGTTGTGGCATGTCCTTTGGAATTGAATTGGCAGGCAAATAAGCACCATGACAAGTTTAATTATCGATTACAACCTAATAGCAAGAACAACGCTCAGGTAATTAGCCTCGCAGGAGTTGACGCTATCAAAAATATTAATACTATTCTCTGGCAATTAGTTGTCCAGTATAACCAAATCACAGCTTAGCAAAGCTTGTAAATCGCAAAATTATGTTTGAAGGAAACACAAACCAGCTATTTAACGATGCAGGAATTGGAAGATGGAGCTTCGAATTAAATAGTCTTGTCTGTAAGTTATGTCCGGTAGCAACACGGATGATATTTGACAACTCCAGCGAAATGAAAGATTGCCAGATCATGTTTAAAATCCTGCAGGTGCTGAACAATTACCTCAGCAATTCTGCGAAATTTTCACCTAAAGGTACTTCTGTTCTTGTGTCTGTTAAAAAAACGTCAGATACTGTACGGGTTACAGTTAAGGATCAAGGACGTGGTATTGCTATCAAAGATCAACAGTTACTTTTCACCCGTTACAGCCGCTTAGATCATCAGAGTGCAGTAATGACCAAGGGTTTCGGGCTTGGCTTATTCCTTTCCAAAGAAATCCTAACCATGCATGGAGGAAGTGTAGGAGTAACGAGTAAACCTGGCTCGGGCTCATCGTTTTATTTCATTTTGCCATTGCATAGTTCTTGTTTTTAAATGCTACTTATCCCTTTAACTTAATCAATAGTATATGGACTTTATACTTAATCAACCAAAAACCCATCGTGGTACTGCAATATTTGATCAATATGAAGAACGTCATCTCATTTCTACGGATCTCATTATATCTGATCTGCAATCGTATATCAGTGGTCAACAGCATGTTTTTCCCCAGCATGATTTATTTTATCAGATCGTCTATTTCAAAACAGAAAACGGGCAGCATATGATAGCGTTTAAAAAGAAATATGCTTTGAAGGCCAGTATTATACATCGTAGAATAAGGCTGTCTGATGACTGGACTGTAAAGGATGCGGTAAATGGAATAGTCATCAATTTTAGTGAATTGTTTTTTGGAACTTTTCTGGCTGATGTCAATTACATTAATGATTTAATGTTTTTTATCAGTAATAGTGGTTATTCCCGTTTCTGCATTGATTCTGAAAATCAGTTGCTGGTAGATGAATTGATAAAAAAAATCAACAGGGCATACGATGGTGGACGCGGTAATTACGATCTCACAAGAGTACACCTGCTGCATCTGTTAATTAAACTTAATATGAGACTTGTACTTAGTCAAAGTTCAAAAATCAGCAAAAATTACTATTTGCATAAGTTTGAAATTCTGATAGAACAACATTTCCTTTTAAAAAAATACCCTAAGGATTATGCAGAACTGCTGTTCATCACTCCTAATCACTTAAACGCTGTTTGTATACAGTTTGCAGGCAAATCCGCTGGCGACATGATTCGGAGCCGGATTTTGCTTGAAGCAAAAAGGCTCTTAATGTATTCAAGCTTAACGATAAATGAAATTGCATCTTATTTGAACTTTGATACCAATTCCTACTTCTCCAGATTCTTTAAAAAAGAAGAAAAAATCAGTCCTAAATCTTTTCAGAAGAGATATAATGCGGCTAAACCGGTAAAAAGTAACAATTAATCTCTAATTAGTATAAGGCTCGGCCTAGGGCTCTATGTAAATTCGTTTACTCTAAATAAGAGTAAAACCGTAAAGTTTATATGTCATAAATCGATAAATATGGAAGCGCAGAACGATGAAAAGGAATTTAAACCGAAGGGTACAATTGTATTTATGCTCTTACTGCTGGCCTTGACGGCGGCTGTTTGGTTTAGCGTTTATAACCTGCAAATAGAAAGACACTTTTAAAATCTAATAAATGAACAAGGCGGAATTAAAAATAGTGATGCTCGCGGGAGTAATGTTGGTAATGTTCTTTTTTGCTGTACTATACAATACATTCATTCGTAAAATCGAAATGCCTACGTGCATTCCCTACAACTCTGTTTTTGAAAAACCAGGGATCAGAAAGCTGGATGATAAAACCTATGAAGTGTACATCGTTGCCCATATGTGGGAATTCGATGCAGGGGAAATTACGGTCAACCAGGGCAGCACGATAGACTTTTATCTTACTTCAAAAGATGTTGTTCATGGCTTCAACATAGAACGTAAAGCCGTCAATCTTATGGCTGTACCAGGAGCTGTAAATAAGATTACCGTCACCTTCGATGACCCTGGAACTTATCGTATTGTGTGCCATGAATACTGCGGTGTTGGACACCAGGGCATGATGGGCAAGGTTATCGTCACTAATAAATAAATGCAATCATGAAGATCAGCAAACCATACAGAACAACAATTTTAGTGGGCTTATTTATGCCTATGGCCTTATTTATCCTGGGCGTTTACAATGGAGTAATGCAAACATTTTACCGTTCGGGTGTAATTCATAAGTCGTCAGTTGCGGGAATAAATTATTATCAGGGTTTAACTATACATGGAGTGCTCAATGCACTCGTTCTCACCACTTTCTTTGCCGTAGTATTCGGGCATGTAACGATCACAAATTACCTCAAAAAGGAACCACCTAAATTAACCTACCAGATCTCAATGCTGGTAATGGTAACCGGAACCTTAATGGATCTTGTGAGTATGCTTGCCGGTAAATCACAGGCGCTGTATACATTTTATGCACCGCTTAAAAATTCACCAATATTTTATATTGGTACTGCATTATTAATTATAGGTAGCTGGATAGCCTACTTTGGCTGGATTAAACTGTGGTTTGCCTGGAAAAAAGAAAATCCAGACCAGAGAATGCCACTTGCTGTACTGGGTACATTTGTAAACTTTACAATGTGGTTTATAGCAACCATCCCCGTTGCTTATGAAACCCTGGTTATTCTTACACCCTGGTCTATGGGTATTACCAATGACGTAAATGTTCCACTCACCCGGATGCTATTTTGGATGTTTGGGCACCCACTTGTTTATTTCTGGCTTTTACCTGCTTATGTGGCATACTATACCATTTTGCCAAAAGTCGCCGGCGGTAAGCTATTTTCTGAAAATGCCGGGCGCCTTACTTTTCTGTTGTTTCTCATCTTGTCTATTCCAGCCGGGATTCATCATCAGTTTAGCGAGCCTGTTTTAACTCCGGGGAATAAGCTATGGGTAACATTTCTAACGTATTGTGTTTCTATCCCAAGTTTTATGACAGCATTTACTATTGGTGCTTCACTTGAATATGCTGCCAGAAGAAGGGGCGCCACGGGATTTTTTGACTGGATGGTAAAGTTGCCTTATTTTCAAAAGGACAATTTTCTTTTCGGATATTTTATATGTGGCCTGATCATGTTCATTTTCGGCGGCCTGTCCGGGATTGTCAATGCATCCTACTCACTCAACCAAATGATCCACAACACGGCTTGGGTGCCGGGCCACTTTCATTTAATCATCGCTGGTCCTATCATTCTTGTGATTCTTGGGATGAGCATCTACATCTATAGCGGGGTCTCTGGCAGGGCGATAAAATTTAGATCCCTGCTCACCATTGTACCCTATCTGTGGATGTTTGGCGTAGCCTTTTTATCCCATGGGCTAATGACGGGCGGACTAATGGGGGAGCCCCGGAGAACAAATCTCGGGATGTCTTACACGGATCCTTCTCATCCTCTTTTTAACAATAACTGGGTGCCAACTACAACAATGACTTTATTAGGAGGACTAACTATGGGAGTAGCAGCAGTATTATATTTTATCTGCTTTTTTTCCACTGCGATGGGCAAACGTATTGCAGAGCCTAAAATAGAACTGCCCGAAACGGAATATTTACATGATGAAAAGCCTGTCGCTATTTTATTAAGCATGAAGCCATGGATTGTAGTATGTGTCATATTGATTCTGGCTACTTACATACCCGCCTTGTTTAGTGTATTAAAATACAGTAAGCCCGTGCCTAATAAGTTTGAGACCGGAAGCCCGGAAAACCAGATCAAAATATCAAAATAGCAGAAATATTATTTGAACTGAAGATATGTTAATAAGAACTATAAGAGCATGGTCGTTCTTCATCGTTACACTGATGATCCCGGTAACGGCTTTTTCTATCTATAACTGGTACGAGGAAGATTTGGCCGACCTTCCATATTATGATAAAGGTATCCTGTTTACCGGTGATGTTACACAGCTATCTAAAGTTCCGGCCTTTAGTTTTATGAACCAGGATAGCCTTCCACTAAACGAGGACTTTGTGAAAGGGAAGGTCTGGGTGGCGCATTATTTTTTTGTTTCCTGCCCTACCATATGCCCAATTATGGTAAACAGTATGAAACTAGTCCAGGAAGCATACAATCAATCAAATGAGGTAAGGATGATATCATTAACAGTAGATCCGAAACATGATAAAGTCGATGTTTTGAAGAAATATGCAGGCACAAAACATATTAACACCGATCAATGGCAGCTTGGCACTGCTGATAAAAAAATCCTCTATCAGTTTGCCCGCAAAGGCCTGTATATTATTGCTACTGACGGGGATGGAGGAACCGATGATTTTATTCATAGTGACAGGTTAGTGCTCATCGATCAAAACCGTCATGTTAGGGGATATTATGATGGCCTGGATGAGTCAGATGTCGATCATTTGATTAAAGATATAAAGCGCCTGAGAAATGATTAACGTAATCAATATTGATAAAAAATTTAATGGATTCAGATGAAAAAGATAACTTTTAGCCTAGCCTTTATTTTATTATGCTGGACATCAGCTGTGCAGAGTGCTGATATAAACGCGGGGAAGATGATTTTTACATCCAGATGTACTTCTTGCCACGCAATTGACAGACAGGTTATTGGACCGGCTTTAAAAAATATAGATAAAATCAGATCAGAGAGCTGGATCATTGCATTTGTTCACTCGTCACAGACTGTTGTTCAGTCTGGTGATACTGCTGCGGTAAAGCTTTTCAAGGATTTTAACCAGACGATAATGCCAGATCATCCGGATATCAGCGATGATAAGATCAGGGATATTATTGCATATATAAAGGATGAAAGTGTAAAGCTGGCATCACAACCAGCAGTGAAGGAAATGCCTGATTTGAGGCCTGTTTATGCTGTTGGGTCTGAGGGCATATTACACCAGATCATTTATCTGAATATATCCGGCGACCACCTTCCACTGACTTTTAAGGAAACCGGAAAATGGTTTATAATATTTGGCGTAATCATCGCACTTGTTCTACTTTTTCTTCTTCTTGTTTATTACAAGACTTTTTCTGCGATGATAGAAGATGAGCTGGATAAACTAAGGAATAAAAAGGATTAGTATCAGTCCAAATATATTTCAACTTAAAAATAACCCTATGAAAAATAAAAGCTTTTTTTTAAGTCTTTTTGGCTTATTAGTTGCCATTTGCAAACCCTTTCTGACTACAGCCTTGCCAATTGTCAATGTAGTTGATTCTCAATATCCACTGACAAATATTGCCGGGACTGTTCCTCCACTCTGGCCTTATTTTGTAGGAGCAGTTTTGATTGTTATAGGTCTAATCTTTGAAATTGCCGAGAAAACGGATCATACGCGGTCAAAAATATAAGAAGCCTATTCATTTTTAGATATTTACGCAAAAACTTTTAACCAATTTTCCACTGATCTACATCCAGAGCTGATCACACCACTTCATGTAATTCACGAATATGTATTCCATATTCGTGAATTATTAAGTCTACCATTTTCAGCTTAATTTTTAATTTCGTGCTGATCAATCAGATAAGTAAGTGCGGTCATACTTGCTGCCCCAAGTTCCAGTTCCCGTTTATTCACGTTTTCAAAAATGTCATTTGCGGAGTGATGAACATCAAAATAACGCTGTGAATCAGGCCGGAAATCAATTAAAATTACATCGGGCATTGTTTTCTTCAGGTATGCAATATCGACATTGTTGCCACCAATGGTCATGCTTTCAGAATTATAGGGTGCAAAAAGATCTTTCCAATTTGTATTGATTTGTTTAAGACCTGTATTTGATACACCGAAACGGAACCCCCTGGGTGTGAATCCTCCTTCATCACTTTCTATTGCAGCAATATGTTTTTCCTTGTTTATAGTTGCTTCGTCAGCATATTTCATTGCACCCTGACCTCCCCATTCCTCAGCCATAAAAAGTACAGCCCTGATGGTATGTTTAGGTTGATAGCCAATCTTTTTGAATATTCTAAGTACCTCTACCGCCTGCATTACTCCCGTGCCGTCATCATGGGCGCCTTCAGCAAGATCCCATGAATCCAGGTGGCCACCAACAGTGATGTATTGATTTGAAAATTCACTCCCTTTTAGCTCCCCAATCACATTATAGGAAGCGACGTCTGGAAGTGTTTCACAATTTTGTTTAAAATAAATCTTTACTTCACCTGATTTTTTCTTCTTTATCAGATTGCTCAATTGGTTGGCGCTTACAGTTGATAATGCTGCTGCAGGTATCGGGGAGTTCCCCAAATATTGCATAGCTCCCGTATGCGGATAGTTATCAATTGAAAATGTGAGTGACCTTATCAAAACAGCGATTGCACCATACCTGGCCGCTTCGCCTGGCCCCGAAAATCGTTGGTCTGCAGCACCCATATATGCAGGCACACCTTCAATTATTTTGTCGTCAAACGGACGGTTAAAGAAAACAATTTTGCCTTTTACCCCGGTTTCACCCAATGAATCGAGCTGTTTCAGGCTTTGAAGTTCTATCACTTCGGCAGTAATGCCCTGTTTTGGCGTACCTACTGAGCCACCCAGCGCTGCTAAAGTCAAAGTTGTACGATTCTGCCCATCAATGATTATTCCCTGTTCTTTCGCTCCCCGAACCCAGTGATGCACCATAACTTTCTGCAGATAGACCTTGTCAAAACCATAACTTTCCATTAATTTTTTGCTCCAGGTTACAGCCTTTTCGGCATTTCTGGATCCACTAAGCCGAGGACCGACATTTTTGCACAAATATCTTAGATTTCCATAAGCATCACCATGATGCAATTCTTCATCATATACCTTGCGTATCATAAGAGAATCAACTTGAGCGTTAACAGATGAAGAGACTGAAGCCAACATTAGTCCGGATAGAATAAATTTGATCATGTGCATTTTATTATTGATTTAAGATTTAATAGTGTAAAATTACCCAAATTCTGGTCTAATTATAAAACTAATAGTTAACTATTTGTTGATCTAATGTTAAACTTTATCATCATAAATGGAAATTGATAGTGGTACTTAAATACAAATATTGCTGGATTGTGAGATAATGGATCATATCAATCACTTTACAAGCTAGTATCAGGCGTAGATGAAATTGAAACGATATTGGAGATATTAGCTATCGGAATTCTATTGATTTACGTTGAGATTTTTAAACTTTTTTTCAGTGTAGTTCTTGCAAGGGTTAAATTCTATTTACCTTTCTGCAGTTGTTATTTTATTCTTAAACAGTCAAATATTAAACGAACGTGTCCATTTTAACCTCATCATATTTTGTAGCCATAAACTTTTATTATCGCTATTTTCTATCAATGATTCTATATAAGAAAAAACAGCATAATGCTAAGATCTGCTGGCAGAGGTATTGAAAGCGGCAATCCACCAATTGACAGTGAATAAGCTGGGCTGCAGCCGGCAAAATGTGATCAGATTTTTCTTGGGCGATTAGCTAATTATTTTACTAATCCGCGTTCCAATCACAGCTTGATGAATTAAGGATAAGGATTGGACTGAAGTAGATCAAAATGGCTTGATGCGAGGATTTATGTTAGAGTGCATAAGATCAAACAGTGAGTTGCCGAAACTGGAAGCGTTCTGCTCCAGTTTGATCCCAGAATGCAGTCTCACTTTCAATCTCCAATAAATACCGGTTCAGGGATTATTAAGTGTTTTTAGTGCTTTCATGTAATCCTACCGATCAATTCAATTCCCCAACTTCACAAAAAATTCTCCAACTCAAATATCAGGTGTCAGACGTTAGAGCACTAAATAATCTTATTAGATCAATTCAAGTGATGGTTATAGCTTTACATTTAATCAAATGCGGTATTATAGTTCACTGAATGTGGTAACCTAAAATTTCACATTCCACTTCTAACTAAAAACAAATTGCTTATCTTCAGTATGCGATAAGGTATTGCATCTGCTTTCTGTCAAAGTGTTTGAAAAATGTTTGACAGCTGAAAAAATTAACCTTACAATTAATTGAAAGACAAGCTTTTAAAAGTGAAACGCAAAGGATTGAAAATCCTTGTGTCGCCGGTTCGATCCCGGCCCATACCACTTCTACAGAAAGCCTGTTTTCATAGCGAAAACGGCCTTTTTTGCGTTTTAAAGTGTCTTTTTTCTGTCAATTTAATCGGCTAGCCTTTCAAATATTGTGAAGTTCTACAGGGTTTTTTGTTCAACTGATCGCATTTGTTCCTGGGCAAGGAATATTTGCCGGTGTTCAAAGGATGATGTTGGTTTAGCGATGAACCATAAGGATCAATCTAACCAGATCACGGATATTTACATTACTACGGATTGGTCTATCATAGATGAAGTTCAATCGAGGGTGGAAGCGTCGGGCGCAGTTGGAACTGAAGCCAGTGAATTCTATCAAATAACTTGTTGCTGGCCCGGCGTGCAGTGCTCATTTTGGTACATATTCAAATTGTTATCGCGTTGGATCATAAATTTATATATTATCAAATAACTGTATATCAGCATATACTGAAGTTATTTTGCATGAATTTTACAAAAATATTCTTGTGTTTACCCACGATATATAGTATCTTTACAGCTTTGAAAGGAAAGCCGTCATGACCAAGTTAAACGAACTGAAGCAACATTTAAAACGTGGAAAGGTGTATCGCCGAACCGAACTGACTAAATGGTCTAAGTCGGTTGACCGTCATCTTGAAATGCTTTTAGAGGATGGAACTTTACAGAAATTGTCCCAGGGATTATATTATTATCCAAAGGAAAGTGCCTTTGGAGCAATTCCACCTGAAGAGGAGGCATTAGTTCGTAGTTTTCTAAAAGATGATAGGTTTCTTCTGACGTCTTTAAATCTGTATAACAGCTTAGGCGTGGGTACCACTCAGCTTTACAATACAAGAACTGTATACAATCACAAACGTAATGGGGAATTTCAATTGGGTGGCCAAAAGTTTTCCTTTCATGTTAAACATCATTTTCCTAAGAAATTGACGCTAGAGTTTTTGCTGGTGGATCTGGTTAATAATCTACAAAAATTAGCGGAAGATCAGGAAGAGGTTCTTAAAAATGTATCAGCTAAGGTTCAGACTATGGACACAAAGAAACTTGAGGATTCCGTTTTGGAATATGGTAATGCTAAAGCTAAAAAGATTCTTTTGCCATTGATGAACAGAAAAGAACAGCTAAAACATGCCAGCTAATTATCTTCATGAGCGCAAAGACTTTTTGGACTTATTGCAAATTGTAGCTGGTGAAACAAACATACAGGTTGGACTGGTTGAAAAGGACTACTGGATCATGCACGTCTTATATGGGCTAAAGAAACAGGGGCTAAATTTCGAATTAAAGGGAGGGACATCTCTCTCCAAAGGACCAACAAACGAGTGCAATATTTTAAGCACCTGTTATTAGCTACCAAGGTTTACCAGGACCATGAGTTATAGTGCATAATAGGAAACCAGCAATAATATGCATCTAATATTTCTACCGGAGTGGTTGATGTTGTAAG
>Ga0247730_1001266_pt1 | contig 14478 bp, 19 predicted proteins | sample UWRJL073202C2_FD_180959 | JGI IMG/M metagenome (GOLD analysis project Ga0247730, IMG submission 180959) | Plant litter microbial communities from Arlington Agricultural Research Station in Wisconsin, United States - UWRJ-L073-202C-2 | ecosystem: Environmental > Terrestrial > Plant litter >...
TAGTCATGCGAATGCTTATGTGCCATCTCGGAGAAGCTACCTTTTTAAGGGGCATCTCAATATACCTGAAGAAACACTCCTTCGGGAATAGCACAACCTCAGACCTATGGGCAGGGATATCGGAGGCCTCAGGTGTGTGGAATAATACGAAATGACGGGTCAGATACTGCGCTTAATGCTTTCTAGGCCTTGATATCTCTGCGATGATGGATAAATGGGTGAAACTGGTAACATCTAAAATACTACGTTAAGTCAGTTGAGTGTTGATTTGAATCGAGTCTAGCCAGGATTTCCTCTTGTCTCTTTACACGAAGACGATGATGGCATATTTCTTCTTCAAGAAACGTTCCCCTCGCATTCTCAAAGCTCGCGTGAACGGGAGTCCATTTGGTATGAAGCACTGGACTTGTCATTCTATGCGCTAAATAAGAACATAGGACCATCCCGGTGGACATTGTTTCCCTGGATGGAGGGCATACGACCCACATTCTCGATGCAAGAAGGTTAAAGGTAGATCTGCAACCTGGAAAGGGTTACAAAGTGAATGCGAATCAAACGGGATTCTGTAAGTCAAGCCAAGCTCCATTCTTCTCTGCCGTCTGGGTCAGATTCTAAAGGATTTACGCTGTAGACCGCGTCAAATACTCGGCGAACCAGCTGGATGAGATTGTGTCTGCCGTCAAGGGGAAGAACCCAAATTTGACGGAAAACGACCGTCTTTCCTTGGTGGACGATGCCATGGCCTTAGCAAATGCAGGAATCTCTGAACTCAGTATTTTGCTTGATCTTGTCGAAGCCTTCAAAAACGAAGACCAATGTTAGTCCACAAGTTCTTTGAGATAACAGAAGATAAGATTTACCTCACACAGATGAAGTTCGGAGGATACTTTCCACAAGCCTAGCCGACATTTCTTCCCTCTGGTGGGAAAACACTCAAGTGACAGAACTTCTGTGTGAGCTTCGAAAGGTCGGTCGCCTTGCTCCTAGCTATCTGCAGGAGATTTGAACGGTGTTTCATAGTGCATTTTTCTGCCTCTTGTGGAAAGGTTGGGCTACGACTTTCCGGTCAATGAACCGCTGAACGATACCCTCATGCGGGAGCTGGCAATATCTGAAGCGGCTCAGGCCAATGACCGCGAGTGCGTCGCTGTCTCTCGTCCACCTACGTATGAATATCAGAAGCTTGGATGATTATTAGTGTTGTTAACGAGCTGAAAGCTCGAGTCAGAAGATTCAGCCAAGGGGATGGTGCTGCACTCCCTCCTCCTCTTGTCAAACCCGCCTTTCAAGTAGTCAGTTTGTTGCTGTTTTTCGCAAGTTGTATATCTAATGTATTTCCAGACGGTGAAATACGGAGGGAGGGACGAGTATGAGCAGATGGCAGCTATAGCAAACAACCTCGAGGTTGACCGGCCGCCCGACATAGTTTCTGCTGCAAGGTATGCTCACGAAGCTTGTGCACGAACATTGGGATTTACGAGTGACTCCTCACAGAGAGTCTTTATGCGCAACTACCGATACGCTTTTACTACAGGAAACCTTCAGGCGAATTTTATCTGAAGCTCATGGGAGCGACTCCATCATCCGCTATTTCGTGCGTCTGCAGGGCAATTTCGTTGCACGAAGGTTGATGGCACAGTTCGCGATGGAGAACTTTGAGGAGGCAAGCTCAAGGCCCGATAGCTATGTGCTTCGACCGACTCATCTTTTTCCTAGATATACCTTAACTACAAGGACGGCTTTATCCTGAATGTCGTCCTCGCGTCCGCATTCAATACGTTAACAACGCGCAAGGATTACGAAGATGTCCAGCTATTCTTCAAGGTTAGAGTGCTTTTCCTTGTTTCTACATGTCTAGAAATGCTTGATATCGGATCTAGGACAAAGATACATCTAAGTATTCATTTGCAATAGCAAACATACTGGATTCCATTAGCAACCGAGATGCTTTCGTACAGGTGCGCAGAGAATTACAGAAAATGAAGACCTGTAGTGCTCAAAACAGTCTTCAGCGGGCAAGCAGGAACCTGACTAAATGGTTACAGAAGTGGCACGAACAGAAGTAGTAGTATGAAGTAGCTTAGGCCACGAGTTGTGAGAATATGCTGCAAAATCGAGCGTTATACACGAGCTTGTCGTGCTGAAATCTCTGTCGGCCCGAAGGAAGGAACAGCAACGACGGGCTGGCCTCTCCTACACGCACCCGCGGACGTTGTTGATCCAGTCACGTAGAGATTACGCTCAGCGGAAAGTTGGGACATGAAAGTCCCTTGCTTTGTCTCTCGGGCAATGCATGTTACGCTGCGGATTTCTTGGGCGGCATCAGAATGGGATGAGATGATATGAAGCTTTTCGATATGGATGATACGCAGCGAGCGTACACCTGGTTTGTGTAGGTCTGAAGCCCATTAATCTCAGTCATGTATAGGCATGCCCAAGGTAGTGCTCACCAGTTCATTGTAAATTAACGCGGGTGTTTGTTTATCGAACAGCGTCGACCTTGGATGAGGTTTGACGACCTGAACAAATATAATTAACAAAATGAAGGATTCCACAAACCATTCCACAAACCGATTGCCCCATCACTTGCTTATAGCTTCTATCTGGCTGTAGTAATGCAGTGTGATGTACCAGTCCCAAATAGATGCACCTCAAGATAGGCTCGGCATTCGCGCCACAGCTGGCATCAGGGTCCATCCCTTGTCTTCGACACGTCAAAGCAAGTTGTCCCCTGATTTTAGTCGCTTCCTGTAGCACTCGCTCGTTTAGAAAATGTTTTCGGCACCAGTCTCTTGACGCTGCCCGTGTTTCAGACTCGTAAATCTCTCTGTAAGCATTCACTACGTTGAGAATAGTCATGTGGTCGCCTGTGGTATGGCGAAAGATTTTATGAGCCTCGGCGACCTCGTCTCGTTGGTCTGTCATGTCAACAAATGGAGTAGAAGACGTCGTTGCTAGGATTGCGATGATGTCGAGCAACTCTTTCGTACATCCAAATTCTTTGGACGCAACAACCGAGCGAGAATGATGAGGTTCCAACGGGAATGCCGCCATTTGCGTTCCCACTGGCGTAATTTCCTGATTGGCATTAAAGGCACCTAAGAAGTACAAAACCTTCATGGCAGATATGACTGACAAGACCAAACAATGATCAATCTGAGCACCAAATATTCGTGATGGAAGTACGAACTTGAATCATCCTCGGGTTTATCCATGAGATGGAGCTCGCGAAGATCTTGTCCCAAACACTTGAGTTGCAAGTAACTCCCAGTTAAACTGATTCGCAGGATCTCGGGTTCAGATGATTGAGCCATTTTCTGGAATGCGTCTTCTGTATACAATCGGAAACACGACCCAGGGCCCTATAATGCGTCAGTTGCGGGCTCTAGACTCAAAGCTAAAAACGCGTATTTACGTCTCGTCCTGCACGTCCTGCTCGTTGCATGGCAGAGGATTGGGTGATGTCCCAAGTTAAAAGGGTATCGAAACCTGGTAAGAGCAGAGGATTAACATCAGAAAGTCACGAAAGGACAGATGTGTCCACCTCCGCCCATGTTTGTGGCCAAATATCTCTTCTCTTTGCATTTTCCCGTATCGATCACGTATCTGACGCCAGGAATAGTGATTGATGTCTCGGCAATGTTGGTAGCGAGAATGCATTTACGCGTGTTGAGAGGAGTAGGAGCTAATGCTTTCGCATTCCTTGCGTGGGATTGAGCTGAAAACATAGTACACAAAAGTACCTAACGGTCATTAGTATGTGCTATTGAGCAGAGATTTACTACTCACATCGACACCGTCCGAAGGTAAGCGAGCTATGAACAACTCTATTGACTTCTGCAGACTTTCGATATCCTCTTGGCCAGGCAGGAATATGAGAACATCGCCCAAAGGCTGATCAATATGTATTTGAAGAAACGTCCGTAGTGCTGCATCTACGAAGTCATTTTGACTAGTAGCAGAGTAGTAAATCTCGACGGGATGCTGCCTTCCTTTCACGTATGAAATCTTTGCACTGCGAAAAGATTAAGTTCTCGTGAATAATATCCAAAAATCCGAGAAACTTGTTTACCCGCCAAAAAACTTGCTGAACTTTTCCGCATCTAGCGTAGCACTCATGATGACAGTCTTAAGAGGTGCAAGACCGTCCCCACTGGCGCGCTCTTTGCCTTTCGTTGTTGCCTCTACGTTCCTCTTCTCTTGGATAGACTTCAGATTTGCGAGAAGAAGGTCGGTTCGAAGCGTTCTCTCGTGGGCCTCGTCTACGATGATAATGCTATATCTGCTCAGCAAAGGGTCCGAGAGGAGTTCGCGCATAATCATGCCGTCCGTCATGTACTTGATCTTCGTGCGCGGGCTACACTTCTCATCAAACCGAACGGAATATCCAACGAGATCTCCAAGAGAGCTGCCTTGTTCTTCCGCAACTCGGCCTGCAAGGGAGGTTGCTGCAACCCTACGAGGTTGTGTAATGGCTATCATTCCGTCCCCCGCCAGCCCAGCTTCAAGAATGTACTGAGGAACCTCTGTGAATACAAGTTAGTGGGTTCAAAGTGATTTCAAGGTATTAGGCAGGAGTATACGCACGTGTAGTCTTTCCTGAGCCTGTTTCACCAAGCAGAACTGTAACATTATTCTTCCGAATCTCCTCAATAATAGCTTCCTTCCCTGCAAAACAATTGGGCACTTATACAATAGAAGATCAAACGAAAAGTCATACCCGTGTAGATGGGCAATTCCCTTCGTTTATGCTGAATCTCGTCCTGTTTCTTGGAGGTAGATCCACTGACGTGAGTCTTGAAGCCGTTTCGCTGCGTCGAGCTACTTTCTCCATGTCCATTCGAAAGCGTACCGTGTCCATTCATGCCATTCGACATTCTTTGCTTTTTATTTCCGTTGGAATTATGATTCCTCTTCTTCAAATCATCGTCGTCGTCGCTTGTTTCGACCCAGGTCCGTTTTGGTTTATTGGGGGTCTTGTTATTCTGTGGTGGCTGGGATTTACTGCCATGGTACAACCGTATAGCTCCACCAGAGGTCGCTGCTGGCATTCTCCAATACGCAGTCGTGACTGCTGGGGTAGATGGAGGTACAGTTCGAAGAGGTAGTCCGAAAGTCGCGCCGGTCAAAAATCTGGTCTACGCGCACGTGACGTAAATCACAATCTTGGCGGAGTTCAGTGGCTCTCAAAAGTGAACGCGCACAGCGACCATGACACCGCCTAGTATTCTCTACCATTGCCCTTGTCTGTCTACAGACCCCTCTCCTCCACCTCCACATCTAGGCTCGTCATCTCATAGCTTTCACTCACTACACACGTTGTTCTTTTGCGAGGAATGCGACGCGGTCAGATGTAATCGTTGTGTATCAGTCGAAGTCAGTGGTTACTATTGCCCCAATTGCCTCTTCGAGGTTCCGAGCGCCAGTGTTCGCGCCGAGAAGAACAGGTCAGATTGAAGAAGTATGCAAGCTCGAACAATGCTGAGATTCGCCTTTGAAGATGTGCAAGGAATTGCTTCATGTGTCCAAACTGCCGCAATACCCTGTCAATAGTACCCTCAGATCCTCCTGATACGAGTGATGGCCACATCGTCCCTGTCAGTGCGGTTGGAGAGCCACCTTTCTTTCTGTACTGTAATCACTGCCGATGGGACTCTGCAGAAGTGGGGATAACGTTCGAGAAGCCAACTGGTCTAGCAGGTGTGTACTCCAAGTTACTAAAGCGTTTGGAAATCTGAATGATCTTGTCAGCCCAGCTACAACGCTTTGAGGACTCAGCACCTGAGTCACTAGAGTTTGATAGACTCAAAGAACACTTTGAACCTTTCCTACGTGCATCCTCACTTTCCTCTTCTACATCCGCCGTGCCCAGCGCGGCGGCTCATTCACACCATATTCATGCAAACTCCATCACAGCCGCTGCCTCCGCCGCATTATCGCGTGACATACCAGGCGTTTCAAAGTACAACCCACTCACGAAGAGTGTCAGAGGATCAAAGGACCGGTCGAAGAACAAAGACGAAATGCCTGAATACAAGAGCCGTCTGGACATAGCAACTGCAAGCAAACTTGGATCAGGAGGAGGAGAAGCAGATGTTGATTTTATGCAGCATCTGGAAGATGTCTCTCAGGTCGCGAGTCTCGAGCAGCGATGGGAGTACAGCTGGGCGAATTCGTTGCAAAATAGGTATGTCTCGTCATTGACGCGCGACGACAACTCCTGACAATGTTCTGTCAGCCAACTCCGACCTCTTCGAATCCCACTCCAGTCAAAACGCTCAAAACGGTGCCCGGCATGCACGCATATTCTCATCAAACCTGAACAGAAGGCCCAATCTGTTCGATATAAAATCAAGCTTGTTGCTGCCAACTATCTTCCTGCCATCAGTGTCACCCTGCCGCATCAACATCCTCCAAGCGAAGTATCTCGAAAGTCGGCGGGGAAATCTACGACACCTAATGTTCAGGGCGATTCGTCGGGCACCAGTGCTGGGCTTCATGCTGGGAAGACATATCAGTTCCAGTTCGCGCTGACGAACCCTCTCTACGATCCTATTCAAGTGCGTTTGAGCGTACCACGAATTCAAGTTGCCGCTCCTACAGATGGAAGTGCGCCCAAGAGACCGCCCTTCGTTGTTTCTCTGCCGACCTCTGCATTCTCTATCGCTGCCTTTGCAGAGGCTTGGGAATACGAGGACGATGAAGAGATGTATGGCGTAGACGATGAAGACCTAGAGGGGCTGGGCATTGGTCGCGATACTAGAGAACAAGATCGGAAGAACAAGAACAAGAACAAGGCTGTAGGGGTGCTGGAACGGAGAGCCAATGTTACTATTGTAGGGGGCGAAGTGGCTATTGGGAAAGAGGCCGTAGGAAATATCAAGGTGGTCATTTATTTTATACTATTGAAACTATGTTGCACTGACACAGCATTCGCAGTTCAACATGTTGGTCTCATATACATATCGCTCCGATGATCCCAGTCCTTCAGAAGGTACTGATCTTTCTGCCTCCTTGAAAACCAAACTTCCGGAGACCAAGATGTTTGCTTTCTATACTGTTGTGGAGTTGGGCAATATCATTCCTCGGGAAGAGAGCATGGAAACATAGATTTACATAGCGAACTGGGAATACTGTCGACCCTTTAGGCTCATTTCATTCCTCGGCAATGTATCAACTCTTGTCCTGTGTGATGGGAATAAATCGGTTTTCGAAATATTGGCCTGACTGTCTTAAAGCAAGAGATGCCTCTTGTGCTCAGGTATTTCTTGCAGTTTATTTTACCTCACCCGGTCATCTCATCACTGCTCAGTTTCTGTTTCAAGGTTTAGGGAAAAAATTTTACAAGCGGGCTAAAAAAAAATGTCGCAGCGCATGAGTTCAAATGTATCATGACCTACATTGTGCTGGACTACGACGTCAAGCTTGAGAACGAGGGTGTTCGACCTACCAGCACCATGGCTGGAGCGCGTACAGAGCCTAGCTTCAGTGCACAGGTGCTCTTCAGACGGAGGTCCTGGTAGGTCCATAGATATATGACCTTTCCCTTGAATATTGTGGCCATTGTAGTTATTAGCTGCGGTGAGGGATTCAGCGATGCATGGATTTTGATGGAATGAAATAACCAGAAACTTGGCTTTGAACTGCCATGAACCGGCCAACCTCAGCTCGACCACTGGCTACTCACGTCAGAATATTCCAAACGCACCAGAATTCTAAAAATCATCTTGAAAGAGTTCCTGGCAAATCTCAAGAATACAGATGAGCGGATTTCGGGATCCCTATTTCGTCCTTTCACTGCAACAATCATGACCGTCGACATCCTGGTTCTTGGGGCAACTGGACTCACTGGAAAGCTCGTTGTTAGATACCTTGCCAATCATCCCCAGCGCTCGACATTCTCTTTTGGGATAGCTGGTCGGTCGGAGCAGAAGCTGAAGGCTCTGGTGAAAGAACTCTCTCTAGGTGCGTGTCTTCCCTTTTCGTCTTCACGTACTCTCTTATTGACTGTAACAGTGAATGTCCCTAAATTTGTCGTTGATGCCTCACAAGAAGGCCAAGTGCAGAAAGCCCTTCGACAGACTAAGGTTGTGATCAATATCATGAGTCCTTATTTACTTCTAGGCGAGAATATCGTTCGGTACGTGGTCAAAGCTCATGCTCCATGCTGAAAGGCGAAACTGACGGAATAACCAGGGCATGCATCAAATATCACGTCGACTATGTTGATTTAACTGGAGAACTACTTTTTGTGGGCAGAATGCTGAAGAAGTACGTGCCGTTGGCCTTTCGCGTCTTAGTTGCCCTCTGACCATATGCGCCCCTTCCAGATACGAGCAAGAAGCTAAGACGGCTGGTGTCACTCTGGTCAACCTCTGTGGCTTTGACTCAATCCCTTCAGATTCTGTTGCGTACTTGTCGAACAAGACGCTGAAGGCTGAGGCAAAAGCAACTGGTGCGCCGGATTGGATCCACACGTCCACTTCGTTCTACGAAGGTACGGGCGGATTGAGTCCCGGAAGCATGGAGAGTCTATATGTCATGTTTGAACGTGAGTGTTGAAACTTACAGAAACATTGAATATGCTGACGCTCTCTTAGATGCTTCCCTTACTGAAATAGCACCCGGGATGCTTGACACTGCCATTACTCCCAGTGAGATTCATAGTTTTATTTGCTCACCATCATGATTGAAGAGTCATGCATTGTATAGTACCTGGAAAATCATGGCCTCTTGCCAAGCTAGCATACTCTCTCAAAGACCCAGAAACAGGGGAAAAGACCGTCGGTGGCTTCTTCCCTATGTCCCCTGTGAACAGGGCCCTGGTGCGTAGATCCTGGGGTCTACTTGAGCAGAAGTCCTCAAAAAGCAAAGGTTGGAGTCTCTTCCCGTCTTATTTCCCCCCCGTTAATGCTGTCTGTCTGTAGAAGACAAAGCGGCAAGCTATGGAGTCGGTTTCAAGTATGATGAGTTCGTCAAGCTGCCAAACAGAATATACGGAGCGCTCTTTACTTTGAGCATTGTCTTCTTCATGACCGCAGTGGTAATACCTCCGGTAAGGTCTCACCTTACTGCTTTGTGCTGCTCTCCTTTCTGACAATGGTATAGCTAAGGAACATCCTCAGACGGATTTTCGCTGACGGCGTAGGAGGAGATACTAAGGACATGTAGGCTTCGAATGTTCGTTATGCATACTTCTTTGTTGACCTGGACACAGGGCTATTCTCGAATCTCGTTCCTTCTGCGTTACAAACATCACGAAGTCAGTCACCTCACCCAAGTTCAGCACCCCTATCACCGTCAAGACCACAATGAAGGGGAAAGGCGATGGCGCTTACTTGCTGACATCTAGTATGTCACCTTCTAGGCTACGTTTCCTTATGCTGACATCCTACTCAAGTTATGGTATCTGAATCGGCCCTCTCGTTGATTCCTGCTAATAGGGACTCTCGCTTGACGGACATGGGAAAAGAGGGAGGCTTCTTGACACCAATGACAGCTTTCGGTGATTCCTTGATTGAGAACCTGACGAAGACTGGCAAATTTGAATATGAGAGTAGAGTTATTCGTAAGGCAGTTGATGATGGCAGGAATTACTTGGCCTGGCTGTCCTTTGGAGTCGCTTTGGCCTCGATTGCTTACTATTGGCGAGTGACGTTGCTAGATATAACCAACATAATCTTGTTCACGCGTCTGTAATGCATGATTCTTTTGCTATTGTTATATGTATGCATAGTCTACGTATGTAAAGTCTAATAGAAACGGGGTAATGTTGTCCCCAGTTTACAGTCGTAGTGCAGCAATCAACAAAGAGTCAAATCCACACTGCTTTATTCATTCTTACAAATATATACAGGATCCATGTAAATATACATTGCTCTTCATGTCTGTGCAGCCTGAAGTGCCTCTTTAAACGATATCGGCTCAGCGCCTTCACTGACCTTAACGATAGGACAGGAAATCTTCTTGCTTCCACTCGCCTTCTCGTACAAGTAACTTTGCGCGTACTGACCTGCCAGGCGCTTCTCTACATGCGATGATTCTTTGCCAATCCAGACATATATGGCAGAGTTTGCATCAAGGATATACGCGTCCGAAGTATGCACATCCACAGATTGGGCTGGAAGCGGCTCAAAGACAATCTTTCCAGAGGCATCTGAGAGACGGTAGAGGGTCGGCTTGTCTGCCGAGATTTCCAACGTTGTATCTGGTTGCAGATCTACCGCTTCCGAATCGAACTCTCTGAAGAAAGCACCGACCCCTGTGCCGCCCTCATCTAGAGTTGGTCAGCACATTTCTGGAACCATTGATATACCGTAATGTTAATACATACCGCAAACAACAAGCTGGGAATGCCCCTTCCTTGGTTCCATTAACTGTTGTACAAACTCGGCAGCTTTGAATTTCTCTTGAGGGGAACTGCCTTTGCTTTGGAACTGCAATATCCGGCGTCCCAAGTCAAGAACATAGACATCTCCAGCGACTAGGCTTGACACCTCTGCAGGAACTTCACGGATGAGCAGAAGTGATTTTCCACTAGTGCGGAGGAAAGTAATGCGGTATAGGATCCGTACACCATCCAAAGGCGATTCATCTGTAATATGCTGGAACCCTGTTGCGACGCCGCCTTTCAGGCAAATGAAGCGTCCAAAGTATGACAGCAGCCGAGGTGACTCTGAGCCTTGAATTTCGCGGTATTGTACCGGAATCCCATGAAGATCTATGGCTATCGTGAGCGTGGAGCCCAAGCAAGGGAAGTGAGCAACGGACGATCATCGAGTTCGACAGTTTTGTAAGCTGCTGTGCCAGCCTCATCCTGCGAAGTCTCGTTTCCTAGCCAGAAATGCAGATCATACGAGAGAGTTTCTGCATCCGGAGAAGTCTTGTACGTCTGAGAGTAATTTCCTTGTCAACAGTCGCGAAAACCCAGTCGGACCATAGCAAAACCGCCTACGTTCATAAGGATATATGAATCTCCGTCGTAGAACGACCCGTATCGTTCTTTAGGCCAGTCCACCACTTTGAACTGTTCGATTCTCCAGATTTGTAGTCCCGTTTCCTTTCCTGCATCATCCCAAGCGGGCTCAGTATCACCAGCGTGTTCCCGTACGCGTTTCTCCAACTGCACGATCGAAGGTTTGAGCCACGGTAGATAAGATTCGTTGGACATTGCGGCTTACATCAGATCCTAACAGAGCGATATTAGAGTCCTCAATGTTATATTTCGTGGGTTTAGTGAGCATCGACATGGTTGTGCAGGTTGGAGCACTAAAAGCCTGCCTCTTTGATGTCCACCAACTCACGTGCAGTGCATCACCGAGCCTTCGACCAAGACGCCCATCTGTGATTTCCCCCTCCCTACTAAATCACCTTCAAATTCAAGAAGGAAAAGGTAAATTGAAAAATTAAGCCTAAATATATTTTCTGACTGCTATGCATGTGGATAAGTGTGTTGACTTGAGAGCTCGATTCTGACGGCGCCGATTGTTTTTGTACCGGTGCCAATCAAGTCTGAGGGGATGACTGGGACTTTCCAAAGGGAACAAGATGAATGTTCAAGGTGTATGGGAGATGTACCGCTCACAAATACCCTCCGAGGCCTCAATTCCTCTGTGCAAGCACGGGAACTGCGCACTCATCCTCTTCAACACGCAACCAATACGACATCATTGAAGGACGAGGTCCAAAAGGCCGCACATGACATTGTAACTCTCAAAAAGCATCTGGATTATTTCAACGTACGGGCTGCCGAAATCCGCAATGTCCTTCGTAGATTAGAAGTCGACAAGGAGATGTTCTCGGCTCGTATACCTGCCATACGCTATCTCCCGGCAGAGGTGTTACTGCGGATATTTTCGTTCGTCTGTGTGGAGGGGACTGGAGGGGACGGAGATCAAAGTTCAGTCAAAGCTTGCTCATTCACCTCCAGTCATCCTTGGTCGCGTTTGTTACTCTTGGCGGCAGTTGGTGCTGTCATCTCAGGCGCTGTGGACATCTATCAGCTTGGACTTGCGACCTTGCCTGGAACCTATTCCTCATCCGCACTACGGATACAGCTTAGTACCTCGTAAGGCGACGATACCGGAGCTGGAGAAGGCAACCAACCATCCTACCAAGGCTCACCAATCTCTCGATCATCTGTGGGTCAGCAATAACTCTGATATACGAGAGCTTGTTCAGCTCATTCGAACTGCCTGCGCTTTCGATGCTACAACTTTCTGAGAAAATTTTGTATTCGAACGTGCCTCAAGACCTGTCAAATGGGGCGCCATGCTTACTTGGCATACCTTACCTCAAATTCCTCTCTCATTCTTCCGCTACACTTCAAAATCTCAAAGTCACCGGGGTCACGATGAGCGAGGCTACGCTTATATCATCTCTTACATTGATTCCTAATCTCCGAAATCTCTCTCTCACGCAAGTTGAACAGAGCCGCCCGAGCATTTCTAGCGTTATCCTCCAGTCTTTGACGGGAACAACCCTTGTCCCGGCTTTGCGCAACGTAGAGTTGCGAGGCTCACCGCTGGATCTGAAGCCCCTGTTCAAAGAGATGGTGCAATCACGGTAACTCTCTTCCAGTCATGCGCTATCGTCAGCTAGCTTCGAGAGCGTAGATATCCTGCAAGAAATGAGCTCGGAAATCCGCACTGGAGGATGAATGGATGCCGTAGATGGAAGCTAGCCAGCCATGTCATTGGCAACATTCCATCGCAGATCGTCGTTTTCTTGATCTGACCGGTGTATTTGCTAAGCCTCATCAATACATCCTATTAGCTTGCCAGTCGCCACTCCATACGAGTGCGCGCCGCAACCTAAAATGATACATACGAAAGTACACTCTATGTATGCCATGAGAATCATCTTCGTCTGTTCCGAGCCGAGTTCTGGAACTTCGAGGTTTCTCTTCGTAAACGTCTGGTCGCCCGCTCTTTTTCCAGCTCTCGTCTATCCACATCTTCCTGGGTAAGCTCTTCGAATCTGGTCTTCATATCTTCTTGCTCTGCCCAGTCTCTCCACACGCTCTTCAAAGGCTTAGGTCCTCTGCCATCTTTGGGTGCACGCCCCCAACTGTACCCTAGACCAGTCTTGTCCTTTAGCGTATCACGGTCAGCACTGTCGCCCCCAATAACGCCCCATTCCACTGCATCTTTCTTATGCTTCATCAACTCTTCGTGGATTGCGTGTGCGATCAGAGGTGCAGCTTCGCCAGATAGTCCCAAATCTTGACACATTGTTACAGCAAATGCTTCTGGTGTCAAAGGCGACAATAGGTCCCATTCAATATGGTCGAGAAGATGATATGTAGCGATCTGAACGTCAATCTGCAAGCCAAAGCTTAGCATCGTGGAAGGATAGCATATTGTTGAACGTACACTCAATATTACACGGCAGTCAGGTTTCTCCTCTCCTGATTGTAGCGTATCATCGGCCATAGCCCCATCCATGCCTAACCTCAAACCAGCTACACCCTCCCACTCTTCAATCTGTGCTTTTATCTGCGATTCTTTAGTATTCTACATTAAGTCTGAAGGAATACAACTCGCCTGATTAGCAATGGTAGAAAGCCAAGGGTTTTCAGACAGCTCCAAGTCTGCGCAAAATACGCGAGCGAATGACTCAGGCGTGATTATAGTTTCGTAGAAGTTCCAGACGAAGCAATCGCGTATTCGATGTGTTTCGGTCTCGAATTCGACTCGTATAGGAATTAGGGAAGGAGGAATAAGAGCGTTTTGATTAATTTGCGCTAGAGTACTGCATTAAGTGCGTCAACAACAATTCGCGCGGATATGGAAAAACAAACGCGACGTACGGATAACTTGTAAGTGTAGATTTCATGGGTCTAGGGCGAATCAAAGATTCTGGAGGGATAAGTCCCAAGTAACTTTTGTCCAATTCACTAGGTTGTGCTTGTGCTTGTGGGGCCGGGGATGCACTCGCGTTGAAATTCAGAGTGCTAGTGCCAGGTAATAATCGACGTGTGTTCCCACTGCCTTGGCGTAGCTGCGTACGAGTTCCTCCGCTTGCTTGAAACTCTGAATCGTCTGAGTCGATAGCACCTGCTTCAGGAAATTCATCCCCAGATCCAGGATCAGTATAGTTGATAGCAGCAGCAGCTCGCCGAGTACTTCGAGTGCCGGACCCTACAGCTACAGCAGAAGCTGTTGTGGCATGGCTCTGAGAAGGCAAAATAGGCTGCATAAGGAGTGTAGCCCCCGTTCGCAAACGAGAGGAATATGTTGTCTGCAATGCTTGGGGACGAGTGGGTAAAGGAGCAGGAGGAGCATGCGGCTGTGACTGCAGCATCTGCTGGTGTTGCAATTGTTGTTGCTGTTGTTGTAACTGGAGGAGATATTGCTGCTGAAGTTGTTGCGGCGTTTGCTGGTAAGCATTGTATGGAGCTGTGGAGGTCGTGAGATTACTTGGACGAGAAGCAGTAGCTCTTGTCCTAGAGTTACGCGAGTTGGATGCAGATGCGTG
>Ga0247730_1001267_pt1 | contig 14458 bp, 12 predicted proteins | sample UWRJL073202C2_FD_180959 | JGI IMG/M metagenome (GOLD analysis project Ga0247730, IMG submission 180959) | Plant litter microbial communities from Arlington Agricultural Research Station in Wisconsin, United States - UWRJ-L073-202C-2 | ecosystem: Environmental > Terrestrial > Plant litter >...
CGACTTGAGGGGTTCTGCGTGCCCTTGGAAAATAAACCCGTCGCGTGCATGTCAGGCCACCTGCGCCATGAGCTGCTCGGACAGCAAATGCTTGAGCAGCGCTCGATAAGCCAGCACCGCCCGACTCTTGTTGTCGAACTGTGAAGGCGTCACGCCAGCGCGGCTGGCGTCCCGCAAACGCGTGTCCACCGGCACGTAAGCTTTCCAGACATGCTCGGGGAAACTGTCGCGCAAGAGTTTCAAAGTGCCCATCGAAGCCTGGGTCCGGCGATCGAACAGGGTCGGTACGATGGTGTAAGGCAAAGGCACTTTGCGCGAGCGGTTGATCATCGCCAGGGTGTTGACCATGCGCTCCAGACCTTTGACGGCAAGGAACTCGGTCTGCACCGGGATCACCAACTGCTGGCTGGCCGCCAAGGCATTGACCATCAGCACACCCAACAAGGGCGGGCTGTCGATGAGGGCGTAATCAAAATCCTGCCAGAGCTGCGCCAGGCTTTTGGCGATAACCAGCCCCAACCCATTCTGACCAGGCGACTGACGCTCAAGGGTCGCCAGGGCGGTACTCGACGGCAGCAGGGAAATACGCTGGTCGCTGGTGGGCAGCAGCAGTTGGCCGGGAAGCCCGTCCGGGATGCTGCCCTTGTGCAGGAACAGGTCAAAAACGCTGTGTTCGAGCTGGTCCGGGTCATGCCCGAAATAGCTGGTCATCGAGCCATGGGGGTCCAGATCGACCACGACCACGCGCTTGCCCGCCTCGGCCAACAGCCCGGCTAACGCGATGGTGGAGGTGGTCTTACCGACGCCACCTTTTTGATTGGCTACTGCCCAGACTCTCATTGTGTTTTTTCCTCCCGCCATGGCGGTGGCCATACCGAGAAATGACTAACGTGCGGATGACGAAGAATTGACGCTATTACCCCGGGGAGCCGGGCTGACTGCCGACGGTGCAGTTTGTGTGCCAGCACGGCGCATAGCCGAGTCAGGTTGTGCGTTGGATGTCCCGGTCGCAGTGAGGCTGCGGCGCACATCCAGGTTTCGCGAGATCACCAACACCACTCGACGGTTACGCCCGCGACCATCCGCCGTGGTGTTGGAAGCCACTGGCTGGAATTCGCCATAGCCCACCGAGGCCATGCGCGCCGGGTTGATGCCTTCCATTGCCAGCATGCGCACGATGCTCGCCGCACGGGCCGAGGACAGCTCCCAGTTGGTCGGGTATTGCGCGGTACTGATCGGCTGGTCGTCGGTAAAGCCTTCCACATGAATCGGGTTGTCGAAGGGTTTGATGATGGTTGCGACTTTCTCGATGATGCTGAAAGCCTTGTCGCTGGGCATGGCGTCGCCGCTGCCGAACAACATGCTGGATTTAAGCTCGATTTCGATCCACAGCTCGTTGCCGCGCACCGTCATCTGGTTGGAGCTGATGAGGTCGCCGAAGCCGGCACGCACGTCGTCGGCAATGGTCTTGAGCGGATCATTGACGTTCTGGCCAATGCCCGCATCGGTCTGCTCGCTGTCCTTGACCAGCGGCTGGGCTGGCTTGACGGTGACCGGGCGCTGTTCGCCGATGGGGATGGGTTTCATGCTTTTTTCGGTGTCGTTGAACACCCCCACCAACGCTTCGGAGAGGATTTTGTATTTGCCTTCGTTCACCGAGGAAATGGAGTACATCACCACGAAGAAGGCGAAGAGCAGCGTGATGAAGTCGGCGTAGGACACCAGCCAGCGTTCATGATTTTCGTGCTCTTCGGGTCGACGACGTCGAGCCATGGCGTATTACTCCATGAAGCCTTGCAGCTTGAGTTCGATGGAGCGCGGGTTTTCACCCTCGGCGATGGACAGCAGACCTTCGAGAAGCATTTCCCGGTAGCGCGACTGACGCATCGCAATGCCCTTGAGCTTGTTGGCGACCGGCAGCAGGATCAGGTTGGCAGACGCCACACCGTAAATAGTCGCCACGAAAGCTACCGCGATACCACTGCCCAACTGGCTCGGATCGGCCAGGTTACCCATGACGTGGATCAGGCCCATGACCGCGCCGATGATACCCACCGTCGGCGCATAACCACCCATGCTTTCATAGACTTTGGCGGCCTGGATATCGCGGGTTTCCTGAGTCAGGAAATCCACCTCGAGAATGCTCCGGATCGCTTGGGGTTCGGAACCGTCGACCAGCAGCTGCAGGCCTTTGCGGGCGTAGCTGTCGGGCTCGGAATCAGCCACGGTCTCCAAGCCCAGCAAGCCTTCCTTGCGCGCGATCATGCTCCAGTTGATGACCCGGTCGATGCCGCCTGGCAAATCGATGCGCGGTGGAAACAGAATCCAGCCAGAAATCTGGACCGCTCGCTTGAAAGCCCCCATCGACGACTGCAACATCGACGCCGCCAGGGTTCCCCCAAGCACGATCAAGGCCGCAGGACCATTGAGCAGAGCGGCAAGATGCCCTCCTTCCAGATAGTTACCGCCGATGATTGCCACGAACGCAAGGATCAGACCGATCAGACTCAAAACATCCATCAGATGCACGCCTCGACCAAGTGCTTGCCGATGTCATCCAGGCTGTAAATCGCGTCAGCCAGATCAGCCTTGACGATCGCCATGGGCATGCCATAGATCACGCAGCTGGCCTCGTCCTGAGCCCAGATGTGGCTGCCGCCCTGCTTGAGCAGACGCGCGCCTTCGCGACCGTCGGCGCCCATTCCGGTCAACACCACGGCCAGCACTTTATCGCCATAGGATTTGGCCGCCGAACCGAAAGTGATGTCCACGCAAGGTTTGTAATTCAGGCGCTCGTCGCCGGGCAGAATTTTCACTGCGCCGCGGCCGTCGACCATCATTTGCTTGCCACCTGGTGCCAGCAACGCAAGGCCTGGACGCAGGATGTCACCGTCCTCGGCTTCCTTGACGCTGATCTGGCACAGCTTGTCCAGGCGCTCAGCAAAAGCTTTGGTGAAAGCGGCGGGCATGTGCTGGATCAACACGATCGGTGCCGGAAAATTGGCAGGCAGTTGGGTCAACACCCGCTGCAACGCGACCGGGCCACCCGTGGATGTGCCAATGGCAACCAGCTTGTAGGCTTTGCGCTTGGGCGCGGGTGACAGTGCGGCGTGAGCGTTACGCTCGGCAGGTGCAGGCGTCGCACGAGGTGGCAAGCTGCGGGTCGGCGCTGGCGCGGGGCTCGTGGAACGAGTGGACACCGCAGGCGCGCTGACTGTTGGGGTTGGCGCAGATGCAGGCGCAGGCGTACTGAAGCTGCCCATCCGGCGATTACTGCGAGCAATGCTGTGGACTTTTTCGCACAGCAACTGCTTGACCTTGTCAGGGTTGCGCGAAATGTCTTCGAAATTCTTGGGCAGAAAGTCCACCGCGCCAGCGTCCAGTGCATCCAGCGTGACGCGGGCACCTTCGTGAGTCAGCGAGGAGAACATCAGCACCGGAGTCGGGCTGCGCTGCATGATATGACGCACGGCCGTAATGCCGTCCATCATCGGCATTTCGTAGTCCATGGTAATGACATCTGGCTTGAGGGACAGCGCCAGATCAATTGCTTCCTTGCCATTGGTTGCGGTACCCACAACCTTGATGTTCGGATCTGAAGAAAGAATTTCCGTGACGCGACGGCGGAAGAAACCGGAGTCATCCACCACCAATACCTTGACTACCATAAACACTCCATTAGAGGCTGCACGCAAACCACTGAGCCCTGCGACACCCGGGGCTCATCGCTTTTTAACGCAGCCTGATCAGGCGCCGCAGGCAGCTGACTGCCCGCGGCACCAGGATCAAATACGCCGTGCGGCGTAGCGCTTGAGCATGCTCGGCACATCGAGAATCAATGCGATGCGGCCGTCACCAGTGATGGTTGCGCCCGACATCCCTGGCGTACCTTGCAACATCTTGCCCAGCGGCTTGATGACCACTTCTTCCTGACCCACCAACTGATCGACCACGAAGCCGATCCGCTGGGTGCCCACGGACAGAATCACCACGTGCCCTTCGCGCTGCTCTTCATGCGCAGCCGAACTGACCAGCCAGCGCTTGAGGTAAAACAGCGGCAATGCCTTGTCGCGCACGATGACCACTTCCTGACCATCGACGACGTTGGTGGTCGACAGGTCCAGGTGGAAGATCTCGTTGACGTTGACCAGCGGGAACGCAAAGGCCTGGTTGCCCAGCATGACCATCAAGGTCGGCATGATCGCCAGGGTCAAAGGCACCTTGATAACGATCTTCGAACCCTGGCCCTTGGTCGAGTAGATGTTGATCGTACCGTTGAGCTGGGCAATCTTGGTTTTCACCACGTCCATGCCCACACCGCGACCCGACACATCGGAAATCTCGGTTTTGGTCGAGAATCCCGGTGCAAAGATCAGGTTGTAGCAATCGCTATCGCTCAGGCGGTCAGCGGCATCCTTGTCCATCACACCGCGTTTCACGGCAATGGAGCGCAGCACGTTGGGATCCATGCCCTTGCCGTCATCGGAAATCGACAGCAGGATGTGGTCGCCTTCCTGCTCAGCAGACAGAATCACGCGTCCGCCACGGGACTTGCCCGTCGCCTCGCGCTCTTCCGGCGTTTCGATACCGTGATCGACCGCGTTGCGCACCAAGTGGACCAGTGGATCGGCAAGCGCCTCTACGAGGTTCTTGTCGAGGTCGGTCTCTTCACCCACCAGCTCCAGGTTGATCTCTTTCTTGAGCTGACGCGCCAGGTCGCGAACCAGTCGCGGGAAGCGACCGAACACTTTCTTGATCGGCTGCATCCGGGTCTTCATCACCGCGGTCTGCAAGTCGGCTGTCACCACGTCAAGGTTTGAAACCGCCTTGGACATGGCTTCGTCGCCGCTATTGAGACCCAGGCGCACCAGCCGGTTACGCACCAGCACCAGCTCGCCGACCATGTTCATGATCTCGTCCAGCCGAGCGGTATCAACCCGTACGGTGGTTTCCGCTTCTGAGGCAACAGGCTTCTCGCCCGTTGCAGCAGGGGCTTTGGCTGGTGCAGGCGCGGCAGGCTTGGCAGCCACTGGCGCAGCCGCCGGTTTGGCCGCTGCAGCAGGTGCCGCTGCGGGTTTGGCAGCCGGCGCAGCAGGTTTGGCAACTGCAGCGGATGCAGCGACAGCCACATCAGGCTCGAATTTGCCTTTACCGTGCAGCTCATCGAGCAAGGCTTCGAATTCGTTATCGGTAATCTCGTCGCCCTTGCCCGCAGCGGCTGAAGCCGCGGCTGCCACTGGCGTGGCCGCTGCAGGTGCAGCCGTGGCGTTGGGGTCGAACGAGCCTTTGCCATGCAACTGATCGAGCAAGGCTTCGAATTCATCGTCGGTGATATCACCGCTTTCAGCCTTGCCAGCGGCAGCGACAGGCGCAGCTGCAGGCGCTGCTTTGACATCGGCAGCAAACTGCCCCTTGCCGTGCAACTGGTCGAGTAGCGATTCAAATTCCGAGTCAGTGATCTCATCGCTCGACGCGGCACTGGCCGCGGCTGCCACCGGAGCACTGGCAGGAGCTGCCTGCTCCTTCGCGGCATTGAGCGAGTCGAGCAGTGCTTCGAATTCGGTGTCGGTAATTTCATCGGACGCGGCTGTCGCCACGACTTCGGCAGGCGCCTCTTCGGCAACGGCTTCTTCGACCACTACATCGGCCGATGCAGGTTCCGCCAGACGGGCCAGTGCAGCCAGCAGCTCGGGCGTCGCCGGAGTCACTTCACTGCGCTCACGCACCTGGCTGAACATGCCGTTAACCGCATCCAGTGCTTCCAGGACCACGTCCATCAATTCCGAATCAACGCGACGCTCACCCTTACGCAGGATGTCGAAGACGTTCTCGGCGATGTGGCAGCACTCCACCAGCTCATGGAGCTGGAGGAAGCCGGCGCCCCCTTTTACAGTGTGAAAACCGCGAAAAATTGCATTGAGCAAGTCAGCATCATCAGGTCGGCTTTCGAGCTCGACCAGCTGTTCAGACAATTGCTCGAGAATTTCGCCGGCCTCTACCAGAAAATCCTGAAGGATTTCTTCATCGGCGCCGAAGCTCATTGGGGTGCTCCCTAAAATTAACCGTCAACAGACCTAGAAGCCCAGGCTCGATAGCAGATCGTCTACATCGTCCTGTCCGGACACAACGTCTTCACGTTTATCGGCATGAATCTGCGGACCTTCACCCTGCTTGACATGTTTTTGCGGATCTTTTTCAGCAAGGATGGATTCTTCGTCATGCTTGATGCCCGCAAAGCGGTCTACATGACTGGCCATGAGCACCAGTTTGAGCAAATTGCTCTCAACTTCCGTGACCAATTGCGTGACGCGTTTGATCACCTGGCCGGTCAGATCCTGGAAGTCCTGCGCCAAAAGAATGTCGTTCAGATGGGCAGCAACCTGATGACTGTCTTTTTCGGTACGACTCAGAAAACCTTCGACGTTGCGCGCCAGTTCACGAAACTCATCGGCACCCACTTCGCGACGCATGAAGCGTCCCCAGTCGGCGCTCAACGCTTTGGCATCGGTGCTCAAACCATTCATCAAGGGAGTGCTTTCTTCAACCAGATCCATGGTGCGGTTCGCCGCACCTTCCGTGAGCCTGACAACATACGACAGGCGTTCGGTGGCATCGGTGATCTGGGACACTTCTTCAGCTTGTGGCATGTTCGGGTCAATCTGGAAGTTGACGATCGCGCTGTGCAACTCGCGTGTCAGCTTGCCGATTTCCTGATACAGGCCGCGATCCCGCGCCTGGTTGAGCTCATGAATCAATTGCACCGCATCGCCGAAACGACCTTTTTCAAGGCTCGCTACCAGCTCGTTGGCATGTTTTTTCAGGGTCGATTCAAACTCGCCCATTGACGTATCGTCGTTCTCCATAGCGCCCTCACGGCATACATCAGCTATTGACGCGTTCAAAGATCTTTTCGATCTTTTCTTTCAGCGCCTGAGCCGTGAATGGCTTGACCACATAACCGTTAACCCCGGCTTGTGCAGCCTCGATGATCTGGTCACGTTTGGCTTCAGCGGTCACCATCAGCACCGGCAGGTGCTTGAGGCGCTCATCGGCGCGCACTTTGCGAAGCAGGTCGATACCGGTCATCCCGGGCATGTTCCAGTCCGTCACCAGAAAGTCAAAGGAGCCGCTTTCCAGCATAGGTAACGCAGTAAGTCCGTCATCGGCTTCGGACGTGTTGGTGAAGCCCAGATCACGCAGCAGGTTTTTAATGATCCGCCGCATCGTTGAGAAGTCATCAACGATGAGGATTTTCATGTTCTTGTCCAATTCGACCTCCAAGCAGTCTTTGACGCGTTCAGCACCTGAACGCGCTGTTCAATCAATACCGACACAGCTCACATCGGCTGCACGAAAAACGACGACGGGCTTGGTAATCAACAGATATGGAAACCACACAACAAATCCACGGACCGCATGAAAGTCATTTGCCCTTTCAACAGTCCGTGGAATGAATGCCTGTATGGCTCCAGCCTTGTCCACTGTCCCACGTAACGCTTTGCACAGCCGGCTTATACACGATCCCAACCAGCAACGGTTGCGCTTCGCATATCAACGCGCTCGCCACTCTCCCAAACGCCCTCGCAAACGAGCTGCGCACTGGCTGTGTAACTGGCTGACTCGCGACTCGCTGACTCCCAGGACCTCACCGATTTCCTTGAGGTTCAGCTCCTCGTCGTAGTACAGCGCCAATACCAGACGCTCACGCTCCGGCAAATTGGCAATGGCATCTGCCAACGCAGCCTGGAAACGCTCATCTTCCAGATCACGCGACGGCTCAAGCGAACCGCTTGCGCCATCCTCATGCAGCCCTTCATGTTCGCCGTCCTGTAAAAGGTCGTCGAAACTGAACAACCGGCTGCCCAAGGTATCGTTCAAAATCCCGTAGTAATCATCGAGACTCAATTGGAGTTCGGCCGCAACCTCGTGATCTTTAGCGTCACGGCCTGTTTTAGCTTCAATTGTTCGAATTGCGTCACTGACCATGCGCGTATTGCGGTGTACCGAACGCGGTGCCCAGTCGCCCTTGCGGACTTCGTCGAGCATCGCGCCACGGATACGAATGCCGGCGTAGGTTTCGAAACTCGCGCCCTTGGTGCAATCGTATTTGGTGGAAACTTCGAGCAAGCCGATCATGCCTGCCTGGATCAGGTCTTCCACCTGAACACTGGCCGGCAGACGCGCCAGCAGGTGGTAGGCAATGCGCTTGACCAACGGCGCGTAGCGCTCGATCAACTCATACTGCGAGTTTCGGGAGGCCTTGCTGTACATCTGGTAGCCGCTCGCTGTCATTGGACAGGCCCCGCGCTGGTCTGATAAACGAGTCGCTCGACAAAGAACTCCAGATGGCCACGCGGATTGGCAGGCAATGGCCAGGTGTCGACCTTTTGCGCAATGGCTTTGAATGCCAGAGAGCATTTGGAGCGTGGGAAGGCTTCATAGACGGCACGCTGTTTCTGAACGGCCTTACGCACGCTTTCGTCGTAAGGCACAGCACCAACGTACTGCAGAGCCACGTCAAGGAAACGGTCAGTCACCTTGGTCAGCTTGGCGAACAGGTTGCGGCCTTCCTGCGGGCTCTGGGCCATGTTGGCCAGCACGCGGAAGCGATTCATGCCGTAGTCGCGGTTCAGCAGTTTGATCAATGCGTAAGCGTCGGTGATGGAGGTCGGCTCATCGCAGACCACCAGCAACACTTCATGAGCGGCGCGCACAAAGCTGACCACGGACTCGCCAATACCGGCAGCGGTGTCAATAACCAGAACGTCGAGGTTATCGCCAATGTCGCTGAAGGCCTGAATCAGACCGGCATGCTGCGCAGGACTCAAATGGACCATGCTCTGAGTGCCGGAAGCTGCGGGCACGATGCGAATTCCGCCGGGGCCTTGCAGCAGGACGTCACGTAATTCGCAACGCCCCTCGATGACATCGGCGAGCGTACGCTTGGGCGTCAACCCCAGTAGGACATCTACGTTAGCCAGACCCAGGTCAGCATCCAGCAGCAGAACCCGACGGCCAAGTTCGGCCAGGGCCAGCGATAGATTCACTGACACGTTAGTCTTACCGACGCCACCCTTGCCGCCGGTCACCGCGATCACCTGTACGGGATGCATGCTGCCCATGTTATTTCATTACCTTGTCTTGCGTAGACCGAAGCCACATTGGGGGCTGCACGTTCACTGGGGAACAATGCCAGGCAGACCGTCGATGCAGGTAAATTCCAGTAGTTAGCTTCATTTAGCCCACCCGCTTGCTGGGGTTGTGGTAAAGGTCGGCGAACATATCCGCCATCGCTTCCTCACTAGGCTCTTCTTGCATCTGGACATTGACAGCGCGGGTGACCAATTGGTGCCTGCGTGGCAAGTGAAGATCGTCAGGAATACGTGGACCATCAGTAAGATAGGCCACCGGAAGCTCGTGACTGATCGCAAGGCTGAGCACTTCGCCCAGGCTGGCGGTTTCATCCAGTTTGGTCAGGATGCACCCGGCCAGACCGCAGCGTTTGTAGCTGTGATAAGCAGCAGTCAGCACCTGCTTCTGGCTGGTCGTCGCCAGCACCAGGTAATTGCGCGACTTGATCCCGCGCCCTGCAAGGCTCTCCAGTTGCATACGCAACGCTGGATCACTGGCTTGCAGGCCGGCGGTATCGATCAGCACCACGCGCTTGCGCAGCAGTGGTTCCAGAGCCTGCGCCAGAGACTGACCAGGATCTACATGAGTGACTGGGACATTGAGAATGCGCCCCAGGGTCTTGAGTTGTTCCTGAGCACCAATCCGGAAGCTGTCCATGCTCACCAGCGCGATATTCTGCGCGCCGTACTTGAGCACATACCGCGCGGCCAGCTTGGCCAGGGTCGTGGTTTTACCCATGCCTGCCGGCCCAACCATGGCAATCACGCCACCTTCTTCAAGGGGCTCGACTTCAGGGACCGAAATCATTCGGGCCAGGTGCGCCAACAGCATGCGCCAGGCCTGACGCGGCTCTTCAATATCGGGAATCATGTCCAGCAGATCCCGGGACAACGGGCCGGACAGGCCGACACGTTGCAGGCGACGCCAGAGGTTGGCTTGCGCAGGACGGGTGCCCTGCAGCTGGCTCCAGGCCAGCGAGCCGAGCTGGACTTCCAGCAGTTCGCGCAAGCCATTCAATTCAAAGCGCATCGAGTCATAGCCGCGCTGGTTGCCCGCAGGCGCCGCCGCCGGGGCATAAGCCTGAGCGATTGGGCGTGGCGGCTCTTCCAGGGTTGGCTCGATGTGGGTGTCGCTGGCATCCAGCGGCAGGCCGGCAAACAGCTGACGATTGACCGTGCCGTCGTTATCCCCGCGGTTATTGAGTTCAGCCTGAGCCGAAACAATCCGCGACTGGGTTTTGCGCAACTCGTCTTCAAGCTCGATGTTCGGAACACGCGGGGCCAGAGCCGACAGCTTGTAATCCAGCGCAGCAGTCAGCTCAACGCCACCAGCAATGCGCCGGTTACCGATGATGGCCGCCTCAGCGCCCAGCTCATCGCGAACCAGCTTCATGGCTTGACGCATATCAGCGGCGAAAAATCGCTTCACTTGCATGACTCACTACCTCAGCCGTTAGGCCCGACAGTCGCTACGATGGTTACTTGCTTGTTATCAGGAATTTCCTGATAAGCCAGAACATGCATATTCGGTACAGCCAGGCGTCCAAAGCGCGAGAGCATCGCGCGAATCGGACCTGCCACCAGCAGAATCACCGGCATGCCCTGCATTTCCTGACGCTGGGCGGCTTCGATCAGCGAACGCTGAAGTTTTTCCGCCATGCTCGGCTCAAGGAGAACGCCTTCTTCCTGACCTTGACCGGCCTTCTGCAGACTATTGAGCAATATCTGTTCCAACCTTGGCTCCAGCGTGATAACTGGCAGCTCCGGCTCAATGCCTACAATGCTTTGCACGATTGCGCGGCTCAAACCAACCCGGACTGCGGCAACCAAAGCGGCGGTATCTTGACTCCGCATCGCGTTGTTAGCGATGGCCTCGGCAATGCTGCGGATATCCCGCACCGGCACCTGTTCAGCCAGCAATGCCTGCAACACTTTCAACAGCGCAGACAACGAAAGAATGCCCGGCACCAGCTCTTCTGCAAGTTTAGGCGAGCTTTTGGCTAGCAATTGCATCAATTGCTGGACTTCTTCATGGCCAATCAGCTCATGGGAGTGTTTGTAAAGAATCTGATTGAGGTGCGTCGCGACCACGGTACTGGCGTCCACCACGGTGTAACCCAGGGACTGCGCCTGGCTGCGCTGGCTGATTTCGATCCAGACCGCTTCCAGACCAAACGCCGGGTCCTTGGCGGTAATGCCGTTCAACGTACCGAACACTTGGCCCGGGTTGATCGCCAACTCACGGTCAGGGTAGATCTCGGCTTCGGCAAGGGTCACACCCATCAACGTCAAACGATAGGCGCTGGGCGCCAGATCGAGGTTGTCACGGATATGTACGGTCGGCATGAGGAAGCCCAGCTCCTGGGAGAGCTTCTTGCGCACGCCCTTGATCCGCGCCAGCAACTGACCACCCTGATTGCGGTCCACCAGCGGAATCAGCCGATAACCGACTTCCAGGCCGATCATGTCGATAGGCGTGACATCGTCCCAGCCCAGCTCTTTGGAGTCCTGAACACGGGTAGGCGACGGCAGCATCTCCTGCTGACGCTTGACCTCCTCAAGAGCCACGATTCTGGTCTGGTTTTCTTTTTTCCAGAGCAAGTAGGCAATACCGCAAGCCACAAGGCCGAGACTGAGGAAGGAAAAGTGCGGCATTCCCGGGACCAGGCCCATGGCGATCATGATCGCACCTGAAACGCCGAGGGCTTTCCAGGAAGTGAACATCTGGCGATTGATCATCTTGCCCATTTCTTCCGAACCGGAAGCACGGGTCACCATGATCGCCGCAGCTGTGGATAACAGCAGTGATGGCAATTGCGCCACCAAACCGTCACCAATGGTCAGCAGGGTGTAAATCTTGCCCGCGTCGGCGAAGGTCATGTTGTGTTGCAGCATACCCACCAGCATGCCGCCGATGAGGTTGATGAACAGAATCAACAGACCCGCGATGGCATCACCACGGACGAATTTGCTGGCGCCGTCCATGGAACCGTAGAACTCCGCCTCCTGCGCCACTTCAAGACGGCGACGCTTGGCTTCGGGCTGATCGATGAGGCCGGCGTTGAGGTCGGCATCGATGGCCATCTGCTTGCCCGGCATGGCGTCCAGGGTGAAACGCGCGCTCACCTCGGAGATACGCCCGGCACCCTTGGTGATTACCACGAAGTTGATGATCATGAGGATCGCGAACACCACGATACCGACCACGTAGTTACCGCCGATCACCACCTCACCAAAGGCCTGAATCACCTTACCGGCGGCGGCGTGACCGTCCTGACCGTGGAGCATCACCACCCGCGTAGACGCGACGTTCAGCGCCAGACGCAGCAGCGTGGCAACCAGCAGGATGGTGGGGAAAACCGAGAAATCCAGCGGTCGCAGTGCGTAGACGCAGACCAGCAGAACCACAATTGACAGGGCGATGTTGAACGTGAAGAACACGTCCAGCAGGAACGGCGGGATGGGCAACATCATCATTGCCATCATGACCAGCAACAGCAACGGGACGCCCAACTGACCTCGACCGAGACCTGCCAGACCGCTGCGTGCGTTGGTGACTAATTGAGAGCGATCCACCGATTTTTTACCTGCGCGCTAAATCAAAACTTTGACGCCGAAGGCGACCTGATCCGACCTATTGCAAGAAGCTTTCCAATTGTGGAAATGGTGGGGGTTATTCTGTAGTTGGGTTTGGATTTGTGTGTATATCCGTTGCCGCGGTAACGGCTGCTATGGGTTCCGCCCTTACGGCGGGTCACTTTTGGCAAACAGCCCGGAATGCCGGCCCAGCCAAAAGTAACCAAAAGGTCCTTGCCCCACCACTCGGTCCCTCGCCTAGGCTCGGCATGCCCGTAATCCGATATTGATTCGGCGGGCCGCCGCGAAGGGCCATCCCTGGCCCAGCGCGGCTAAACCGGCATCCATGCCGGTTTGCGCCGCCGAATCAATATCGGATTACGGCCAGCGTGGTTTGACGGGGCGCCTAAGATCAAAAGCTAATCGAGGCGGCCTGAAAGCCGGCCTGTTTTCTGGGTACCGAGTGCGACATCCGACCTGCGTCGCCAGTGACATCGCCTCGCGAACAAGTTCGCTCCTACAGACGATCGCCGAACCTGTTGGAGCGAGGCTTGCCCGCGAAGAACGATGACGCGATATGTCTGACTAACCGCATCAACTGATTCGCGGGCAAGCCTCGCTCCAACAGGTACAGTGATCTCTGTAGGAGCCGAGCTTGCTCGCGATGAACGATGACGCGGGATGCCTGCCGAACCGTGTCGCCCCTATCGCGGGCAAGCACCGCTCCCACGGGGTCCGGTGAGCATCTGTAGGAGCCGAGCTTGCTCGCGATGAACGATGACGCGGTATGCCTGCCGAACCGCGGCACCTGATTCGCGGGCAAGCCTCGCTCCAACAGGTACAGTGATCTTTGTAGGAGCCGAGCTTGCTCGCGATGAACGATGACGCGGTATGCCTGAAGGATCGCGCCGTCCTTATCGCGGGCAAGCACCGCTCCCACGGGGTCCGGTGAGCATCTGTAGGAGCCGAGCTTGCTCGCGATGAACGATGACGCGGTATGCCTGCCGAACCGTGTCGCCCCTATCGCGGGCAAGCCTCGCTCCCACAGGTTCGGTGTTTGCCCGACAGAACGCGGTCTGAAAACAAAGCAGGTCGGCTGTCAGGCCGCCTCGCGCGCTTTTGATTCGGCTTTTGATCTTAGGCGCCCCGTCAAACCACGCTGGCCGGAATTCGATGTTGAGGCGTGGGGCAAACCGGCAGGGATGCCGGTTTAGCCGCCCCAGGCCATGGATGGCCGTTGGCGGCGGCCCCACGAATCGATATCGAAGTACGGGCATGCCGAGCCTAGGCGAGGGACCGAGTGGTGGGGCAAGAGCGTTTTGCTTACTTTTGCGCCTCAAAAGTGAGGCGCCGTAAGGGCGCAACCATAATTTCAGGCTACGCAAATAACGGATATGTACTCAATTTAAGTCACGCACAAAGCAGAAAGAAGCCGCCTACTCATCCCTCCGCAAATCCGGCGGAATAGTGATATCCCCCAACGGATCAGGCCGCTTGCCGCCACCCGCATGGTACTGACGAATCTGATAGACATAAGCCAGCACCTGAGCCACAGCCAGGTACAACCCCGCCGGGATTTCCTGATCAAGTTCGGTACTGTAATAAATCGACCGCGCCAGCCCCGGGGATTCGAGGATGAGGATCTGATGGTGAGCACCAATCTCCCGGATCTTCAGTGCGACAAAATCCACACCTTTGGCCACCAGCATCGGCGCCCCGCCCTGCTCCGGATCGTATTTCAGAGCCACAGC
>Ga0247730_1001268_pt1 | contig 14455 bp, 15 predicted proteins | sample UWRJL073202C2_FD_180959 | JGI IMG/M metagenome (GOLD analysis project Ga0247730, IMG submission 180959) | Plant litter microbial communities from Arlington Agricultural Research Station in Wisconsin, United States - UWRJ-L073-202C-2 | ecosystem: Environmental > Terrestrial > Plant litter >...
AATCCTCCTTGAGATGTTTCTGATAGGGGCGTGGGAGCATTCCTGAAATACATATCTAGCCTCAGAAACGGGTTCGACATTGATAGGGTTTCGTACCCAAAAATGGAGATTACCCATGCGTTTAGCTTTGCTTGCCACCGTTGTTTTGAGTGTTTCTGGCTGCGCCATGACTAACGATATGCACAACAACAATTTCCCTGCAGTGATAGCCGTCCCTGCTCCACCGAACCTGGTCGGCACCTGGACCGGCAGTATTGGGCCCTATTTGGCTACTACAAAGTTTGAAAAAGACGGCACAGGCGTGATGTGCGCTTCGTGGAATGGGCGTGATTCGCTGAATCGTATCAAATACGACGGAAAGGAAGTCAGGTATGCCGACGGTTCACGTACCTCTATCAAAAGCCTGGACGATCAAGTCTTGGTACTGAGAGCGAATTATTACTTTGGTGCCGATTACACCCTGCATCGTGATGATGAGATGAGACAGGCTGCACCTTATTGCCTGGAGAAACTAAAGTTGTCTGGGGCAAAAATGTCACGGGAGGAGGATGTGCACCCTTGAGTTATCTCGGGTAATTGATGTTCTGACAATGGCGCTCTTCAGAGCGCCATTCCGTAGGAGTTAGCCTTTAGGTGAGTCATTAAGAAAAAACCTGTCAGCTGCTTTGGCTGCACTTAGTTCGATGAGTAATGAAATGTGACGAATATGTATGTATTTAATTGCTTTTCTGCTTGTGTCCAGCGTTGTGATCGGCAGCCGGATCCGGCCGCTGGTGATTTCCGTCAGAAAAGTTTGTTCATTCAAGTTTCGAAAGTAATGCGTTCTAACTTTGTCCAGTGGTACCAGAACCTCACCGAACATACGGTAAAGCATTTCGGTGGTGTCTGATTCGTGCGCAGCGGAGGTGGTGGTGCCAGTGTCTTTAGCGTTCATTTATTGTGCTCGTTAGATGTAGGCTGGCATGGGGTATGGGGCGTAATAATGTTCTATCCCGAAAAGCGTAAAGTGGTAAATATTTACCGCTATCCCCTTTATGATTTGTGTTTGGTTGCTCGGTTACATTTCATGATTTCTACATTTACTTCGTATTGGTCTTGCGTTCGCCAGATATTCACCATGGATTCCCGAGTAGCAGTTGCGCAAGCATCAGGCAGTAAGTAAAAGATTTCCCCTAGCTTGAATTTCAGTAACTGCGTAGGGGCAATTTCAATGGCAGGACAAGAAGCTACAAAAGCAAAGTTTGTCAAAACCCAAGGCACTCGACTTGCAGTCTCAAAAATGACCACGCTCGATCCAGCTGATTCGAAGCTTGATTGGGCAGACCTTTCGGTGACCATCAAACAGCCGCAGTTTCAGGGTGGTCAGTCGGATGAGATCGAAGTAACCACTCTGGCCAGCGAGGCCAAGGAGTTTACCGTAGGTCTTGCCGACAATGGCACATTCAGCATGAGCGGGAACTGGAAGGCTGATGACGAGGCACAAATGGTTTTGCGCGCGGCTCGAGATGATGGAAATCCGCGAGCATTCAAGGCCGAATTCATCGACGGCAGCAAATCGAGTTTTCTGGGATTGGTGACTCAATTCACTTGGGATGCTGCACCGAATGGGACCGTGAACGGTACGTTCAATGTTCGAATCACCGGTTCAGTATCGTTCGATATTGCGGCTGTCTCGTCTCCAACTCCTTCTGTGGGTAGTTAAGATGCCGGCCAAAAGTAATAGCTCCAGCATCCGGACGCTGGCGCTTGATCCGCTGCTTAACTTCAAGCACGAACTCATCTCTGTTACAGAGTGGTCCGATGCAAAGGTTATCGTGCGGGCACTGAGTGCCGGTGACTGGGTTGAGTACCGGCGGCGTGCTTTAGAGCTGGTGCAGGAAAATCGCCTGGCAAAAATCCCGAACGATTCTGCAGTCGTGGATGAGTTAGGCAATGAAGGGCTGAACAGCGATATATCTTCTGCTTCGTTGTACGCGTTCGTTATGGGTAGGACGTTGTTCGATCCTAGCGGTCAGCGAGTTTTTACTGACGATGACATCGAAGAAATCGGCAAGGCTTTCAGCCCGGTACATGATCGATTGGTTTGTAAGGCATTCGAACTCAGTGGAGTACAGGTTGGCACTGATTCGCCTGACCCGGTAGCAGCAGCGGGAAACGTCTGACGGAGGAGCCAGAATTAGCATTCCTGCTAACTCTGGCCCTCCGGCTCGGAATGACCTTGCAGCAATTACGCGAAAGCATGAGCGCAGAGGAATTATTACTGTGGATAGCTTACGACCGCGAATCACCACTGGGCGATGTTCGTGGCGATATTCAGGCTTCCATTGTCGCCGCTTCCGCGCTCCAGGCACAGGGTGCCAAAGTGACTGCGCTGGATTTGATGCCCAAGTGGCGAAGTCAGCAAGAGTTGGAGGATGTTGAGGAACTGGAGATTGATCAAGGTGAAGAAATGTTTAAGCGGTATTTGATGGGGAGGGCTGGTTGAAGGATGTTTAGTTTTAGTTTGGCCGGCAGAGGGGAAAGTTTGCAGCGACTGATGGTCTGGGTTTTTCTTAAGACGGATAACTTAGCGGGGAGGATCGCTATGTGTGTTTTCAATGGGCATACCTTGTCGATAAGTTGTTCTGCAATCATACTGTTGTTTTTTGTGGGGCATGTTAATGCAGAACTCAAGCCAGGTAGGTTTTGCGAAATTCGTTCCGAGATTGCAAAGTCGGGGCGGTAAGTCGGTTCGGGAATATACTCTACCGAGTATGTTATTGGGCTCTACGTGAAGCTCAACGTATGTAATTTTTTGAGGGGCGGCGTTTCAGGTTTTGCAGGAGCTTGATAAGGTAAAGGCGCGTCTGCTATGAATGGCTATGTTCGTTTCTTTTTTGGTATGTCCACCTTGGCGTGGTTGGCAGGCGCGGTGCAGGCTGAAGATAGCGTCCAGGAAGTGTGCGAGGCGCATTCAAATCTGGCAAAAAACATTATGAGAGGTCGTCAGTTGGGGATGGAAATGTCTCAGATGATGAGGATATCTTATAAGGCTGAGGATAGTAAAGTATCGGAGCTTGCTAGATTGTTCGTCATGAAAGCATTTAAATATCCGCGGGTGTATGACAATGAAATTGAAGAGGATGTCGTGAACGAGTTTGGTAGCGCCGCTTATTCTCAATGCTTCCTAGCGTTAGAGAAGCTAACGCCATAATAGATTTTTGTGTGTTCGACTTCATTTGTTTTAGTCGAGACCTAGCCCCATGGGCCGGAGAAACAGTATGGAAGGAAACAAGCTCCGTTCGTTGGTCCTCAATGCCACTGCGGAAACGCGCGCCTATCAACGGGAGGTAGAGCGAGTAACCGCTGCTGCGCAGCGTTATATGCGTGTGATCAGCGATGGTAGTTTACAGGCAATAGCCAGTTGGCGTTCTCAGCAGGCAGCTATTAGTGCGCAAAGTAACGCGATGGATGCATTGGCGCGTAGCTCTAGTCGCTACGCACAGGCAATGGCAGGTAGTTTGAAGGTGGCGGAGCTGCATAAGCAAGCCGACGCCTGGATTCAAATCAATGCACGCCTTAGACAGGCGTCTGTCAATAGCAGCGATATGGTCGCCACGCAACAGACACTGTTTGATATCAGCCAGAGAACCGGCTCAGTGTTTGGTGAAAACGCCAACTTGTTCAGTCAGGCGGCGGGTTCCATGCGTGACTACGGCTTCGCTACCTCCGATATCCTTAAGCTGACCGAGGCACTGGTGATCGGCACCCAGCTCTCTGGAGCAGGTGCAACTGAAGCGTCTTTGGCCATGGGCCAATTTTCGCGATCGTTGGCGCGTGGCGTTTTAAGTGGTGACGACTTCAAGGCGATGGGCGCCGATGGCGCGCGAATTTTATCCGCCTTGGCAGCAGGGTTAGGGATAACCAGCGGTGAGCTCAAAGCCCTTTCTGATGACGGTTTACTCACCGTGGACAAGGTTTTGCCGGCGCTACTGAGCCAGCTCGGGGTATTGCAGCAAGAGTTTGCTGCCATGCCCAATTCCATCAGCGGCTCCATGAATGGCTTGTCCAACGCCTTTCAAAAGTGGGTCGGAGATGTCGACGGTGCAACGGGCTCCACTCAGATTCTGTCTCGAGCCATTGGTTTGGTTGCGGGCAACATGAACCTGCTCGCCAGTGCTGCGGCTGGCCTAGGGGTCAGCTATGCCACGCTGAAGTCAGCCGAGCTGGTCAAGATGCTTTATGTGCAAATCGCTGCGGTGCGCACGGCTCACGCGGCTGAGATAGCTCGCACCCGCACACAGCTTGATGCTTCGACCATGGCTGCCCGGCACGCGGTCGCAGAGTTGAGCGCTGCCCAGGCACATGCTCAGGCTGCGCGTTTCACTGACCTGCACACCGTCGCCCTTAGTCGTTTGCGTCTGGCACGACTGGCCGATATTCAAGCCGCTCGCGTCCATACGGCGGCCCAGGCCGCAAGTGCGGCCGCTGGTTCGCGTGCAGCCCGCGCTGGCGCTGGTTTGCTGGGGGTATTGGGTGGGCCTGTCGGCTTGGCTGTGACGCTGGGAACGGTTGCCGCGGGCTATCTGCTGTTCAGCGACAACAGTGACAAGGCACGTCAATCATTGATCGACCTGAAACGGCCGGTGAGTGAGTTGCGTGAAGAGTTTGCCAAGTTGAGCAAGGCTCAGGTGCGCTACATGCTTGACGGTGTTCTTGAGCAAAAAGCGCAGGCGGAGGCAGCTGCTGAGCAGGCTGAACGCAGTATTCGCTCGTTGGCCATGACCAGTGGCAAGTTGGGGGATTTTGATTCTGGGATCCCCCTCCAGCGTCACCCAGCGATTGCCGCTTTTGATCGTCGTCGCGCCGAAGGCCAGAGCATGGATGCTGCAAGTCAGCAGTTCGGCGTAGATATCGGGGCCAGTGGGAAGCAGGCTCAAGCTATCAACAAAAACGCCGCAGAGTACGCTGATGCCACGGACGCTATAAAAGCTCTCGGCACAAAGGAACAGATACTTAAGGGCCGATTGAACGAACCCGAAGCTCAGCCTACCAAGCCCACGCCGAGATCAGGCAACAAACCAGGTGCCGGCCCACACGCGAACCAGGAGCATGTGCGGGAGGTAGATCAGCTAAACAACGCCTACAGCCAAACCCTGTCCAGCCTCTCCCAACAAGTTGGTCTCTACGGAGAAACCACCGAGCTTGGCCGGATACGTTATCAACTGAGCCACGGCGAACTTGCCGGGCTGTCCGAGCACAATAAAATCATCCTCGAGCGCGCGGCCATTGAACTGGATGCGCTCAACGCTCGCAAGGCATACGACGGTTTGATGGCCAGCCTGCAAACTCAGGAACAGGGTTTGCTGGTGACAACCAGGGACCGCCTCAGAGTTCTCGAAGCGGCCAATGACGCGGGAAAGTTAAGCGGCGACGAGTACCGGGCCGGGGCGGAGGCTATCTCCAAATCCACCGTTACTGATGCACCTGCCTTTAGCGGGCCTGCGTCCTTGGTAAGCGGGCCGATGAGCGAGCTTGTCAAGTCCGTTGAAGCCGAGGCCGAGCTCAAAGCCTGGCACGAAAAACAGTTGGCCATGCAGGCCGAGTTGCACGCAGAGAAACTCACTGGCGAGCAGGAGTATCTGGATCGTGTTGCAGAGATCAACCAGACCAATCAACAGCGGTTGAGTGAGATTCAAGGCGCCTACAAGGTTGCCATGCTCGGCACGTTTAGCGAGTTGTCCGGCAATGCGGCAGATATGGTCGGCAGAATGGCGGGCGAGCAATCCGGCGCCTATAAGGTGTTGTTTATGGCGCAAAAAGCCTTTGCAGTTGCATCCATCATCATGAGTGCGCAAATTGCCGCAGCCAAAGCGCCAGCAGAGCTTACGTTTGTAGCGGGCATCCCTATGAGCACCGCGATATTGGCCGCGGGCTACGCCAACGCTGGCATGGTGGCCGGGATGACCCTGGCCGGCATGGCCCACGACGGTATAGACAGCATTCCGAGTGAAGGCACATGGCTGTTGCAGAAGGGTGAGCGCGTAGTCGACGGTCGTACCAATAGCGATCTAAAACAGTTCCTGAGTTCCACTCCAGAAGCAGCCAATCAGCCCCAATCCGCTCCGCAGATCCACATCACCATTAACAGTGATGGTTCCGGAGGCTCGGTTGAGTCAGCGCAGGGCTACGAGGCCATGGGTCAAGCGCTGCTTGCCACCGTGCGGGCCGAGATGCCCAAGGTTGCACGCGGGGTGATCATCAGTGAAAAGGGACAGAACGGTTTACTCGACCCGAGCAACAGGAGGGCGAGTTAATGGCCGAGACCTTCATCTGGTCGCCGCGTATTAGCTCCAGTGGCGATACCCAAGCAAACATCCTTAGCTCCCAGTTTGGAAATGGTTATAGCCAGCGCCTGTCGCTGGGCATCAATAACCTCGCAGCGACTTGGTCGGTTTCATTTACCGGCACAGAAGCTTATCTCGCGCCCATTCAGGACTTCTTCATCCGGCATAAAGGTGCGAACCATTTTCTGTGGTCGCCGCCCATGGCCGGGCAGGGTGCATTCATCACCACTGGCGGTTGGCAGTTACAGCCCCATGGCGCAAAGAAATTCACCCTGACCACGACCTTTCAACAAGTCTTCAATCCGCAGGCCGAACCATGATTACTGCCGATGACCAGAAGCTTGAACCTGGCGCGCTGATCCAGTTGATCGAACTGGACGGCGAATCCCGGGACATGGGCATCTTGCGCTACCACGCCCATCTGCAAGCGGAACCGATCTACTGGAAAGGCGAACGTTACGAGCCTCGTCCATTTGAAACTGCAGGTTTTGGGCGTGGTATCGAGGGTAATACCTCCACGCCAATGCTCAAAATCAGCAACCTCGACGGCTTGATTACGGCTTTGTGCGTGCAATTCCAGCACTTGTGCGGGATTCGTCTGACGGTGCGCCAGACTTACGCCAAGTACCTGGACGCCGATAACTTTGCCGGCGGCAATCCGGATGCCTCGACCCAAGAGCGCGTCGACATCTCCTACATCAACCAGCCCACCAGCATCAGCCGCACCGAGGTGACGTTCGCTCTGGCGGCGCCCACAGCGATCAAGGGCCAGAAGCTCCCCGGCGGGCAGATCATGAACCGCTGCGAATGGTGCCTGTCGGGCGAGTATCGCGGGTCGGACTGCAATTACACCGGCAACCTGATGTTCGATGCCGATGGCAATCCCGTGGATGATCCCGCGCTCGACCGTTGCGGAGGGCGCGTCAGTGATTGCGAAAAACGTTTTGGCAAGGGCAACCCGTTGTCATTCGGCGGTGCGCCGGGCGCTTCAATGATTTGAGAAAGACATGAACAAAACCGTGTTGAAACAGATTCGGCGACACGCTGCCGAGCAATACCCCAAGGAATGTTGCGGGGTGGTCATCAGAGAGAACGGGCGGCAGCAATATGTGGCCTGTGGCAACGATGCGCTGACCCCCAGCGAGCATTTCATCATCAACCCCCAGGACAAGGCCGAGGCTGAAGATCGCGGCCAGGTTCTGGCCATCGTTCATAGTCATCCGGACGTGCCGGCACAGCCGAGCATGGGTGACCGGGTCAGTTGTGAACTGCATGAGCTGCCCTGGCTGATCGTCAGTTGGCCATCTGGGGAGTACGTCGAGTTCGAGCCCGATGGTTACCGCGCGCCACTGCTGGACCGGGAGTTCGCACACGGGTTGCTCGATTGCTATGCCCTATGTCGCGACTTCTACTGGCGCGAATGGAGCCTGCGGATCCCCAACTATCCGCGCCGCGACGGTTGGTGGAAAACCGGGGAAAGTCTTTACGAACGCTATTACCAAGAGGCCGGTTTCTACCCGGTCAGCGAGCCTCGGCAGGGTGACATGCTGGTGATGCAGATCGATGCCAAAGCACCCAACCACGCCGGGATCTTCCTGGACGAAGGATGCCTCGACACCGAACCGAATCTGCGCCCGATCAAAGGCAGCTTTATTCACCATCGCTACAACAGGAGATCCAGCCGCGATATCTACGGCGGCATGTGGGCCGAATGCACACGGTTGATCCTGCGGCACAAAGATGCTCCGGAGGTGCGCTGATGGCCGTTTTCAGTGATATCCCGCCCGTGGTCGAGGTCCGGCTGTATGGCGTACTCGGTTCGCGTTTCGGGCGCGTGCATCGGCTTGCCGTGCGCTCGGGTGCCGAAGCGGTGCATGCCTTGTGTGTAATGGTGCCGGGGTTTCGGCGGTTTCTGTTTCTGTCCGAAGAGCGCGGGCTGACGTTTGCGGTATTTCGCGGCCAGCAGAACTTGCCTGAAACTGAGCTTGATATGCGCTGTGAAAGCATGGAACCGATCCGTATTGCGCCGATTGTGGTTGGTAGCAAAGCCGGAGGGATTTTCGCAACCATTGCAGGGTTGGTCCTCATGGTCTCGGCATATTGGCTCGGCCCCATGGCATTTGCGGCTGGGGCAGGCCTTTTGATGGGTGGCGTCGCCATGATGATGTCCCCATCCCCCGGCAGCCTCTTGAACAAGGAAGACGAAGGCAACAAACCCTCTTATGCCTTCGGCGGCGCAGTGACTACCACCGCTCAAGGTCGCTGCAAGCCGTTGCTTTACGGCGAGCGCGATATCGGCGGCGCACTCGGCTCGGCTGGAATTTACGCCGAAGACCAGCAATAGGTAATCCCATGAACAACACGTATAACTCAAATGTAGAACCGGTTCAGAGCGGGCTTTTTAACATCCGTGGGGCGAAGAGCGGCCAGAAAAAGCCTTATCAACCCCACAAAGCCCCGGACAGCGCGCTGTCCATCGCCACCGCCAAGCTGCTCTACTTCCTCAGCGAAGGCCCCATCGTTGGCCCGGTGGACGGCAACCGCTCGGTGATGCTTGACGGCACGCCGCTGTTGTCGCCGGACGGCAGCGAGAACTTTCCCGGGAGCCGCTGGGATTTTCGCCCAGGCACCGTGGATCAGGACCATATGCCCGGCATTCCGGCCGTGGAAAATGAAATCACTCAGGGCTTCCCGGTTGAGCTGAAGTCCGACAGCCCCTGGACGCGCGCGATCAACGACCCGCAGCTGTCGGCCGTGCGCCTGCGTCTGTCATGGCCGCAGATCTGGGAGTTGCGCAGCAACGGCGATCAGGTGGGTTACCGGATCGATTACGCCATCGACCTGTCAGTGGATGGCGGCAGTTATCTGCCGTACCTGAACGGCACCCTGGACGATAAAGGCACCAGCGAATACGAGCGCAGCCACCGTATCGATTTGCCGGCGGGTTTCAGCAGCGCTTTGCTGCGGATCCGGCGCCTGACACCCAACCGCAACGACAGCAATTTCGCCGACGTCATGCGCATCAAGGGGCTGACGGAAGTCATCGATGCCAAGCTGCGTTACCCCAATCTGGCGGTCGGCGCGCTGCAGTTTGATGCTGCGCAGTTCCAGAACATCCCGAAATTCAGCGTGCGTGCCCGAGGCCGGATTATTCGCGTACCGAGCAACTACGATCCAGAGACTCGCGTCTACGTGGGCGACTGGGATGGCACGTTTAAACAGGCCTATTCCAACAACCCGGCCTGGGTCTGGTACGACCTGCTGCTGCATCGGCGTTATGGGCTGGGCCGCCGGATCAGCGCAGACATGGTGGATCGCTGGACCCTGTACGAAATCGGCCGCTATTGCGACGTAATGGTGCCAGACGGCAAGGGCGGCACCGAGCCGCGCATGACCACCAACGTGTACATTCAGGATCAAATCGAGGGCTATGCGTTGCTCTCCGATCTTGCCAGCGTGTTTCATGGCAGCAGCTGCTGGAATGGCTCGATGGTTACCCTGGTGGCCGATATCCCCGGCAGTGACGACGGCTACGTGTTTAGTCGCGCCAACGTCATTGGCGAGTTCGAATACAGCGCCGCGGCCTGGCCGGATCGGCACACCCGAGCCAAGGTTTCGTGGGACAACCCGGCCAATGACTTCAAGACCGAACAGGCGGCAGTGACCAACGACGAACTGATTGGCATCCTCGGCCATCGCCAGCTGGACATATCGGCGTTCGGCTGCACGTCCGAAGGTCAGGCCATGCGCCACGGCATCTGGGCGTTGAAGTCCGAGCAATACGAGAGCTGGTCGGTGTTGTTCACCACCGGCATGGAAGGCCGCAACATTGAGCCAGGGCAGATTATCTGCGTGGCCGATGAGCTGTTTTCCGGTCGTCCCAATGGCGGGCGAATCGCCGCCGCGACGACGCGTGTCGTCACCCTCGATATGGATGCGCCGGTCAAACCGGAAGATCGTTTGATTCTTAACCTGCCCAGCGGCAAGCCAGAAGGGCGGATCGTCAAGTCAGTGGACGGGCGCAAGGTCACGGTGATGGCGGCGTATTCCGAGCTGCCGGAAGCCGAGTGCAGCTGGTCGGTGGAGAGCGCGGATCTGGCAGTAATGCGCTACCGGGTGCAGACCATCGAACCGCAAGGCCTGCACCAGTTCAAGATCAACGCCGTGCAGCACGAACCGAAAAAATACGATGCCATCGACCACGGCGCGCGAATCGAGCCACAACCGATCACCATCATTCCGCCCGGAGTGATGCCGGTGCCGACCGAGATTGAAATCACCTCGCGTGATGTGATCTCCCAGGGCATCGCGATCACTACGATGCGCATCAGCTGGAAGGCCGTCGAGGGCGCCATTGCCTACAACATCGAATGGCGCAAGGACAGCGGCAGCTGGATCCGCCTGCCACGCACCGGCACCTTGGGCGCGGAGGTCGAGAACATCTACGCCGGGCGTTACGTGGCGCGGGTCAGTGCGATCAACGTCATGGACGTGGCGTCGATCTGGGGCACCAGCCTGGAGGTTTTACTCGGCGGCAAAACCACGCCGCCACCCGTGGTTTCGTTCTTGCGCGCTAGCAGCAAGGTGTATGGCATCGATCTGGAATGGGGTTTCCCGCCCGGCGCCGAAGACACCCAGCGTACCGAGGTCTGGCAAAGCCCGACGCCCAGCCGGGACGACGCCAGGAAGCTCGGCGACTTCGCCTACCCACAAGCCAGGCACTCGATTGATGGTCTTGCGGCCGGCGCGCGGTTTTTCTACTGGGCGCGGCTGGTGGATCGCACCGGCAACATCGGTGGCTGGTATCCCGATGGCAACGGCATCGATGGGCAATCCAGCTCTGACCAGAATGACTACGACGAATACTTCGCCGGCCAGATCGGCGAGTCGGCCCTCGGCGAACACCTCAACGACCGCATCGACCTGATCGATGGGCCAGCAGATCTTCCCGGTTCGGTGAATGGTCGGCTGCAAGTGGTGACCGGTGATCTGGAAGCGATTTCCGAGCGCATCGATGGCGTGTTCGCGCAGCTCAATCCGCCGCTGGCCGGTGACGAGGGCGACAACGCGGGCGACGCCAGCAGCTTTGTCGGCGTGTGGACCGAGCAGTCGGCACGCATCGAGGACGGCATCGCCATCGGCAAGCGGGTCGACAACGTGCAGGTCAAGGTCGGGGAAAACAGCGCGGCGGTGCAGGAAGTCAGCCAGGCGGTGGTCGATCTGGAAGGCAAGGCCTCGGCCATGTGGTCGGTCAAGCTGCAGGTCAATCAGGACGGGCAATACGTCGCCGCCGGCATCGGCTTGAGCATCGAAAACACCGACGCCGGTTTGCAGAGCCAGTTCCTGGTCAGCGCGGACCGGTTCGCGGTGGTCAACACCATTGAGGGCGGCCCACTCACCGCGCCGTTTGTGGTGCAGAACGGCCAGACCTTCATCAGCCAGGCGCTGATCGGCACGGGCTGGATTACCAACGCCATGATCGGCGAGTACATCCAGTCCAATAATTATGTACCGGGTCAGCAAGGGTGGCGGCTGGATAAAACCGGCGTTTTGGAGTTCAACGGTGTGGTTCCAGGTGGTGGGCGGCTAAGGATTACCAATCAACAAGTTGCTGTCTATGACCATGCCGGGACGTTGCGAGTCAGAATGGGGATGTGGTGATGGAAGCAGGACTACAAATATTCGATTCACAAGGAAGCCTGATAGTGGATGTAGGTTCTCGACTTGCTCGATTTATGGGCAGTGTTAATACAGGTAATCATTCAGGAGCGATTCACGTACCCGGCTTCAATACTGGAGAACCGTTCTACGTTTCCTTGCTAAATACCCCCACTATTTTAGGGACAGTTGCGGGCCCCACGATATGGACATCTGGTTTGACGCTTCATTGGGCATTTGATCTTCATCGACCGCAGAGTCCGGTGACCATCATCTATGGAGTTTTTTAAGTGGCCACTGGCATTCAAATATTTAACGATGCGCATACAGTTCAGATTGACGATACCTATTTTAACTATCAGTTGGTCGCTAAAGCCTCGCTCGCGTCATCGGCCAGCGGTTATGTGCGGCAATCCGAAGTCAAAATTACTGTGTCGGGGTTGAGCTCTTTGGCTGCTATTCAGACTGATCTTAAACATTGTGTCGCCTCTATTGCCAGCGTTGACGCCAATACCTGGTCGATGAGAATAGTGCTCGATGCACCAGCGGGAACCTCGATTGTTGTATATCACTTTGCAGCGAAGCCACCTGCATCTACACGTTGCGGACTGCAGATATATGACTCAGGTGGAAAGCTGAGATTCGACGCGGCTTCACGATTTTTACGTGTCCAGAAAGTGCTAAGTGGCGATTATAGGCGGATGTTAGGTGAAATACATCTTCCTAGAGGAAGAACCTACGCGTCAATTTTTTCGAGGTGGGCTGGAAACCTTAAAACTGAGGGGGTTACCTCAGATACGGGGGCTTATCCAACTATTTATTATTACTGGAGTGCTCCTGGTGTCAAATTGACTAATTCTAAACTACAGATATCTCAGTATTCAGAGTACCAAACCAGTGATCATCCTTGGTTTGAAGGTAATTTCAACTTGCCTCCTCCCAGTAATCACACTTATCCCGAGTTCATGCTTATGATTGCGGACGTGACAGGTTATTGAGTGTGAGTTTTATTTTTGTCAAAGTGGTGTCGTGCCAACGGGCCGTTAATTTGGAGAATGTAGGATGCAGCAAACTATCAATTTAGGCGCCCCCCCTTCCGGTGAAGGGGGTGACACTAGTCGTAGCGCCAACGTAAAGTGCAATGAGAACTTTACGGAGTTATACGAAACCAAGGTTGCCAAGGGCGATAACCGCGATATCACCTCATTGTCCGGGTTGACGACGCCGTTGAGTGTCGAACAAGGCGGCTCGGGTGCCAAGACCCCTTGGGATGCTTGCATAAACATCGGCGCTGTTGCGCTGGGTCGGGATAATCGCTCTACCGGAACTTCGCTCCAGAACTCCTCCATGCCGAGCATTGCAGGCACGACGGACCAGCACCACACCAAGAACTCGCTGATATTGACCAACGGTGGAAACAGCTATGCGAGCGCGGTGCTGACCTTTCTGCGTGACGGTAATTTTGGCTGCCACTTTGGGATCGACGTTGATAATCATTTGAAGGTCGGCGGGTGGTCAATGGGACCGAATTCATACCGGATCTATCACGAAGGCAACACCACGCGCTCCGCTGACGGCACATTAAAGGCGATCTGATCATGGCAAATGCAGCAGTCAATATTCTCGGTGACGGCTCGATTCTCGACACCACTACCCTCGGCGGCGACGTCACTAAACTACAAACCTTGCGCGTTGAACCAGGCGTTTACGAATTGCACGGTACCTATGGCATGGTGCCGCCGCCATACGGTTGGGGTGTGGTGACCAATCCGGTCGACAAGTTGAGCGCTCAGGTTTCCTACGCCAATGGTGTCCTGAACCTGGAAGCCAGAAACGAGCAGGGTGAGCTTGTCGACATACCAAGCATGGTGACCTTGCACATCGTCATTGAAGACGCGCCGCACATCGCACCGTCTCCAGAGCCACAGCCAGAACCCCAGATAGACATGGGCACGCAGGCCTCCGCCGAACTCGCACGACGCCGTGGTATGGCTGACGAAGTAATTCAGCAATCACAGGATCTGATCGACATTGGCGAAGGCACACCGGAAATCGAAGCGCAGATCCTGGCATGGAAGCGCCACCGGGTTGCGTTGTGCCGAGTCGGGAGTCAGGCGGGGTGGCCGGGGAGTGTGGAGTGGCCGGTGGAGCCGGAGTGATACCTGGAGCAACCTTGTCTAGATGTTTCTTTGTATGTACGATTAAATAGTGTTCATCTTTGACGAAAACAAACGTCAGATCAACCTTGCCAAGCACGGGTTGGATCTGGCGGATGCCGGTCTGGTGTATGACGCGCCGAATAAAACCACGTTGTGTTCGCCTCGTCAGGATGAAGACCGATTTCTCGACGTGGCCATGGTCGAAATTGTAGGTGTCGTACTGGTGCTCGTGTACGTTGAGCGCGGTCCGGACATCCGAGCAATTTCACTTCGTCGCGCTTCGAAACAGGAGAGGAAACGCTATGCCGACTT
>Ga0247730_1001269_pt1 | contig 14448 bp, 12 predicted proteins | sample UWRJL073202C2_FD_180959 | JGI IMG/M metagenome (GOLD analysis project Ga0247730, IMG submission 180959) | Plant litter microbial communities from Arlington Agricultural Research Station in Wisconsin, United States - UWRJ-L073-202C-2 | ecosystem: Environmental > Terrestrial > Plant litter >...
TAGGCACGCGGCATCCGCGGGCCTATCGGGGTAACCCCCGGTTATCGTCTCGGGGTAGCCGTGATCTGGCGAACGGCGGCCTCGAGATCGGGGTGGTCGAATTCGAAGCCCTCGGCCACGAGTCTCGTCGGCACGACCCAGCGGCTCTTGAGCAGCAGCTCGCTTTCGCTCTGGATCGCGAGCGAGCCCAACTCGAGCATCCAGCGCTGCAGCGGCAGGCCGAAACGTGCACCGACCACGCGGCGCAGCGTCGCCATCAGCTCGCGGTTCTGCACGGGGTTGGGAGACGACACGTTGACCGGGCCCTCGATGTCGTGGCGCGACTGGATGAACCGGATTGCCCGGTACACGTCGTCGATGTGGATCCAGGAGAACATCTGGCGCCCTCCCCCGCTCTTGCCGCCGTACTGGGTTCCGCCGAGTCCGAGCCGGGCGAGCGCGAGCAACGGCTTCAGAGCCGAGCCGTCGCCGAGCACGATCGCCATGCGCAGCGCGACCTGGCGCACGCCCGGGCGGGAGTGCGCGAAGAACTCGTGCTCCCACGCGGTCGCCACGTTCACCGAGAAGCCGGAGCCGATCTGCCCGCTCTCGTCGGTCATCGCGTGGTCGTCGGCGTGCCGGTAGATGGTGGCCGTGCTCGAGTTGAGCCAGAGTGCGGGCGGGTGCGCCACGGCCTCGACGGCCCGGCCGAGCTCGCCCGTGGTGAGCAGGCGCGAGCTGAAGATCGCGGCCCGGTTCTTCTGCGTGTAGCGCGTGTTGACGCTCTTGCCCGCGAGGTTGAGCAGCAGGTCGGCGCCGTCGACCGCGCGTTCGAGCGCGGCGGTGTCGCCCCACGCCACGTCGGAACCGGAGCGGCCGACGGTCACCACCGTGTCGCCGTCCGCGCGGAAACGCCGGGCGAAGTACTGCCCCATAAAGCCGCTGGCGCCGGCGATGACGATCTTCTGGCCGGTCGGGTTCGCGGCGCCGCCCCCGGTCACGTTCTCGCTCACGCGCGGTCGCCGGGCGCGGGGATGCGGCCGAGGCCCTCGAGCAGCTCACCCTCGTCGGTGGCGAGGCAGACGCGGATCCAGCCCTCGCCCGAACGCCCGAACGCGCTGCCCGGTGCGACGGCGACCCGCTTCTCGAGCAAGAACGTCTCGGCCCACTCGGCGACGTCTCCGCCGCTCGCGTGGCTCACGTCGATCCAGAGGTAGAACGCGCCGGTCGGCGGCAGGTAGCGGATGCCGCGTGCATCGAGCGATGCTGTGGCCGCGACGAGGTTCTCGCGGTAGTGCGCCTTGGCGGCGGCGACGTGCGAGTGGTCGCCGGTGAGCGCCGCCAGGGCGGCGAACTGGCCGGGGGTGCTCACGCAGCTGATCGTCGCCTCCTGCACGGTGCGCATCGTGGCGGCCAGCCCGGGCGGGGTGACGAGGTAGCCGACGCGGATACCCGTCATGGCGTAGGTCTTCGAGAGCGAGAAGGCGCTGAAGACCCTGTTGTCATGGTCCAGGCTCGCGATGCTCACGTGCTTCTCGCCGTAGGTGAAGTACTCGTAGACCTCGTCGCTGATGATCCACAGGTCGTGGCGCTTGGCGAAGTCGAGCAGCTCGCGCAGCACCTCCTCGGGGAAGATCGCGCCGAGCGGGTTCGACGGGGAGTTGATGATGAGCACGCGTGTGCGGTCGGTGATGAGCCGCTCGAGCTCGTCGATGTCGGGCAGGAATCCGCGTTCCGGCAGCAGCGAGTACGGGATGGGATGCGCGTCGAGCATGCGCACGCCCATGGTGAAGGTCGTGTAGCCGGGATCGGGGATGAGCACCTCGTCGCCCGCCTGCAGGGTGAGCGTCATGGCCTGGAACAGCGCCTGGGTGGCTCCCACCGTGACCCAGACGCGCTCGACGTCGACGTGGATGTCGTTCTCGCGGGCGAGCTTGCCGACGATGGCCTCGCGCAGCGGCGCGATGCCGCCGTTGGGCGTGTAGTTCGTGGCGTCGGCATCCCAGGCCCGTTTCGCCGCGTCGGCGATGTGCGGAGCGACCGCGACATCCGGTTCTCCGATGACGAGCGAGATGATCCCGTCGAGCTTTGTGGACATCTCGAAGATGTGACGGATGCCGGAGCCCGGGACCGTGTCGATGTGCTGGGCGAGGTGCGGCATAGCAACAGGTTATTACGCTTGGGGACCATGACCGGTTCGGTGGTGATGGTGCACGGCCTGCGCACGTCGTCGTCGATGTGGCGCCACCAGGTGCAGGTGCTGACGGAGCTCGGCTTCGAGACGATCACGCCCGACCTGCCCGGGCACGGTTCGCGCATGGACGAGCGGTTCACCCTGGCCGAGGGGGTCGCCACGATCGACCGGGCGGTTTCGGATGCCACGGGGCCGGTGTTTCTCGTCGGGTTCTCGCTCGGCGGCTATCTGGCCGCGCACTGGGCCGCCGAGAAGCCGCGCGACATCACCGGCATCCTCGCGGCGGCCTGCGGCACCCAGCCGACGCGGCTCATCCTCGACGCCTGGCGGCTCGGGGCGAGCGCGATCCATCTGCTGCCCGACCGCGGCCTCGGGCTCAACACCGCCGTCGTGCGCGGCGTGCTGCACGATCCCGTCTACGCGAACGACGTGATCGCGGGCGGCGTCGCGCTCGAGGTGATGCAGGACACGCTGCGCGAACTGCGCGGCATCCGCATGGCGTCGGCGCTCGCCCGCATCGACCTGCCCGTGTGGCTCGTGAACGGCACGCTCGACCACGTGCGGCTGCAGGAACGCCGCTTCCTCGCGGCGACCAGGCGTGGAACGCTCGTGCGTATCCCCGGCGCGACGCACATGGTGAGCCTCGCCCGGCCTGTGGCGTTCACGACCCTGCTCGTCGACGCCATCAACTCGGCTCGCCCGGCGATCGCGCTCTGATTGCCGGAATCGCCGCGCAACTGGTAATGTTGTCTGTTGGCTTCCGTGCAACCCTCTATTGCATGACTTGCGGCTGAAAATCGCTAATTTCGGCCGCCCCCGCGAGTTCTGTCTCGCGGAGTTTCTTACAATCGTCAGTTCAAAAACAAGAAGGTAAATTCAGTGGCAAACATCAAGTCGCAGATCAAGCGCATCGGAACCAACAAGAAGTCGCAGGAGCGCAACAAGGCCGTCAAGAGCGAGGTCAAGACCGCGATCCGCAGCGTCCGCGCCGCCGTCACCGCCGGCGACAAGGACCTCGCCGTCGCGACGCTCCTCGTTGCAGCGAAGAAGCTCGACAAGGCCGCCAGCAAGGGCGTCATCCACAAGAACCAGGCCGCCAACAAGAAGTCGGCGATCGCCAAGCAGGTTGCAGCGCTCTAAGCGTTCCGCTCTCTTACAAAAGCCCCTCACGCTTCGGCGTGGGGGGCTTTTTGTATGTGCGCGCCGGTCGCTGGTTGAGTAGGCCGCCCGCGGCCGTATCGAAACCTCGCTGGTCTCGTCAACAGGGCCGATTCGCCCCGCCGCCCGCTCAACAGGACGCTTTGGGGTGCGCCGTGCCGCCACATCCTGTCGACCGGCGCGCCGGGTTTCGAAACAGGCCGCAGACGGCCTTGTTCAACCAGCGGCCTAACGTGGGCCAGCGGCGCGACTCAGCTGCCGCCGCGCCTCGCGACGATGCCGACCATGCGCTCGAGCGCGAACACCGGGTCGCGGCCGCCGCCCTTGATCTGCGCGTCGGTCTCGGCGAGCAGCTCGATCGAGCGGCCGAGCCCGTCGTCGCTCCAGCCCTGCAGGTCTTTGCGGGCGCGGCCTACCTGCCACGGCGCGAGGCCGAACTGCTGGGCGAGTTGGCCGTCGCTGCCGCGTACGTTGTAGAGCTTCGCCATGGTGCGCAGCTTCGACGCGAACGCCGCGAGCATCGGCACCGGGTCTGCGCCGGATGCGAGCGCGTGCCGCAGCAGCAGCAACGCTTCTCCGTTGCGCCCGGCGATCGCGGCGTCGGCGACCTTGAACGCGGTGGTCTCCACGCGCCCCGAGTAGTACTTCTCGACGGTGACCTCGGTGATCTCCTCGCTCGCGTCGGCCAGCAGCTGCTGGCACGCGCTCGCGAGCTCGGCGAGATCGTCGGCGAACGCGGAGACGAGGGCACGCAGGGCCCCCGGCGTGATGCGCCGGCCCGCCGCCTGGAATTCCGCGGCCGCGAAGTCGAACTTCTCGGTGTCCTTCTTCAGGTCGGCGCAGACGATCTCGATGCCGTTGCCCAGCCCGCCGCGGATCGCGTCGAGCATGCGCTTGCCACGTACGCCCCCGGCGTGACGCAGCACGAGATAGCAGTCGTCGGCGGGGTGCTCGAGGTAGCCAAGGACGTCGTCCATAAACGCGTCGGTGCACTTTTCGACGTTGGTGACCCGGATGAACCGGGGCTCGGCGAACAGCGACGGGCTCGCGAGCGTCACGAGCTCGCCGGGTGCGTAGTGGTCGGCTTCGAGGTCGCCGAGCTCGAGGCTGGGATCTTCGACGCGCAGGATATCGCGCAGCAGGCGGATCGCGCGGTCGGCGAGGAACCCCTCGGTGCCGGACACCAGCACCACGCGCGCCGGACGCACCTTGTCCCACGCCAGTTGCGGAATGACGACCTTGGCCTTGCTCGCTGCTGGCTTGGTTGCCACGCTCTGCTCCCTCGATGCTCTGCTCTGTCGGCGCCGTACCGCGGCGGCCGACTCGGCGGGTCAAGCCTAATCGCGACCGCCGACGCCCGATCACGGCGGCTTCTCGGTCCAGACGCGCACCTCCCCCGGCTCGGCGCCCGGCGCGAGCAACACGAGCCCTTCGCGATCCGTGCGCAGGGCCGTCGTGCCCACCCGCGCGAGCAGATCGAGCAGGCGGTCGGTGGGATGCCCGTAGTCGTTCTCCGCGCCCACGCTGATCACTCCGACCGTAGCGCCCAGGTTCTCGTAGAGTCGGTCGGACTGGTCGGCGCTGCCGTGGTGCGAGACCTTGACCACGTCGACGTGCGGAAGCGGCCCGGCTGCCAGCACCAGGGATTGGGCGCGTTCGCCGAGGTCTCCGAGAAACAGCGAGCCGAGACATCCGACCGCGCATGCGCCGACCGGCTCGAATGCGACGGTTACGCTCGCGTCGTTGCCGGGGTCGACCGGGCCGAGCCGGGCGCGCGGCCAGAGCACCGAGTAGCGCAGTTCGCCGAGCAGGCCCGTGGCACCGCGGGAGACGCGTTCGATCGCGGCGCCCCCGGCGGCGAGGCCGGCGACGAGCCGGTCGTCGGCCGGCTCGCCCGACGGCCCGACGAGCGCGCGGTCGACGCGCCCCACGACGGCGTCTGTGCCGCCGACGTGGTCGAGATCGAAGTGGCTCAGCACGAGAAGGTCGATGCGTCCGATGCCGAGTTGGTCGAGACAGCGGGTGAGCAACGCCGGGTCGGGCCCGGTGTCGACGAGCGCGACCCTCCCGGCGCTGCGCACGAGCACCGCGTCGCCCTGGCCGATGTCGCACGCGGCGATCTGCCAGTCGCCGGGCCGCGACCACTGCTGCACAACACGCACGCCTGCGACGGCGCCGCCGAACCCGACGAGCACGAGCACGGCGACGCCCGCGCAGAGTAGTCGGGCACGCGCCGCGACCGGAGCCAGCGCGGCGACCAGCCAGAGAACAGTGACGACCGTCATGAGCCCCACGCCGAGCGGGCCTTCCGGCCACGGTATCGCGGCGGCCGGCAGACCGGAGAAGAAGCCCGCGACCGCGGCGATCCAACTCGCCGGAACCCAGGCGACCGCCGTGAGTATTCCGCCGACCCAGGGCAGAACGGGCAGCAGCACGCAGGCGAGCAGCCCGAGCACCGTGGCGAACGGCGCCGCGGGCTCGGCCAGCGCGTTGGCGACGACGCCGTAGAGCGGGATCGCCGGGTTGAGCAGCAGCAACACCGGCTGGCAGGCCAGCTGGGCCGCCAACGGCACCGCGACGACCACCGCGACGCCTGTCGGCAGAACGCGCTGCAACAAACGACTGAGCGGTCCCGTGAGCACGAGCAGACCGCCGGTCGCGAGCACGGAGAGCGCGAATCCGTAGTCGCGACTGAGCCACGGGTCGATCGAGAGCAGCACGAGGCTCGCGAGTGCCAACACCGGGATTCCGCGCACCGGTCGCCCGCCGAGCGTCGCGAGCAGCACGATGACCGCCATCACCGCCGCGCGCACCACGCTCGCCTGCGGCGTCACGAGCACCACGAAACCGCAGAGCACGAGAACGGATGCACCGATCCGCACGCCGCGCGACAGCCCGAGCATCGCGCCCGCGAGCATGATGAGTGCGATCACGACGGCGCAGTTGGCGCCGGATACGGCGGTGAGGTGGCTCAGGCTCGTCGCTTTCATCGCCTGGTCGAGCGGCTCGCCGACCGCGGACGTATCGCCGATCGCCAACCCCGGCAACAGCGCCGCGCCGTCGCCGTCGAGCCGGCCGGCCGCCGCCGAGAACGACGACCGCAGCCCGTTCGCCCAGTCGAGAAACCACGGCGGCGGCGCTTCGACGCGCGCCGGACCGTCGGCGAAGACCAGGAAGCCGACGTCGTCTTCCGGAGCTGTCGCAACGAGCGTGCCCGCGAGCAAAAGCGTCGAACCGATGCCGACCCGTTCGGCGGGCGCCCCGTCGAACACCAGCACGGGCGCCGATACGGCGAGGCGCTCGGAATTTCCGGCCGCAACCGTCGTCGCGGTGGCGGAGAACGGCCCGTCGCGGGGACGCGCCGCGCTGACCCCGCCCGCAGCGTCGCCTCCGCCCGGGGCACCGCTCTCCCCCGCGGTGTCGCCGTCCCCACCGACCGTCTCCGCCGTCGTCACCGTGAGCGTGACGAACCGCCCGTCGTGCGCGGCGTCGAGCAGCGCGGGCGGCTGCCGCACCGGTGCGCCTACCGCCGCCGCCGTGCAAACGAGAGCGGCAGCCACGCCGCACACCGCGACCGACACGAGCCACCCCCGTCGCATCAGTACGGCCGCCACGACCGTAAGGCCCGCAACGGCCCAGAACGAGACGGCAGCCGTCACGGCCCACGCCGGCAGCGCGATCACCGTCGCCGCCGCGAGCCAGGCGACGGCCGCCGGCGGCACCAGCCGCAGATCCAATGGGCCGCGGTTCACACCGTCACCAGGTCTTTCATCGCGTCGAACGTCTTCTCGCCGATACCGGTGACACTCATCAGGTCTTCGATCGCCGAGAAGCGCCCGTTCTCGTCGCGCCACGCGATGATGCGCGCGGCCATGGCGGGGCCTACCCGCGGCAGTGTTTCGAGCGCCGTGGCATCCGCGGTGTTGATGTTGACCTTGCCGGGCACCGCTGCCGCCCCTGAGCTTGCGCCACCCGGAGCCGCCACCGGCACCTCGCCGACGAGCGGCACCACGATCTGCTCGCCGTCGGTGACGAAGCGCGCGAGGTTCAGCCCGCTCTGGTCCGCTCCGTCGGCGAACCCGCCCGCGGCCGCGACGGCGTCGACCGCCCGGTCGCCCTCGCGCAGCTCGTAGAGCCCCGGCGCGGCCACGGCCCCGAGGATGTGCACGAAGATCGCCGCACCGGATGGCGCCGCGGTCGCAGTGCTCGGCCGCTCGAGAGCGTCGGGCGCCACCACCGCGGACTGCCCTTTGGGCGCGAGCGCGGCGAACAGCACCGCACAGGCGAGCGCGACGAACAGCACAACGACGGCTGCCCCGACTCCGATGCGCAGGCGCGTGCGCCGCAGCTCGCCGGGATCGCTCATCCCCCGACGGTACGAGCCTCCCGGAGCGAGTTCGGCAGCGCGGCGGCATCTGCGGAGAACGGGGGCGCCGAGGTCGAGGTGAGGGACCAGTCGGGGTTGCCAGGCAAACAGCCGCGGCCTACATTCGCCGCGCTGACGAGCCGCGGCAACTCCGAGACCCGCCTGCCTCAGCCCGTCCCCGAATTCGGAAACTCAGGAACGCCGGTCGCTGCTGTTCCCAGCGACCGCGGTCTTCCGCGCATCCGCGGTTCGTCGGCGACGACATTTCCTGAATTTCCGACATGGCCGCCTGCGTCCCCGGCGTTCGAAGGGTGACCCACAGGCCTCGCCCGACCCGCCCTGATTGGAAATTCAGGAACTGCGGTCGCCGTCGGGAAAGCGAACCGCGGAATCCCGCGCATCCGAATTACGCAGACGACGCCGTTTCCTGAATTTCCAACACAGCGCCCGCACCCCGGGCCCCCGTGACAAACGGCGGGGCCCGAGGACGCGGCTACTTGACCGAGAAGGAGACCACTCGCGGGGCGCGCACGACGACGTTGAGGATCTCCTGATCGCCGATGCTGCGCTTCACGGCCTCCGATGCCCGAGCGAGGGCCTCGAGGTCTTCGCCGCTGATCTTCGGGCTGACGTCGAACTTGTCGCGCACCTTGCCGTTGACCTGCACGACGGCGACCACGGAGTCTTCGACGAGCAGCGTCGGGTCGGCCTTGCGCCAGCGGACGAGCGCCACGGTGGGCTCGTAACCGAGCAGCTCCCACATCTCTTCGGCCGTGTAGGGCGCGAAGAGGCTGAGGGCGACGGCGATTACCTCGGTCGCCTCACGAACGGCCGCATCCGCGGGGCCCGCACCGGTGTCGATCGTCTTGCGGGTGGCGTTGACGAGCTCCATGAGGCGCGCGACGACGACGTTGAACTTGAACGACTCGACGAGGCCGGGTCCGTCTTGCAGGAAGCGATGCGTCTGCTTGCGCAGGGCGAGGTCGCCGGTCTTCCACTCCACGTCGGGTGCAGACGTGACGTCCTTCGCGAGGCGCCAGGCGCGCTTGAGGAACTTGGCCGAGCCGGCGGGCGACACGTCTTCCCAGTTGATGTCGTCTTCGGGCGGTCCAGCGAAGACCATTGTGAGACGGATCGCGTCGACACCGAACTCGTCAATGACGTCGCCGAGGTTGACGCCGCCCTTGCTCTTCGACATCTTCGAGCCGCCGGAGAGAACCATTCCCTGGTTGAGCAGGGCGCTGAACGGCTCGGTGAACGAGACGTAGCCGAGGTCGAACAGCACCTTCGTGATGAAGCGTGCGTAGAGCAGGTGCAGGATCGCGTGCTCGACGCCGCCGACGTACTGGTCGACGGGCGCCCACTGGTCGGCCGTCTTCGGGTCGAACGCCTGGGTGTCGTCGTTCGGGTTGAGGAACCGCAGGAAGTACCACGAGCTGTCGACGAAGGTGTCCATCGTGTCGGCGTCGCGCAGGGCGGGGCTGCCGTCGCGCGGGTCGGGCACGTTGACCCAGTCTTCGGCTGCGGCGAGGGGCGACTGACCCTTCGGCTGCAGGTCGAGGCCCTCGGTCGGCGGCAGCAGCACGGGCAGCTGGTCTTCGGGCACCGGCACGAGCTCGCCGTCGGCGCCGTGGATCATCGGGATCGGGGTTCCCCAGAAGCGCTGGCGGCTGATCAGCCAGTCGCGCAGGCGGTAGGTCTTGGCGGCGCGGCCGCTCCCCGTCGAGGCGAGCAGTTCGATGGCCCGCTTGATCGCGTGGCCGCGGCTCAGCCCGTCGAGCGGACCCGAGTTGATCATGCGGCCGTCTCCGACCAGGGCCTCTCCGGTCTTGGCGGGCGACAGCGGCGGCAGGTCGTCGGGCAGGATCGCCACGCCGTTCTCGTCGAGGTCGAGCACGGGGATGGCGGCTGTGACGGGCGCGTTGGTGTCGACGACGACCACGACGGGCAGGTCGAACTTGAGGGCGAAGTCGAGGTCGCGCTGGTCGTGCGCGGGAACGGCCATCACGGCGCCGTGCCCGTAGTCGGCGAGCACGTAGTCGGCGGCCCAGATCGGGATGCGCTCCTTCGTGACCGGGTTGACCGCGAATCGGCGCAGCGGAACGCCGGTCTTCTCCCGAGTGGCATCCTGCCTCTCGATCTCTGTGCTGCGCTGGGTCTGCTCGAGGTAGGCCTTGAAGTTGGCCTTGGTCTCGTCCGACCCGGTCGAGACGAGCTCGGCCGCGAGGTCGGAGTCGGGCGCGACGACCATAAACGTGGCACCGAACAGGGTGTCGGGGCGCGTGGTGAAGACGGTGACCTTTTCGTCACGGCCTTCGATCTCGAAGTCGACGTCGGCGCCGATCGAGCGGCCGATCCAGTTGCGCTGCATGGCCAGCACCTTGCTCGGCCAGTGGCCCTCGAGCTGGTTCAGGTCGTCGAGCAGGCGGTCGGCGTAGTCGGTGATCTTGAAGTACCACTGCGTGAGCTTCTTCTTGACGACGATGGCGCCCGAGCGGTCGGACGTGCCGTCGGCGAGCACCTGCTCGTTCGCGAGCACGGTCTGGTCGATCGGGTCCCAGTTGACCCAGCTCTCCTTGCGGTAGGCGAGGCCCTTCTCGTAGAGCTTGAGGAACAGCCACTGGTTCCACTTGTAGTACTCGGGGTCGCTCGTGGCGAGCTCGCGGTCCCAGTCGACGCTGGTCGCATAGCGGCGCATCGACGCCTTCTGCTCGGCGATGTTGCCGTAGGTCCAGTCGCGCGGGTTGACGCCGCGCTTGATGGCCGCGTTCTCGGCGGGCAGGCCGAACGAGTCCCAGCCGACCGGGTGCAGCACGTTGAATCCCTGCATGCGCCAGTAGCGCGCGACGACGTCGGCGAGAGCGTACGCCTCGCCGTGGCCCATGTGCAGGTCGCCCGAGGGGTACGAGAACATGTCGAGGATGTACTTGCGCGGACGCTTGTCGCTAGCGTCGCCCGAGGCGAACGGCTTCAACTGCTCCCACACCGGAAGCCACTTGCTCTGAATGGCGTCGATGTCGTATTCGGGAGCGTCGTCTGGGTACTCGTGGGCCACGTAGATCTCAATTCATTGCGGGAGTCGGCCGCGAGATTGCGAGAGCTTTACAGAAGCTTTTGCGGGAGCGGCCCAAACAAGATTAGCGAACGGATGCCGCGGCTGCCGCACTGCAACCAGACGGTTGCACCTTGCCGCGCCATGTGCAACTCTGGTGTTGCACTACTTCACCCCTATTCACGAAAGGAACCACCATGACCGACACCTCGCCCTCCGTAATCGACGAAGAGACCTGGAGCGTGACGCGAACCGTGCGCATCGACGCCCCGCGCTCGACCGTGTGGGCGGCGATCACGCAGCCCGACCGCATCTCGCAGTGGTTCGGACAGCGCACCGTGATCGACCGCGTCGAGGTCGGCGGCAGCGGCTACTTCCACTTCGACGGCTACGGCGACAACCCCGTCGTGATCGTCGAACACCAGCCGGAGAGCGCCTTCGGCTACCGCTGGGGCAAAGAGGGAGAGCCCATCCGCGACGACAATTCGACGCTCGTGCGCTTCACCCTCGACGACGAGGGCGACGGCACGCTCCTCTCGGTCGTCGAGACCGGGTTCGGCGTTTTGGCCGGCGGCGACGGATACCGCCGCAGCCAGCTCGACGATCACCGCGGCGGCTGGGATTCCGAGATCGACGAGCTGATCGCGCTGCTCTCGTGACCCTCGTGCCCGTGTTCGCGGCCCTGGGCGACGAGACCCGCTGGAGCATCCTCACCGAGCTGGGCAGCGAAGACCTCTCGGCGTCCGCGCTCGCCCAGCGCCTGCCGGTTTCGCGGCAGGCCATCGCGAAGCACCTCGGCGCTCTCGTCGACGTCGGCCTGGTCGAGCCGGTACCCGCCGGCCGGGAGATCCGCTACCGCGCGCTCGGCAGCCGGCTCGGCGAACTCGCCGTCCAGCTCGACCAGATCGGCTCCGCCTGGGACGCCCGCCTGGCCGCCCTGAAGCGCCTGGCCGAGGGCCGCTAGCCGGGGTCACGGCGCCCTTAATTGGAAATTCAGGAAGTCTGGTCGCCGGCGCTGGTGCGATGCGCGGAATCTGGCGCATCCGAAATGCCGAATGGACGCCGTCTCCTGAATTTCCGATTTAAGCGCTGCGGATGTCGCGGCTCCCGCCGCGCGCGGGCCGGCCGCGCGCGGGCCGGCCGCGCAAGCTCGCGCCGCGCGCGGGCCGGCCGCGCACACGGCGCAGCGCGGAGGCACTACCCCCGTTGCGCTCGCGGCGCGGGCGGAGGAACGTGGAGCGCGGAACGCGATAGGAGGACGGGATGTCCGAGATCGAGAACAGCGCGGTCGTCGACGAAGACGACTTCTCCGTGGCCCGCACGGTGCACGTGCGGGTCGCACGCGAGCGCGTATGGGAGGCGATCACCACGGGGGCCGGCCTCAGCAGCTGGTTCGGCGACACCGCCGAACTCGAGGCAGCGCGGGTCGGTGCGGCCGGGTCGCTCGGCTGGGAAGACTTCGGCGACTACGCCTTCGTCGTCACGGCCGTGCTCGACCACTACCTGTTCGAGTTCCGTTGGGCGAAGGATCCCGGGGTCGACGTCGAACGCGACAACGCGACATCCGTGCGTTTTGTTCTGATGGATGCGCCCGACGGCACCATCCTCACGGTCGTCGAGAGCGGCTTCGACACGCTCGCGGGCGACGAAGAGTCGAAGCGCGAGCTGCTGCACGGCAACCGCGAGGGCTGGAACTTCGAGCTCGACGAACTGGTCAGGGTGCTCGAGTCGTCAGAACCGCGAGAAGAGCGGCGGCCTTGAGCTTGACCTCGGCGAGCTCCTCGAGCGGAACCGAGAGCGCCGTGATGCCGCCGCCCGCCCCGACCGTGGCGCCGTGGGCGTCGAGCACGATCGAGCGGATCACCATGGCGAGGTCGACTCGCCCGTCGAGGCCGAAGTACCCGAACGCGCCCGCGTAGATGCCGCGGGCACGGTTCTCGAGCCCGTCGAGGATTAGCGTCGCGTTGCGTTTCGGCGCGCCGGTCATCGAGCCGGCGGGGAAGCACGCGACGACGGCGTCGACGGCGTCGAGACCGGGCGACAGGCGACCGCGCACGGTGCTCACCAACTGGTGCACCTGCGGATAGCTCTCCACCGCGAACAGGCTCGGCACGCTGACCGAGCCGATCTCGCTCACGCGACCGATGTCGTTGCGCATCAGGTCGACGATCATCAGGTTCTCGGCCAGCTCCTTGTCGCTCGCGAGCAGCTCGGCCTTGAGCGACTCGTCGTCCACGGCCGTCGTGCCCCGCGCCCGCGTGCCCTTGATGGGCTTGGACTGGACGACTCCGCCGGGCGTGACGCTGAGAAACTGCTCGGGCGACGCGCTCAGCAGCGCGACCCCGCCGACTCGGATCAGGCCACCGTGGTGCGCGGGGCTCGACGCACGCAGGGCGAGGTACACGGCGAACGGGTCGGCACGCACGCCGACGCTCGCCTCGGTGGTGAGACACAGCTGGTAGGCCTCGCCTGCGTGGATCGCGGCCTGGCACTCGGCGATCAGACCGAGGTAGCGGTCGTCATTGTCGGCCCAGATCACGTCGGCGTCGGAGGGGACGTGCACGGGCAGAGTCACGGCGCGCGACAAGGTGGCCACCGTCGCGTCGCGCCACTCGGCGAGCTCGCCGTCCCACGCGCCTCCGAGCGCGAGCAGCGTGACAGTGCCCGCGTCGTGGTCGAAGGCGAGGGCGCGGTCGGCGAACATCAGCGCCGAGACCGGGTAGCGGCTCTCGCGCGTGACGGGGGTGCCGGTCGTGGCCTCCCGCAGCTCGTAGCCGAGCCAGCCGACCCAGCCGAGGGAGAAACCGGAGCCCGTGTCATCCGCGAGCCTGTTTTTGGCCAGTTCGATCCTGAGGTCGTCGAAGATCTGAAGGCCGGAGATGACCCGCGATCCCGCGCCGAGGTAGCTGACTCCCGCGTGCTGGCCGCTGTCGAGCCAGAAACTGTTCGGTTCGTCGGCGAGCAGGCTGGCCCACGCCTGTGCCGGTTCGACCCAGCGACCGAGCGGATGCCGCAGCACGAGTGACGGCGGAGGGTCGGTCGGGCGCATACCCTGAGTTTATGAGTACGCCGATCGCGCCCACCTCGGCCGTCTACCGCTGGCACGACGACGCCCTGCAGATTCTGGACTACTGCGACATGACCGACACCACGGTCGAGGCCGCCGACTCCTGGCTCGTCAGCGACGGACGAACGCTCGCGCTCGACCTGCACCGGTCGCGGTTCCTGGCCGCAGCGGGTGACGCGGCCCCCGACGGCGCCGCGTTCTGGGACGCCGCTATCGCCGCGATCCCGCGCGAGGGCGACTGGTTTCCGCGCGTCGAGCTGCAGTCGCGGTCGGGCGCGCCGCTGTTCGTGTTCCGCCTGCGCAGCGCGCCGACCCTCACCCGCTCGGTCGTCGTCGCGACGCACGACGGGCCCGACCCGCGCACGCGTCCGACGGTGAAGGGCCCCGACCTCGAGTCGATGCTTCGCATTCGCACCGCGGTGCAGCCGCTCGGCGCCGAGGAGGCCGTGATCCTCTCCCCCGACGGCTACGTCGTCGAGGGCGCGTACAGCGCGCTGGTGTGGTGGCGGGGCGCGATCCTCTGCTCGACCGCACCCGAGCTGGAGCGCATCGACAGCGTGACCGAGCGCTCGCTGCTCGGAATCGCCGCGGCACTGGGCGTGGAGACGTATCAGGAGTCGGTGACCCCCGCC
>Ga0247730_1001270_pt1 | contig 14446 bp, 10 predicted proteins | sample UWRJL073202C2_FD_180959 | JGI IMG/M metagenome (GOLD analysis project Ga0247730, IMG submission 180959) | Plant litter microbial communities from Arlington Agricultural Research Station in Wisconsin, United States - UWRJ-L073-202C-2 | ecosystem: Environmental > Terrestrial > Plant litter >...
CTCGTCGTTCGCACGATCGTCGCTCGGGGTCCTTGGTTTCGCAGGAACCCTCTGGCTGTGGGGCTACCGTCCGCGGCTGACGGGAATGGTCGCCGCCGCGTCCGTTGTGCTGTTGGTGATGTCGACCTCATCGACCGGCCTCGTAGGCGCCCCGGTTCTTCTCGTCGTCCTGTTTGCCACAGCAGTTTCACTCAGCGGACAAAACACCACACCACGCTACAACCTGGTCGCCATTGTCGCCACACCCTTGATCCTGCTCGCGGTCGCCCTCTTCGTGGCGATCGATGTCAACCTTTTCAAGACCGTCTATAGCTATGTCGACATCGTTGTTCTTGGAAAATCGGACTCGGACTCCGGGATCGAGCGGCATGCCTGGAACATGGCAGCGTTGCAAAATTTCTTCGACAGCTGGGGCCTTGGTGTCGGCCTCGGCACCGCTAGGACGTCAAGCTTCCTTCTGTCGCTGATCGCCAATGTCGGCATCCCCGGCACGGTCTTCTATGCTGCCTTTGCCTATGGAGCCCTGATCAAGAAGGAGCCCGGGGGAGACCGCTTTGCCACCAATGTCAGGCTTGCCGCACGAAACGGCTGTTTTGGCCTGTTGATCGGCGATCTCCTCGTCAGTCCGGCGATCGACCAGGGGCTGGCTTTCTACGTTCTGGCCGCCCTTGCCTCATCCCATCCGGAACGTGGCCTGAGATATGTGGGTGCCATGCCCCCAATAGGAGCGGTGATATGACGTCGGAGCCGCAGTTTGCCCTCAACGGGCGCTTTCTCACCCAGAAGGGTACCGGCGTGCAGCGTTACGCCCTGAGTGTGGCAACTGCGATGAATGACGCCCTTGCGTCGCAGCACAGATCGGCCTGCATCCTTGCCCCCTCCAATGCGACGGATCCCGGATTTGAACATCTGCCGCTCATTGCGTCGCACAGCCTGTCGGGCCATGCATGGGAGCAGATCATCCTGCCGGCGCAATGGCACGGACGGCTGCTCAATCTCTGCAATACGGCGCCAGCCACCAAGACCGACCAGATCGTCTGCATTCACGATGCCAATATTTTCTCCGCTCCTGCCAGTTACAGCCGTGCCTTCAGGTGGCTATATCATCGGCTGCAGCCCTCGCTGGTACAACGGTCGGCGCGCATCACCACAGTTTCCCACGCCGCAGCGCGCCAGATCGCTCGCCATCTGCCAATCCGGCTCGAGGATATCGCTGTCCTTCCAAATGGCCATGAACACGCCCTGAGCTGGAACAGTGCCCTGGCTGAAACCGCCCCGGACTTCCTTGCCCGCACGACGGAGAAACACGACCGGAGGTTCATTCTGGCGCTCGGCTCGCGGGCGCGGCACAAGAACCTGCAGTTGCTGATCGACGCCGCGCCTGGTCTCGACGAGATCGGCATTGATGTGGTGATCGCTGGCGGTGATGCCGATATTTTCGCAAGCGGCGCATTGAGCGCGCGCCCGAATGTCCACTTGATCGGCCGCGTTTCCGACCATGACCTCGCCTATCTGTTCGATCGGGCCTTGTGCCTGGCTTTTCCATCGCTGACAGAAGGGTTCGGTCTGCCGATTGTCGAGGCGATGGCGCGTGGCTGTCCCGTAATTGCGGCGAATTGTGCCAGCATGCCCGAAGTGTGCGGCAACGCCGCGCTGCTGACATCGCCGTTCGACCCTTCTGCTTGGATCCATCATGTGGTTGCGCTGAAGACCTCGCCCGAGCTGGCAGAGGATCTAGTCGGACGGGGTCATGAGCAGGTCAAACAGTTCAGCTGGTCAAACACGGCGGCCGGCTACCTCGATCTGCTCGCGCAGCCCGCGGCGAAATTGCGATCGTACCAGCCCGCCAATCCGCCCCCCCCGCAAACGGCAGTAGTGGTGGCAACACGGGGACGCCCCGCCACCGTCAACGCCACGGTTCGTCATCTGCTCATGACACAGACGCTGAAACCCGCGGCGGTGATCGTCTCGTGCGTCGATCACGAGGATGCCGGCGATCTCGTCGGACATCCGGACGTGACCGTGGTGATCGGGCCCGCCGGTCTGGCAACCCAGCGGAATACCGCCCTCAGCTACGTTCCAAAAGGCACAGAGGTCCTTGCCTTTTTCGATGACGATTTTGTTGCTGACCAACATTGGCTCGCCTGCGCCGCTCAGGTTTTTCGAGACGAGAGCCAGGTCGTCGGTTTCACCGGGCATGTCGTCGCAGACGGGATCAAGGGGCCTGGAATTGCATTCAACGAAGCTGTGTCCATCGTGCAATCAGTACCAAAGGGTAACGTCCTTTGGACAGAGCCCTACAGCCCCTACGGCTGCAACATGGCCTTCCGTCTCTCCGCAATCGGAGAAACGCGTTTCGACGAGCGCCTGGTGCTTTATGCTTGGCTGGAAGACCGCGATTTCGCCGCGACGCTCGCCGGCAAAGGCGGGCGTTTCGTCAAATCCGCGGACGCCTTTGGTGTCCATATGGGTATCAAGAGCGGTCGCGTCAGCGGCGTTCGCCTTGGTTATTCTCAAATCGCCAACCCTTTTTATATGCTTAAAAAGGGCACGATTACCGCATCGAACGCTGCAGATCATATCGCCCGGAACATGGCGATCAATTTGACGCGCGCTTTGTGGCCCGAACCATTTGTCGACAGACGCGGGCGGGCAAAAGGCAATCTGATCGCCCTTTGCGATCTGCTGTACGGCCGGCTGCGCCCCGAGCGAGCAGCCCAATTGGCAACCAAGACAATGCCCCGACCACTTCAGGCCAAGGTAGATTTGAAATGATGCACAACAATCCTCCATCCCTGGGCCCTTCCTCCGGACTGTGGCGACTGGAAGATTCTCCGGCTGTCAGTGCTGACGAGGGGCCAGTGGCCCTGCTGCGGGCGATTTACACGCTCGCCATGCTGTATAAGGGGACCCTACTCCTGTGCATGGCCGCAGGGGTCGGCATCGCGGCGGTCTACGCAAGATCCCTGCCCCCGGTCTATACGGCGACGGCAACCATCCTGCTCGAACCAAGGCGCCAGGCCGCCGTCTCTGGTCAGGACACCGGCGCATCGCAAAGCCTCGACCTGAACCGGGCCGATAGCGAACTGCAAATCATCCGGTCGGAACGGCTCCTGACAATGGTGTTCGATTCACTGCATCTGGAAAACAACAGCGAGGTCAGGCAACAGCCGCCGCAGCTGTCGGATCGCCTGATCGGCGAGGCGCAGCGGGTCTATCCGATGCTGATCACCCAGCTTCAGCGGATCGGCATCACCGCAGATCTCGAGCCGGCGACGGCTGAAACCGCGCCAGGGTCAGCTGCCGGCGCAAGGGACAATGCCGGGGCTGACGGTGCAAACTCTCGCCAGACGGCATTCGAAAAGTTTGTCGGACTGCTCAGCGCCCGGCGCGTCGGTCAGTCCTATGTGATCGAGATCAGCTATTCCTCATCCGATCCGGCACTGGCGGCGCGTGCCGCAAATGTCGCTGTGTCCGCCTACATTCTGCAGTCGGTCGCCTTCAAGGCGCAAATGGCGCAGGCGGGAACAGACCTGTTCCAGGGCCGTGTGAACGCTTTGGCCGCGCAGGTCGACGCCGCCTCCGACGCCATGGAGAAAGGATCGTTGCCCGCCATTTCGACGCCGGATGCGGACGCCCGCATCATCGGCGCCGCGCGGCCCCCCCTCACACCGTCCGGACCGCGCTCGAAACTGATCATCGTCCTGGGGGGCGTGCTCGGACTGCTTGGCGCCCTTTCGATGTTGGCACTCAATGTCGGCCTGGACCGCAAGGTCCGCAGCGCACGACAACTCAGCCGCGACACCGGCCTGCCATGCCTCGGATCCATACCGAAAATGCGAAAACGTCAAGCAACGGTCGAAAATGCCCTTTTCCTCGTGCAACGACCACAAACGAAATATGCGGCAGCCGTTCGCGATCTGAGGACGACGATCGAAACGGCATGCCTGTCGGCCCGCAAGGATAGAAACCTCGTTGTCGCACTGGTGGGTTTGCATGCTGGCAACGATGTGTCGATGCTGTGCATGAGTTTGGCGCACCTGACATGGCACGGCGGGAGATACGTCACTGTGTTCAAGGGTGAGTTTGAACTACCCAGTTTCGCAGATCATGGCCCGGCGAAAGGCACAGGCGCTTCGTTGGCCGACATGCTGATCGGCAACATTCTTCCCGAGAAGGTGAAATTCGGGAATGCCGACGGTGTGGCCATATTGCCGATCCTGTCCAGCGATCCCGAAACCAATCTCTACGCCGACTTTCACGATCCGCGCGTCGGTCGGATTGTCGACGCGGCGCGGTTCAGAGGACATGTGTTGCTCGATCTCCCACCGCTGGGCGACTCTCTGGATGCCCTTGCACTTGCCGCGCATGCCGATGCGGTGCTGATCTGCTGCACCGTTGGTAAAAACACGACGGAAGAAGTCGGCGATGCGTTGCAGCAACTGCGGCGTTCGGGCGCCAATGTGATCGGTACCGTGATAAATCGGGTACATGCATGACACAGTCGGATATTGAAGCCAAACGTCGAAAGCGTGCTCTCTCTGCCGCGCGTCGGCTTGAAGGCGAGGATGTACAGGCGACGGTGCCGAAACTGGCAATCATCATCTCGTGCTACAACTATGCGGCCTATATCGAACAGGCCATTCAAAGCGTTATAGGCCAAGGCCGGGATGACTGTGAACTGGTCGTGGTTGACGATTGCTCCACCGATGATTCCTGGGAGATCATCCAGAGCACAGGGGTGACAGCCTATCGAATTGCCAATGGTGGTCAACGGGCAGCTTGTGTTCATGGTCTCGACCTGACAAGCGCGCCATTCGTGTTGTTTCTGGATGCCGATGACGAACTGATCCCAACGTCCCTGGAGATTATCATCACGAGACTGGATGCGGGTGTTGCCAAGCTTCAGTTTCCGCTGATACGCATCGACCACACCGGGCGCGTGACCGGCGGAGCCGTGCCGTCTCTCGAAGTCTTCCGGCATTCCCATGACCTCGCCGAACGCGTGCTGCGGACCGGCGTCTACGCGACGCCGCCCACCTCGGGCAATGTCTTTCGGCGCGACCTATGCGAGTTTTTGCGGGACGTGGATTATGATCGCGCCGTCGATGGCGTGATTCTGTTTGCTGCCCCCTTCCTCGGCGACGTGGTCAGCCTGTCTGAGCCGTTGGGGCTATATCGTATCCATGATCGCAACGATTCCGGCCAGGGCCGGCCCCTAGATCCCGCCTCCCTGACACGGGACTTGCGCCGCTTTGTCGATCGCATGGAGCATCTGCGACGCATATTGACGACCTATGGTCTGGAAAACGATCTGGTCCGGGCAGAGGATTCCTATTTCTATCTCGAGCGGAACTTCTATCTGACGATCGCCGATAAACGCCGCACGTCCTTTGCCAGCTTGATAAAATTGCTGCTCAAGCTTTGGCAGGACTATTATCCGGTGAAGAGCAAGGTGACGATCACCGTCTTCCTGCTGCTCACCGCCGCACTTTCAAACCGCCGCGCGCGGCGCGGCCTGGCCTACCGGCTTGAATCCGGCAACCGCTCGACGATTGGCCTGCTTAGGGCGATATTGTAAACGGCATCACCATCTGTCGCTGAGCCCCAGCCTTCCCTGCCCGGCCTCCAACCGGATACCCAGCAGCAGCAGGATTGCGACATAGGCAGCTGCACCCGTCGTGCCGATCAGGGCAAGCTTGGCCACGTCGTTCAAAGGCCAGTCCGCCATTTCCGCCTGCAGCAGGAAGACCCAGATGACCATCACCAACGCGGCAACGGCAATCTTCCACAGATTGAGCAGCTGCGTGCGAAGGTCGAGGTCCAACAGGCTTCTGACTGCGCTGAGATAGAATGCGCCCATCACCAAAGACAGGACAACCCTTGCCGCGCTGACGCCGCTGGCCGAGAACAGATAGAATCCGATACCGATCAACACGATGCGAAAACACAGATCGACGACGTTCAGCCTGAACAGGATACGCGGACGATTGAGTGCAAGGCTGACGGAATACAGTGCCTGGAAATAGGGGATCGGGATAACCGACAGCGCCAGAATGCTGAGGAAGGGGGCAGCGCCGATCCATTTGCTGCCGAGCAGCAGCTCCGTTACCAGATCTGCCGTCAATGAAATCCCGAGGCAGGCCGGCACCGATATCAGCATGGCGACACGCGCGGTTTTCAGGAATGCCTGACGTAACCGTTCCGGATTCGTTGCTATCAGTGAAAAGGCTGCCATCATCGGCTGTAACGCGGGGCCAATGAGGCTCTGCGTGGGCAGGGCGGCAACGTCACTTGCAACCGCGTATTGGCCAAGCGTGGTCTTACCGGCAAGGCTACCGATCAGGACGCGGTCCAGCTGCCAATTGATGGCTGACACCAATTGCGACGAACTGAACCAGCCGATGAACCCGGCAAAGTCCTGAAAGCGTGACAGGGTGAACGCCGGACGGTAAGGAGCAAAACAGTATGAGAGGGCTGTCGCTACCAGCGACACCGTGACGAAATTTGCTGCAATCGCCCAATAGGTGCCACCGGACAAGACAGTGATGGTAGCGACGACAAAGGCGGACAATTTGCCGCCGAGTTCCAACAGAAAGGTTTGCCTGAAACCCAGGCCGCGGGCAAAATGGACCATGGCCGGGCTCTGGAAGCCCTTTACCACCGGGCTGATCGCCATCACGGCGACGAGCGGTAGCAAATGGGGATCGCTGTTGAAGGCGGCAAACGGCCAGGCGGCAAGCAGAATGATGATGGCAATGACCCCGCTTCGCATAATACTCAGCGTGAACGCCGTATCTAGGTGGCTCTGTTCCAGGGTTTCGAGGCGAACCAGCGCCTGCACGACAGGCATTTCCAACACCGTATCCACCACCACCACGAGCGACATCGCCAGCGCGGCCATGCCGAAATCGCCAGGCGTCAGAATTCGGGCCAGGATCATGAGGGTGAAAAAATCGATGAAGCGACCCAGAAAGCGTGAGGAGACAAGCCAACCGGCTCCCTGCAGGGCTCTAAATGCGATCATCGAACGTCATTCCCATCACAATATCCTGGTCGAAAGGCGAAGGCCCGCTGTCGCTAAGGGCGGTCATGGAGCGGCGTTGGCGGCAAAACCGGCGTTGGCTGAACCCGCGCCAGCGGCTGCAAAACGGCGCAGCGACTGGGCCAGATCTCTGTAAAGGCTGTCGGTGTCGAAGCGCTGTCGGACGGTTTCGACCGCGGCCGCGCCCAACCGTTCCCTGTTCGACCAGGCGTGCAAGATCGCTTTGGCCAGCGCCGCGCGATCACCGACATCAACCAGCATACCATTCAGGTCGTCCTGCACGAGAACCTCAAACGCCCTGATCCGGCTCAAGACAACCGCGGCACCGCACCCCATCGCCTCAAGGGCTGCGATGGCCACCGCTTCATTGGAAGAGGGCATCGCATAGACGCCGCATGTGCGCAGCAGATCGCGAACGGTGGTGCGGCTGACAAACCCGTGAAACCGGATACGGGAGGAAACCCCGGCTCTCGCGGCACAAGCTTGCAGCTTGCCCAGATCCGGGCCTGTCCCCACGACGTCCAGCGTCCAGTCCTCGGGAAGCAAAGCCAGCGCTTCGATCAGATCGCTTGTACGCTTCTGCCGGTTCGTCAGGCGCGCGACGGTCAGGATGGTTTTGCTCCGATGCGCATCTGACAGCGGAAAGAATTCGGACGTGTCGCAGCCGTTCGGCTGCAGTGTTGGCCGGCCGCCCAGACGTGCCACGGTCTTGCATTCGTCATCTGTCTGACAATAGAGCCCGGGGGTTGCGGCAAAGGACCGACGCTTGAACCATTTCAGAACGCCGCGAGAGACGCCGCCATGATCGGCTGCGGTGACCGGAATGCCGACACGTGGGACGATATGGTCGAAGCGGCCACTCCAATATTCCTGCACATACAGCAAATCGACCTGATCACGGGCCATTCCCTCCTGCAGCGGTTTCATCAGTGCCGCAGTGTTCAGCCTTTCATCGGCATAGAGCGTGAAGGGATTGGTACGGCTGAGGCGTTTCAGCCACACTCTCTCCATCGGCCTGTACCATGCGTCGAGCTGCAGAAATCGCACGGAGATTCCCACGTCGGTCTCATAGCGCCCGGTCTCGTTGAGAGAGGGAATATAGAGGATAGGCTTAATGCCATTCTTGACCAGTCCGGCGCCATAATACCAGCACCAGTCGTTGCGATAATTTTTCAGATAGCTCTCGACGGTCTGGCCCTGCACGCCGCCAAAAAAGCCTTCAAATGAGCCGCAGCTGAGAAGCATTGCAACATTCATGGAATAACACTCCGCCACGGCCAGCTCATCGGCGAAAATGGGCAGAAGCCCCTCGGACAATATGTGCCAGTTCCAAAGCAGTAAGTAAGGCCGGCTTCAGCACCGGGAAGTCCCGTGCAATCGCACCTTCCCGCCACAGCTGTGACTTCAGCGCGCGCAGCTTGTCCGCAATCTTTGCACTATCCGATTTTTCCATCACCCGGACGAGGTCGGGCTTGCCGAAATCCACCGATCGCGGGTTCGTATCGAGTAGCAGTATGTCGGATCGGCTTGGATTGGTAATGGCCTGCCTCAGACGACGCCAGGCACGGGCGGCATCGCGGTCGATGAGCGATCCGCTTTTGCAGTCGCCGATATAGTCAAGCACGCCGGAAAGATGCGTATTGCCTGTCGCGGGATCGAGCTGGCCGTAGCGGATGTCGCCGGCGTTTGCGGTGACGGCCCCGTCGCTATCCTGGCTGAAATGACGAACCGAGGGTATCGCCGGCTCGAACAGGTTTTCAAGGATCTGCCAATAGCGCAGGATGACCGTTTCCACCCTCAGCGGATTGTAAAGATCATCCTCGACCACAAGGCCCGAGACCTGCGGAAAATGATCCTCGCTCAATCCCTTGTAATTGCATCGGGCGAATTGAATGGTTTCAAAGCGAAGCTCGGGAAAGCCTGCCGCCAGCAGACGCTGGGTACTTCCGTACAAGCCGGTATCGCAGAGGATAATCCGCCTTGCATCACCGCCAACCTGATGGAGATGCCGCGCGAACAAAGAATTTTGCGATCGGATATCGTTGACCAGGTCCTCGCCCGTTGCCGTCTCCAGCATGGAAAAAAAACGGGCCGGGTCAAATCGCTGCTCCCAAACAGGCGACGACGGGTAGTCACCGCCCCCAAGGGCGCGGGCAACATCGATAAAACGCTTTCCCTGAAACTCGCGTCCAAGTTCGTCCAGAACCGCCGGACTTCTGACCATGACCGCCGACCGGGCCGCCACCAGTCGGGAGACCAGCAGATTTTCGCGCTTCAGATCAAGCGAGAGGCCGAGACGGGGAAGCAGTCGCTCGAAAGCTTCGCGAATGCCAAGTCCGCCTCTGGCGCAGAACAGCAAGACAGCGTCGTCGCCGGCCTTCGCTTGCTGGGCATAGAGCCAGATGAACAAACAGAACTGCGCCACGATCGGACCGAACACTTCGCGGCCAAAAGATCGGCTGTCAGTCGGCAGGACCGCACTGGGCCGATCGTTGAGCGGCCGCCGGATTGTCCGCAGGATTTCGGTATTGGCACCGTCAGCGCGGGTGATGTAGCGATTGACGCGGTTGCGGCGCAGATAGATGGAGTTGATTCCCATCGTCCCGGGCACATCGACATCCGCATGCTGGTCGTCACCGATATGAAGCATGTGCCGTGGCAAGACATTTTCCGTCTGCATCACTGCGTGAAACAGGCCGCCGTGACGTTTCGTTGCCCGCAAGTCGGCGCTCGAATAGACCTTGTCGATTAGCCCCGGGCCATGAAAGTAATTGATCAATTCTTCGAGCTGCTCCGCAGCCAGTCCGGTATCGCTGATCGCCACGACCCGCATGCCGGCCTGCCGTTGCTCACGCAAGAGCATCGCCAAACGCCCATTTGCCGAAAGCGACAACTTTTCGATCGCCAATTCGATGCCAAGACGCTCCTGCATAAAAGCCTCGGGCAGACCAACAATATTCAACTGCCGTCGAATGATGTCCGTCAACTCGACCTCGCCGCCGTTGGCGCCTACATTCAACGCACGATAGGCAAACCTCTGTGCATGAAGCCGTGCCCGCACCAGGTCGTCAACCTGCATCGTGAAGCCGTTGCGGCTCAAATAGCGGCAGAACCGGCTCTCCGCCATAACGATACGGGACCGTTCGGACCGGCGTCCACGCAACAGCAAAGTGTCGAATATGTCGGTCGAGATCAGCGCAATATCATCCATAGATGTGTAGAGATCATGCAGCCTTCGTTGCGCCACTGAAAACTCCCTAAAAACGCGCCAAATAATCATTTAGATCAGCTAAAATTTAATTTACAAACAACGTATATAAATGCAATATAATTTGCATTATGTACGTTGTAGTACACTACTTTAGTGTTATTAGTATAATTATTTCGGATTAATTCCAAGTAGTTATAGGAATTTATTTGAAAAAATAATGCTTTTTATTGATATTAATATGTATTTAATTGTAATATATTTTTAGAAATGCATTAGTTAAAGATATCGTTGTTCACAAGACGACAACTCAGTGAACGGACGTTCTGCTCATCAAAATTGCTACAATGGAGAGGCTTTGATGACGCCTGCCTTTGAAGACGCGAATGAGGTCGATACATTTGACGCTGTCGTCCTTGGTGCCGGGATATCCGGCCTGGTTTCAGCATCCGTTCTAGCGCGCCAAGGCTATCGTCGCATTCTGGTCATCGACGAATATGATCACATCGGCGGCAACCACATTGACCACTCCTGCGACGGTTATACATTCGATGTAGGCAGCTTGATTTTCCAGGATGACTCGCCGCTGCTTGAACATTTCCCTGAGCTTTTGCCTCTTTACGTGCCGATTGAGCCAAGATGGGCACGATTGACGCCAAAGGGCAGGATTAGCGCCTACCCGATCTCCGTGCGACATGACGTATTGGGAGCCGGCCCTTGGGGGCTTGGACGGATTATCGGTTCAGTAATCTTTGCGCGACTGTTTCAACGCCGGATGCGCAACGCCAAGGAATTTGCCCGCTATTGGATCGGTGCATACCTGCTGCGTTGTTCCGGGCTCGAATCCTATATGAAGCGCTTCTACGGGGTCGCAGCCGAGGAGATCGACATCGAGCTGGCACGGAAGCGCATGCTTTGGATCAGCGAGAATGCGTCGCTGCGCAGCCTTATTGCCAAGCTGTTCACGCGAAGGCGGCACCAACCCGGCAACCGGCAGATGGCGCGACCCAGAGAAGGGTTTGCGACACTCTATCATCAGGCGGCCATCAACCTGCAAAGACGAGGCGTGACGATCGAGCTTGGCGGCGAGTTGCGCAGCCTACGCAGGGTCGATAGGCAATTCCACCTCACTCTCAAGCGCGGGACCGTAGTTTCAGATCGACTGATCTCGACCATCCCGATCCCCCGCGCGGAAGCCCTGTGCGGCCTCAACTCCGCACATAAGCTCGAAACAATCACGCTGATTGCCCTTTATTTCAGCTTTTCGGGCAAGCGCGGATTTGCCGAGTCGGTCATCTACAATTTCTCGCATGAGGGCGCCTGGAAGCGTCTTACGGTCTATTCCGATTTTTATGGACGAGTTCGCGGCCGCGAATATTTCACAGCCGAGGTTATCGCCGACAATCTCACCAACTCAATCGAGCTGGCCGAACACAACTTTCGCCAGCATGTTTGGGTAAACGGATTGTTTGTCGGCGACCTGAAACTGGAGGCCAGCCAAACCCTCGAAAGCGCGTATCCGATATACAGGAAAGGTGCGGCCCAGCGAGCCGCCGAAGCCGGCCTGAAACTTCGCGCTTTCGGGATTGAATCCTTCGGGCGACAAGGCGGCTTCAACTATCAGCCGACCGCCCGCACCTCGACGCTGGAAGCCGAAGCCGCGCTGCAAAATCCTTGAATGCTCACAAGTCCATCGCGTTCAATAACATCCGGAAAACATCATGCGAATCTTGCATATCCTCAATCATACCAACCGGCTGAACGGACACGTCCATGCTGCAGTCGATCTGGCCTGCGCGCAAGCAAAGCTTGGTCATGACGTCTGCGTTGCCAGCAGCGGCGGTGATTTCGACGCCTTGTTACACCGCAACAAGGTCGAGACGGTGATCATCGATCACCAGAGGACGGCACGCAGGCTGCTGACATCCATTGCCCGTTTGAAATGGCATGTCGGCGCGTGGCAGGCGGACATCGTCCATGCCCATATGATGACCAGCGCCGTGCTGGCATGGCCAATCTGCAGGCTCGCCGGCATTCCGCTGATCACCACGGTGCATAATGCTTTTGAAAAGAGCGCCGTGCTGATGGGACTGGGAACGCGCGTCATCGCCGTCAGCGCATCCGTCGGAGACTCAATGCACAAGCGCGGCATTCCACAGTCTAAGCTTCGCGTTGTCCTGAACGGCACGATCGGATCCAGCCGGTTCGACAATCGCACTACCACTGCCACCGAGCTCGCCTCGCCAAGCATCCTCTTCGTCGGTGGCTTGCATCCGCGAAAAGGGCTTCCGGACCTGTTCGAGGCATTTGGCCTAGCCCACGAGCAATACCCCGAAGCGAGACTGTACATTGTCGGCGAAGGTCCGTTTGGCGCTGAATATCGGGCAGAGGTTGCCCAGATGCGCTGCGCGCCGGCCGTGACATTTCTGGGTGCTAAGGATGATCCCCATGGCTGGATGGTCAATGCCGATATCTTCGTTCTGCCATCCAAGGCCGACCCTGCTCCACTGGTGCTTTCCGAGGCAAGAGAGGCGCGCTGTGCCGTGATCGGAACCAATGTGGACGGCATCGCCGAACTGCTGGAATGCGGCGCGGCCGGCATTCTTGTTCCGGTATCCGATCCGCAGGCACTGGCGGCCGTGTTCTGCGAACTGCTCGCCGATCCGGTGGTTCTGGAGAACTGGAAGGCCAATAGCCAGATACGCATCGAGCACATGCGCATCGACCGCGTCGCCGAGCAGACGCTCGATGTCTACGTCGGCGCATTCAGCTCCGTCCAGGCGAAAAAGAACCGCGGCATGGATCTCGCGCTGGAAAAGACCCGGCAGCCAAAAGCGTGACAGGAAAGACGATGGTCCAAAACTTATCCCGACGTGATATCATGGTAGCCGCTGGCGCTTCGTTTGCGGCCGGTCTCATCGGCAGCGGCGGACCTTCGCGGGCTGAAACCGCAATCGATCCGACTACGGGGCGCAAGCTGATTTTCGAAGACGGGTTTTCCAAACTCGACCAGACGGTCTGGCACGCAGGGGCCAAGTCGACCACATTCGACACCGGATTCTATGGACGCTCCGCCTTTGCACGGCTCGAAGGCGAAGAAAACTTCGTGCCCTATGCGATCGTCAGCAATCCAGCGGCAACCGACGGCACAGCGCTACAGATCTCGGCGAAATATATCGGCACGCCCATGAGGGTGCCCAACTATTACGGCAACAATCTGCCCGAATTCCAGTGGATCTCGGGTAATCTGCAGACAGCAAAACCGGATGGGCGCATTCTAAAGGGATGGCGCCAAGGATATTTTGAAGCGCGCCTCTGGTTCCCGGCGCATCCGTTAAGTTTCCCGGCTTTCTGGTTCATGAATGGCAGAAGCATTCTGTTTCCCCAGACCAGCATCGAACTTGATGTCGTCGAACACAAGGGATGGGAACGCGATCTGTATGGTGCCTACCTTCATGAATGGGGCGAGCCCGGAGAGCATCACGAGGGTATCGGCGTCCCAACAGCGTCCGACGTGACCACCGCATTCTTCCGCTATGGTCTTCTTGTCGATGACGCACAATGCCAGCTCTACTTTGAACGTCAGCCGGTGATCGACCTGAAAACACAACAACCGGTCAACTGGACGATCGGACGCTCACACGAGATGGATGCCAGCAGTGATGTCTTTTGGCCACTGCTTACCCTCGCCCTGCGCTCCGATGTTCCCGTTCCAGACCCGCTCTCACACGAACAGCAGCTGTTCCATATGCTGGTGGATTACTTTCGCGTCTATGCTTAGCAAAATGCGGCTCCGCCGATGACGCCTAGTTATCAATTACTCTCAACTAACCCATATGTATTATGTTACCATATAAATGTTCTGAAAAAAAATTATTAAATTGATAAAAGCAAAACGTTGATTTATATTTCATTAACTTTAGCAACAGAAGAGATATGCCGATGCTCTCAAAGATCATGGCAGATATCAAATCGCAAACATACATTTTACTCGATATTTTTAACTGCACGTTGTGCATTTCTATATACCTGACAGCGATAGTGGCTTTTACCCTTCTTGGACTTGACCAGGATCCAGAAACCCAGCTCCCGCGGCGGTAGACGATCCGAGAGAGTACAACCTGTCGTCTTAAGCCGGTCAGGCCTGATATGACTGATTGGGCGTAGCTACGAGCGACAGAAGTCTCGCAGCG
>Ga0247730_1001272_pt1 | contig 14424 bp, 26 predicted proteins | sample UWRJL073202C2_FD_180959 | JGI IMG/M metagenome (GOLD analysis project Ga0247730, IMG submission 180959) | Plant litter microbial communities from Arlington Agricultural Research Station in Wisconsin, United States - UWRJ-L073-202C-2 | ecosystem: Environmental > Terrestrial > Plant litter >...
CTTGAAGAGTGCGCCGGATGCCCCGCTCGGCTTAAACAAGAACGGCCCCGCTCGAAAGCGGGGCCGTTCTCAAATCACACTGGGACTACTTGGCGTCCTCGGCTGCGGGAGCCTCGGTCGTCTCGTCAGCCGCGGTCTCCTCGGCGGGAGCCTCGTCAGCGACGGGCTCCTCGACGACGACCTCGTCGGCCACGACGGCCTCGGAAGCGTTGGCCTTGGCCGTCTTCTTGGCCGACTTGGGCTTCGGGGTGACGGGCTCGAGAACGAGCTCGATCTGCACCATCGAAGCGTTGTCGCCCTTGCGGAAGCCGAGCTTCGTGATGCGGGTGTATCCGCCCTCGCGGTCGGCGACGAGCGGCGCGACCTCGGTGAACAGCTCGTGAACGACGTTCTTGTCACCGATGGTGGCGAGAACGCGACGACGGGCGTGCAGGTCTCCGCGCTTGGCGAAGGTGACCATGCGCTCGACGAGGGGGCGCATGCGCTTGGCCTTCGTCTCGGTGGTCTTGATGCTCTTGTGGGTGATGAGCGATGCCGCGAGGTTCGCGAGCATCAGGCGCTCGTGCGCCGGTCCGCCGCCGAGGCGGGGTCCCTTGGTTGGTGCTGCCATTAGTTAATCTCCAGTATGTGAGGAAGTCGAAATCGAGAACGCCGAATTAGGCGGTGGGCTCTTCGTCGTCGTAGCCGCCGTAGAAGTGGGCGCCATCGAAGCCGGGAACCGAGTCCTTGAGGGACAGTCCCATCTCGACGAGCTTGTCCTTGACCTCGTCGACCGACTTCTGTCCGAAGTTGCGGATGTTCATGAGCTGCGTCTCCGACAGTGCGACGAGTTCGCTCACGGTGTTGATTCCCTCACGCTTGAGGCAGTTGTAGCTGCGCACAGACAGGTCGAGGTCTTCAATGGGCATGCTCAGCTCGCTGGAGAGAACGGCGTCGACCGGCGCGGGGCCGATCTCGATGCCCTCTGCGGCGGTGTTGAGCTCGCGGGCGAGGCCGAACAGCTCGGTCAGCGTGCGACCGGCCGAAGCGATGGCGTCACGCGGGGTGATCGCCGGCTTGGTCTCGACGTCGACGACCAGGCGGTCGAAGTCGGTGCGCTCACCGGCACGAGTTGCCTCGACGCGGTAGGTGACCTTGAGAACGGGCGAGTAGATCGAGTCGACCGGAATCTGGCCGGCTTCGCTGAACTCGCTGCGGTTCTGCGTCGCGGAGACGTAGCCACGGCCACGCTCGATGGTGAGTTCGAGCTCGAACTTCGCCTTCTCGTTGAGCGTCGCGATGAGCAGTTCGGGGTTGTGGATCTCGACGCCGGCCGGAGCCGAGATGTCGGCGGCCGTAACCTGGCCCGCACCCTGCTTGCGCAGGTACGCGGTGATGGGCTCGTCGTGCTCGCTCGAGACAACGAGGCCCTTGATGTTCAGGATGACCTCGGTGACGTCTTCCTTGACACCGGGAACGGTGCTGAACTCGTGGAGAACGCCGTCGATGCGGATGCTCGTGACAGCAGCGCCGGGGATCGACGAGAGAAGGGTACGGCGAAGCGAGTTGCCGAGCGTGTAACCGAAGCCGGGTTCGAGCGGCTCGATGACGAACCGCGAACGGAACTCGGAAATGTTCTCTTCGGCAAGAGTGGGACGCTGTGCAATCAGCACTGGTGATTCCTTTCGGCGAAGTGTCCGCTATATGACACTTGGGATACGACGAGTGGCGGGCTCGTCGGGTGTTGAGTTGTGAAGAGGAAAGATCACGCGGACCAAGCCGGCCGAATTCTCACGAGGAGATTTCGACCGGCTCGACCAGCAGTGTGAAGTTAGACGCGGCGACGCTTGGGCGGGCGGCAACCGTTGTGCGCCTGCGGGGTGACGTCGCTGATCGAACCGACCTCGAGGCCAGCGGCCTGGAGGGAGCGGATCGCGGTCTCGCGGCCGGAGCCCGGTCCCTTGACGAAGACGTCGACCTTCTTCATGCCGTGCTCCTGCGCCTGGCGAGCGGCGGACTCCGCCGAAAGCTGAGCGGCGAACGGGGTCGACTTACGCGAACCCTTGAACCCGACGGTTCCCGACGACGCCCAGCTGATAACAGCTCCGGTGGGGTCGGTGATCGTCACGATCGTGTTGTTGAACGTCGACTTGATGTGGGCCTGGCCCACGGCGATGTTCTTCTTTTCCTTCTTGCGAGGCTTACGAGCCGCGGCTTTTGGTGCTGCCATTATTTTCTCCGAAGTCTTATGTACGTACGGGCGTGGAAGGCGTGGTCACTGGCGAGGCCAGGGACTAGCGCGCCTTCTTCTTGCCGGCTACGGTGCGCTTCGGGCCCTTGCGGGTACGAGCGTTGGTCTTGGTGCGCTGGCCGTGGACCGGAAGTCCACGACGGTGGCGGATGCCCTGGTAGGAGCCGATCTCGACCTTGCGGCGGATGTCGGCGGCTACCTCGCGACGGAGGTCACCTTCTACCTTGAAGTTGACTTCGATGTAGTCACGAAGTGCGATGAGCTGATCGTCGGTGAGATCCTTTACGCGGATCTCGCCGCTGATCTGGGTGTCGGCGAGCGTCTTGAGAGCGCTCGTGCGGCCAACACCGTAGATGTAAGTCAGTGCGACCTCTACGCGCTTGTCGCGCGGGATGTCGACGCCGGCTAGACGTGCCATGGTGGCTTCTCCTGTTACCTATTGGAGGTCTGTAGCAACTCCTGTGCACCGGCCTCCAACCGATGGTGTCCCCGCCGAGGCGGATCTGGGGTTGCTATGTAGTTGTTGCTTTTTCGTGCTTATAAACCCGAAGGTTTATTAGCCCTGGCGCTGCTTGTGACGAGGGTTCTCGCAGATGACCATCACGTTGCCGTTGCGGCGGATGACCTTGCACTTGTCACAGATCTTCTTGACGCTGGGGTTGACCTTCATTGTTATTCCTTGTGTGTCGCTGTCGTCGTGCTCTCGGGGTGCCGAGGGCCGTTACTTTCCAGCAAACTTTATTTGTAGCGGTAAACGATCCGACCGCGGGTCAGGTCGTAAGGGCTCAACTCCACGATCACGCGGTCCTCGGGGAGGATGCGGATGTAGTGCTGGCGCATCTTGCCCGAGATGTGAGCAAGAACACGGTGGCCGTTGGTCAGCTCAACGCGGAACATTGCGTTGGGCAGAGCTTCGACTACTGCGCCTTCGATTTCGATGACACCGTCTTTTTTGGCCATAGCCTCTTCGTCGCTAAAAGTATTGTTTGATGGTCGTGCGTGGATTGTGGCGTTTCCCGTCCGATTGAACGGAACGGCGGCACGACAAATGTCGGCATGAAACACCAAAGATCAAGCTTAGGTCATTACCGCCATTTCGCCAAGTCCGTTCTATACTCCAGACCCGCGGATGACACGGCTCACGTAATAGGTACGGGCGTGACGCCCAGCGGTGCGAGTTTCGCGGCGCCGCCGTCGGCCGCCGTGAGCACCCAGATACCGCCGGCGTGCACCGCGACCGAGTGCTCCCAGTGCGCGGCCATGGTTCCGTCGACCGTTGCGACTGTCCAGTCGTCGGCGAGCGTGACGGTGTCGATTGTGCCGGCGGTGAGCATCGGCTCGATCGCGACGGCGAGTCCGACCCGCACTTCGGGGCCCTTCTCGCGCACGCGGTAGTTGAAGACCGGCGGCTCTTCGTGCATCGAACGGCCGATGCCGTGACCGGTGTAGTCCTCGATGATGCCGAAGTCGCCCTCGGACTCGATGTACTGCTCGATGGCCGCGCCGACCTGGTTCAGGCGCTTGACGCTCGCGAGCGCGGCGACACCGTGCCAGAGCGACTGCTCCGTGACATCCGAAAGCCTCTGTCGCTCGGCGACCAGCTCGGGGCGCGAGGGATCGGGCACAACGACGCTGAATGCGGAGTCGCCGTTCCACGCCCCCAGCTGCGCGCCGCAGTCGATCGACACGAGGTCGCCGGGCTGCAGCACTCGCGGGCCGGGGATGCCGTGCACGACCTCCTCGTTGACCGAGGCGCAGATCGTGTGGCGGTAGCCGGGAACGAGCATGAAGTTCGGCTCGGCGCCCGCGTCGCGGATGACCTTCTCGGCGATCGCGTCGAGCTCGAGCGTGGTGATGCCCGGCCGGATCGCGGCACGAACGGCGTCGAGCGCCGCGGCCGTGATCAGGCCAGGTTCGACCATGAGCTTCAGCTCGGCGGCCGTTTTGTAGATGTTCGAGCGAAAAGCCACTAGGCCGGTTCGACGGATGACTCGTTCGCGGCGATACCGCGGGCCGCGAGTGCCTCGTTGATACGGCCGGCGACATCGTCGATCTCGCCGAGGCCGTCGACCTCGATGAGCAGGCCGCGGTCGCGGTAGACCGCGATCAGGGGTGACGTCTCGCGGGCGTAGACCTCTTGGCGGTGACGGATGGCTTCTTCCGTGTCATCCGTTCGGCCCTGTTCGATCGCGCGCTTGCGCAGTCGGGCGACGACCTCGTCTTGGTCGGCGACCAACTGGATGACGGCGTCGAGCGCTTGGCCCTTGCCTGCCAGCAGCTCGTCGAGGTACTGAACCTGCTCGAGCGTGCGCGGGTAGCCGTCGAGGAGGAATCCGCCGAGGGCGTCTTCTTCTTCGAGGCGGCTGGTGACCAAGGCGTTCGTCAGCTCGTTCGACACGTAGTCGCCGGCGTCGATGATCGCCTTGACCTGGATGCCGAGCGGCGTCTGATTCTTGATGTTGGCACGGAAGATGTCTCCGGTGGAGACGTCGGGGATGCCGTAGGTCTGCGTGATTCTGGCGGCCTGCGTGCCCTTACCAGCGCCGGGAGGGCCGACGATAAGGAGGCGGGTCAACGGAGCAGACCCTCGTAGTGACGCTGCTGCAGCTGCGAGTCGATCTGCTTGACCGTCTCAAGGCCGACGCCGACGATGATCAGGATGCTCGCGCCACCGAACGGGAAGTTCGAGTTGGCGCCGACCAGCGCGAGAGCGATGAGCGGGATGAGCGCGATCAGGCCGAGGTAGAGCGAACCGGGGAGGGTCACTCGGGTCAGCACGTAGTCGAGGTATTCGGCGGTGGGGCGGCCGGCACGGATGCCGGGAATGAATCCGCCGTACTTCTTCATGTTGTCGGCGACCTCTTCGGGGTTGAAGGTGATCGCGACGTAGAAGTAGGTGAAGCCGATGATGAGCAGGAAGTAGACGGCCATGTAGAGCGGGTTATCGCCCGACGTCAGGTTGTTCTGGATCCAGGTGACCCACGCTGCGGGAGCCTCGCCAGCCGCGGGCTGGTTGAACTGCGCGATGAGGGCCGGCAGGTAGAGCAAGGATGACGCGAAGATGACGGGCACAACGCCGGCCATGTTCACCTTGATCGGGATGTACGTGTTGTTGCCGCCGTAGGTACGACGACCGACCATGCGCTTCGCGTACTGCACGGGGATGCGCCGCTGCGATTGCTCGACGAACACGACGGCCGCCATGATCACGATTCCCACGACGATCGTCAGGAGGAAGACTTCCCAGCCCTTCGACTGCTGGATGCTCCAGAGTGCGGCGGGGAAGGTGGCGGAGATCGACGTGAAGATCAGCAGCGACATACCGTTGCCGATGCCGCGCTCGGTGATGAGCTCGCCCATCCACATGATGAGGCCGGTACCGGCGGTCATGGTGATGACCATCAGCATGATCGCGTACCAGGCGTCGTTGGTGATCAGTTGGTTGCACTCGGCGATGCCGGAGTTCGACGGGAAGAGCGCGCCGCTGCGGGCCACGGTGATGAGCGTCGTGGACTGGAGGATGCCGAGGGCGATGGTGAGGTAGCGCGTGTACTGCGTGAGCTTCGCCTGGCCGGTCTGGCCCTCTTTGTACAGAGTGTCGAAGTGCGGGATGACCACGCGGAGCAGCTGGACGATGATCGAGGCCGTGATGTACGGCATGATTCCGAGCGCGAAGATTGACAGCTGGAGCAGGGCTCCACCGCTGAAGAGGTTGACGAGGTCGTAGAGACCATCGGTGCCCGCGTTGCCGGCGAGACACAGTTGAACGTTGCCGAAATCGACGAACGGTGCGGGGATGAACGATCCCAGCCGGAACAAGGCAACAATACCGAGCGTGAACCCGATCTTCCTGCGCAGGTCGGGCGTACGGAAGATCCGCGCGACGGCTCTAAACACAAGTCCTCCAGGTTATCTAAGAGCAGAGGCCGGAGCGGGCCGCCGATGTTTCGGCGGCCCGACCCCTAACCAATGTTGACTGCCGCTAGCGCGACGGTCTCAACGCGTAAAGCGTTGTACTACTTGACCGAACCGCCTGCGGCGACGATCTTCTGCTCAGCGGAGCCGGAGACCTTGTCAACTGCAACGTTCAGCTTAACCGCAATGTCGCCATCGCCGAGAACCTTGACCTTCTCGTTCTTGCGAACGGCACCCTTGGCGACGAGGTCAGCGATCGTGACGTCTCCACCCTTGGGGTAGAGGTCGGCCAGCTTCTCGAGGTTGACGACCTGGTACTCGACGCGGAACGGGTTCTTGAACCCGCGCAGCTTCGGCGAACGCATGACGAAACCAATGTTTCCGGCTTCGAAGCCCGGGCGAACCGAGTAACGAGCCTTCGTGCCCTTGGTACCGCGACCAGCGGTCTTACCCTTGGAGCCTTCACCGCGTCCGACGCGGGTCTTGTCCTTCTTCGCGCCGACTGCCGGGCGAAGGTGGTGGACCTTGAGAACCTGAGGACGGGCATCCGCCTCGGTCGCCGGCTTCGTGGAGACGGACTTCGCTGCGCGAGGTCCCTTCTCCGCGGGAGCGGTGACAACCTCGGAGGAAGCGTCGGCCTTGGCTGCGGTCTCTGCCTTAGCAGGGGCCTTCGCCTTGGCCGGAGCCTTGGTCTCTGCCTTTGCAGCGGCAGCCTTGGGGGCGGCCTTTGCAGCAGGTGCCTTCTCCGCAGCGTCAGCCTTGGGTGCAACAGCCTTCTTGGCGGGGGCCTTCTTTTCGGCTGCGGGAGCCTTCTCGGCAGCGGCCTTGGGAGCAGCGGCCTTCTTCGCGGGCGCCTTCTTGGGCGCTACCGTTTCTTCTTCAGCCATTAGTCAATCTCCTCGACCTTGACAAGGTGAGCAACCGTACGCACGTAGCCGCGGTTCTGCGAGTTGTCCTCGCGAACGACCACGTCACCGATGCGGTGAAGCCCGAGGCTCCGCAGGGTGTCGCGCTGGTTCTGCTTCTCACTGATTTTGGACTTGATCTGGGTTACTTTCAGGCGAGCGGCCATCAGACACCTGCCTTAGCTTCTGCTTCGGCGCGCAGGAGGCGAGCCGGCACAACGTGCTCGACGGGGAGGCCACGACGTGCGGCGACCGCACGAGGCTCCTCGAGCTGCTTGAGGGCAGCAACCGTGGCGTGCACGATGTTGATCGTGTTCGACGAACCGAGCGACTTGCTCAGAACGTCATGGATGCCGGCGCACTCGAGGACGGCGCGAACCGGTCCACCAGCGATAACACCGGTACCGGCGGAAGCCGGACGCAGCAGCACAACTCCGGCAGCGGCCTCACCCTGCACCGAGTGCGGGATGGTGACGCCGACGCGAGGAACGCGGAAGAAGTTCTTCTTCGCTTCTTCGACGCCCTTGGAGATGGCCGTGGGAACTTCGCGTGCCTTGCCGTAGCCGATGCCGACCAGGCCGTTGCCGTCTCCGACGACGACGAGAGCGGTGAAGCTGAAGCGACGACCACCCTTGACGACCTTGGAAACGCGGTTGATCGTGACAACGCGCTCGAGGAACTGGCTCTTCTCCGCGTCGCGGCTGTTGCCACGGTCGCGGTTCGGGCTGCGCTCGCGACCGCCACGGCGGGCCTCGCGAGGCTCGTTCGTGGTGTCGGTTGCGGGGGCGTCGACGACGACCTCAGCCGCGATGGCCTCGGCGGTGACGGCTGCCGGTGCCTCTGTTACTTCTGCAGCCACAACTGGCTCCTTAGATACATCGCTCACAGGTTGAGTCCACCCTCTCGAGCTCCATCGGCGATAGCTGCGACGCGACCCGCGTACTTGCTACCACCACGGTCAAATACAACGGCTTCGACGCCGGCAGCCTTCGCGCGCTCGGCGACGAGCTCGCCGACCTTGCGTGCCTTGGCGGTCTTGTCGCCGTCGAAAGTGCGCATGTCAGCCTCGAGCGTCGATGCGGAAGCGAGGGTGAAACCCTTGCTGTCATCGACGACCTGCACGAATACGTGACGGGCCGAACGCGTGACGACCAGGCGCGGACGCAGCTCGGTGCCGACGACCTTCTTGCGAAGACGCGTGTGACGGCGCGCCTTGGCGGCCGACTTGCTCTTGCCTCTAGTTCCGAGACCCATTTCTACTTACCACTCTTTCCGGCCTTGCGGCGGACTACTTCGCCTGCGTAACGCACGCCCTTGCCCTTATAGGGCTCCGGCTTACGCAACTTACGAATGTTGGCCGCGACTTCGCCGACGGCCTGCTTGTCGATACCGACAACGGTGATCTTGGTGTTGCCCTCGACGGTGAAGCTGATGCCCGCGGGCGGGTCAACCGTGATCGAGTGGGAGAAGCCGAGTGCGAACTCGAGCGACGCGCCCTTGGCAGCAACGCGGAAACCCGTTCCGACGATCTCGAGTCCCTTGGTGTAACCCTCGGTGACACCGATGATCTGGTTCGAGATCAGCGTGCGGGTGAGGCCGTGGAGCGAACGCGATTCGCGCTCGTCGTCGGGACGCGTGACCAGAATCTGGCCGTCCTCGATCTTGGCCTCGATGGGGCTGGCGATGACGAGCGCGAGCTCGCCCTTCGGGCCCTTGACGGAGACGGCTGAGCCGTCAATCTTCACATCGACCCCGGCAGGGATTGCGATGGGCAGTCTTCCAATACGTGACATGACTGGTTACCACACGTAGGCGAGGACTTCCCCACCCACGCCCTTCTTGGAAGCCTGGCGGTCCGTGAGGAGCCCCGAGGAGGTTGACAGGATGGCGACGCCGAGTCCACCGAGAACCTTGGGGATCTCCGTGCTCTTTGCGTATACGCGAAGTCCGGGCTTCGAAACGCGCTTGATGCCCACGATGGAGCGCTCACGGTTCGGGCCGTACTTCAGGTCAATGGTCAGCGTCTGTCCGACGCGGGCGTCCTCGACCTTCCAGCCGGAGATGAAACCCTCGGCCTTCAGAATCTCGGCAATGTGGGACTTGAGCTTGCTACTCGGGAGCGACACGGTCTCGTGGTACGCCGAGTTAGCGTTGCGCAGTCTGGTCAGCAGATCTGCGACCGGATCTGTCATTGTCATGTGTTGTTATTCCATATCTCGTCTGGTTTCGGCATCCGTTACACGAAGGCCGACCTGTGCGATCGGTGTTGCTTGGATTTGCAAAAGCGGAACGTTGCCCTTTCGGGCAACGTTCCATCTTAGCCGTAGGTTTCACCCCACGGCGTAAGAGACTTTTTTAGTTCTGCTCTGCCGTCTTGAACGGGAAGCCCAGCGCCTTGAGCAGCGCGCGGCCTTCCTCGTTGTTCTTGGCGGTGGTGACGATGGTGATGTCGAAACCGCGAACGCGGTCGATCTTGTCCTGGTCGATTTCGTGGAACATCGACTGCTCGGTCAGACCGAAGGTGTAGTTGCCGTTTCCGTCGAACTGCTTGTCGCTCAGTCCGCGGAAGTCGCGGATGCGCGGCAGCGCGAGGTTGATCAGGCGGTCGAGGAACTCCCACGCACGGTCGCCACGAAGGGTGACGTGTGCGCCGATGGCCTGGCCTTCGCGCAGCTTGAACTGAGCGATGGACTTACGGGCCAGCGTGACCTGGGGCTTCTGGCCGGTGATCGCGACGAGGTCCTTGATGGCGCCGTCGATGATCTTGCCGTCGCGAGCTGCTTCACCGACACCGGTGTTCACAACAACCTTGACCAGTCCGGGGATCTGGTGAACGTTGGTGAAACCGAAGTCCTTCTTCAGCTGCGTGGAGATCTCGTTCTGGTACTTGACCTTGAGAGCGGGCTGAATCTTCTCAGCCGTGGTTGCAGTGTCAGTCATTAGAGGTCCTTACCGCTCTTCTTCGCGTAGCGGACGCGGACGGTGCGCTTGACGCCGTCCTTCTCCACTACCTCAGTGCGGAAGCCGACGCGAGTGGGCTTCTTGGTCTCGGGGTCGACGAGGGCCACGTTGGAAACGTGAATGGGCGCTTCCATGGTCTCGATGCCGCCGGTCTTGGTGCCACGCTGGGTCTGCCCGACGCGAACGTGCTTGGTGACGAAGTTGACACCCTCCACGACGACGCGGTTGCGCTCAGTGAGTACCTCGATGACGCGACCCTGCTTGCCGCGGCTTCCGCCACGGGCCTGGGTCTTGCCGGTGATGACCTGAACCAGGTCACCCTTCTTGATGTTCGCCATGATTAAATGACCTCCGGTGCCAGCGAGATGATCTTCATGAACTTCTTCTCGCGAAGCTCACGACCGACCGGGCCGAAGATGCGGGTACCGCGGGGGTCTCCGTCAGCCTTCAGGATCACTGCGGCGTTCTCGTCAAACTTGATGTAGGAGCCGTCGGGACGGCGGGTCTGCTTGTTCACGCGAACGATGACCGCCTTGACGACGTCACCCTTCTTGACGTTGCCACCGGGGATTGCGTCCTTGACGGTCGCAACGATGACGTCGCCCAGGCCGGCGTAACGACGGCCGGAGCCACCGAGAACGCGGATCGTGAGCAGAACCTTGGCGCCGGTGTTGTCGGCGACCTTGACTCTGGATTCCTGCTGAAGCATTTACTTAGCCTTCTCTACGATTTCGACGAGGCGCCAGCGCTTCGTGGCGCTGAGCGGGCGGGTCTCGCTGATGAGAACCGAGTCGCCAACGGCGGCCGAGTTCGTCTCATCGTGAGCCTTGACCTTGGAGGTACGGCGGATGACCTTGCCGTACAACGGGTGCTTTACGCGGTCTTCGACCTCAACGACGATGGTCTTGTCCATCTTGTCGCTGGTGACGACGCCACGACGGGTCTTGCGGTAACCGCGAGCGAGCTCGGCAGTCTCGACCACGGGGGTCTTCTCTTCGGCTTTAGCCATGACTATGCCTCCTTCGTCTCTTCGGTGACCTCTGCTGCAGGCTCAGCTGCAGCATCCGTCTTCTTGGTCTTCTTGGCAGCAGCCTTCGCAGGTGCCGCTTCGACGGCAACGGGCGTTGCCCGAATACCCAGCTCGCGCTCACGGAGAACCGTGTAGATGCGGGCAATGTCGCGCTTCACGGCGCGCAGGCGGCCGTGGCTCTCGAGCTGGCCGGTGGCCGACTGGAAGCGCAGGTTGAACAGCTCTTCCTTGGCCTTCTTCAGCTCGTCTACGAGTTGCGTGTCTTCAAAAGTGTCGAGCTCGGTTGGTGCGAGCTCCTTGGATCCGATCGCCATTATGCGTCGCCCTCCTCGCGCTTGATGATGCGTGCCTTGAGAGGCAGCTTGTGAATGGCGCGAGTCATCGCTTCGCGAGCAACTTCCTCGCTGACGCCGCTGAGCTCGAAGAGCACGCGACCCGGCTTGACGTTGGCAATCCACCACTCGGGCGAACCCTTACCGGAACCCATGCGGGTTTCGGCCGGCTTCTTCGTGAGCGGACGGTCGGGGTAGATGTTGATCCACACCTTTCCGCCGCGCTTGATGTGACGCGTCATGGCGATACGAGCGGACTCGATCTGGCGGTTGGTGACATACGCGGGCGTGAGAGCCTGGATGCCGTACTCGCCGAACGAAACCTTCGTACCACCGGTCGCGTGGCCACTACGGCCGGGGTGGTGCTGCTTGCGGTGCTTGACCTTGCGTGGAATCAACATGGTTACGCCTCAACTCCTGCTGGTGCCGCCGCTGCCGGAGCCTCTGCACGGGGTGCGGAGTTACGGGGCGCGCGGCTGTCGCGGCGGTCTCCGCCACGGTCGTCGCGACGCTCGGGGCGGGTCGACTTCTGGTTGGCCTGCTCGCGAGCAAGCTCCTTGTTGGTGATGTCACCCTTGTAGATCCAGACCTTCACGCCGATACGGCCGAAGGTGGTCTTGGCCTCGTAGAAGCCGTAGTCGATGTTCGCGCGAAGCGTGTGCAGCGGCACGCGGCCTTCGCGGTAGAACTCCGAACGGCTCATCTCGGCGCCACCCAGACGACCGCTGACCTGGATGCGGACACCCTTGACGGTCGACGTGCGCTGAGCACCCTGCATGCCCTTGCGCATCGCGCGGCGGAAGGCCACACGTGCGGTGAGCTGCTCGGCGATTCCCTGGGCAACAAGCTGGGCTTCTGCTTCGGGGTTCTTCACCTCGAGGATGTTGAGCTGGATCTGCTTGCCCGAGAGCTTCTCGAGGTCGGTGCGAATACGCTCGGCCTCGGCGCCACGGCGGCCAATCACGATGCCCGGACGGGCGGTGTGAATGTCGACGCGAACGCGGTCACGGGTGCGCTCGATCTCGATGCGGGCTACGCCGGCACGGTCGAGGCTCGTCTTGAGCAGGTTGCGGATCTTGATGTCCTCGGCGACGTAGTCGCTGTAACGCTGTCCGACCTTGGTGCTGTCAGAGAACCAACGCGACACGTGGTCGGTGGTGATTCCCAGACGGAAGCCGTAAGGATTTACTTTCTGGCCCATTACTTCTTTCCTTCATCCGGGGTGGTCAGGACGATCGTGATGTGGCTCGTGCGCTTCAGGATCTGGAAGGCGCGGCCCTGTGCACGCGGCTGGAACCGCTTCAGGGTCGTTCCCTCGTCGACGAAGGCCTCGGAGACGAACAGGTCCTGGTCGTCCAGGAACGTGTTCGCTGCATCTGCCTTGACACGTGCGTTGGCCATTGCCGAAGCAACGAGCTTGTACACGGGCTCGCTCGCACCCTGGGGTGCGAACTTCAGGATTGCCAGAGCTTCGGCCGCCTGCTTGCCACGGATGAGGTTGACTACACGACGAGCCTTCGTGGGGGTTACGCGAATGTGCTTCACGCGAGCGATGGACTGAACCATTAGCGGCGGCGCCCCTTCTTGTCGTCCTTCACGTGTCCACGGAAGGTGCGGGTGGGCGAGAACTCGCCGAGCTTGTGGCCCACCATGGATTCGGTGACGAACACCGGGATGTGCTTGCGGCCGTCGTGCACCGCAATGGTGTGACCGAGCATGATCGGGATGATCATGGAACGGCGCGACCAGGTCTTGATTACGTTCTTGCTTCCGGCCTCATTGGCGACAACTACCTTGCGAAGCAGGTGGTCATCGACGAAGGGGCCCTTCTTCAGACTGCGTGGCATCTTCTACAACTCCTACTTGCGCTTCTTGCCGACATTGCGGCGACGAACGATGAGCTTGTCGGACGGGAGGTTGCGCTTACGCGTACGACCTTCCTTCTGGCCCCAAGGGGTAACGGGGTGACGTCCACCGGACGTCTTACCCTCACCACCACCGTGCGGGTGGTCAACCGGGTTCATGGCAACACCACGAACGGTCGGGCGTACGCCTTTCCAGCGCATGCGGCCGGCCTTACCCCAGTTGATGTTCGACTGCTCGGCGTTGCCGACCTCGCCGATCGTGGCGCGGTTGCGCACGTCGACGTTGCGGATTTCACCCGACGGCAGACGGAGCTGCGCGTAGGGGCCATCCTTGGCGACGAGACGAACGGATGCACCGGCGGAGCGGGCCATCTTGGCGCCGCCACCGGGACGGAGCTCGATCGCGTGGATAACGGTTCCGACCGGGATGTTCTTCAGCGGAAGGTTGTTACCCGGCTTGATGTCGGCCGAGGGGCCCGACTCGATGATGTCGCCCTGGTTGAGCTTGTTCGGAGCGATGATGTAGCGCTTCGTACCGTCAACGAAGTGCAGCAGCGCGATGCGCGCCGTGCGGTTGGGGTCGTACTCGATCTCGGCAACGCGGGCGTTGATGCCGTCCTTGTCGTTGCGCTTGAAGTCGATGACGCGGTACTGGCGCTTGTGGCCACCACCGATGTGACGGGTGGTGATGCGGCCGGCGTTGTTACGTCCACCGGTCTTGGGCAGGGGACGAAGCAGCGACTTCTCGGGCGTCGATCGGGTGATCTCGGCGAAGTCGGCGACGGACGAACCGCGACGACCCGGGGTAGTGGGCTTGTACTTGCGAATAGCCATGAGTTTCTCCTCGTTCCCTAGCCGACAGCCGTGAAGATGTCGATGGAACCGGACTTCAGGGTCACAATGGCACGCTTGGTGTCCTTGCGCTTTCCGAGTCCGAACTTGGTGCGGCGGGTCTTGCCCGTGCGGTTCAGGGTGTTGACCGAAGCGACCTTGACGTTGAAGATCTTCTCGATAGCGAGCTTGATCTCGGTCTTGTTCGCGCGGGGGTCAACGACGAAGGTGTACTTGCCGTCATCGATCAGGCTGTAGCTCTTCTCAGAGACAACAGGCGAGATCACGATGTCGCGAGGATCCTTTTGCGTGGCGGTCATGCGCTGACCTCTTCCTTGGACTTGTTGTTGAAAGC
>Ga0247730_1001274_pt1 | contig 14404 bp, 12 predicted proteins | sample UWRJL073202C2_FD_180959 | JGI IMG/M metagenome (GOLD analysis project Ga0247730, IMG submission 180959) | Plant litter microbial communities from Arlington Agricultural Research Station in Wisconsin, United States - UWRJ-L073-202C-2 | ecosystem: Environmental > Terrestrial > Plant litter >...
GGCGGTGGACCCCAAGGTATTGCTGCTCGACGAACCGTTCGGCGCGCTCGACGCCAATGTCCGGCGCGACCTGCGCCGCTGGCTGCGCGAGATCCATGACGAACTCGGCATCACCACCATCTTCGTGACCCACGACCAGGAAGAGGCACTTGACCTGGCTGACCGCGTGGTGATCCTCAACGAGGGTGCGATCGTCCAGCAGGGGACGCCTGCCGAAGTCACCCGGGCGCCAAAATCCGGTTTCGTCATGCGTTTTCTCGGCGATGCCAACCGTTTGTCGGCTACCGTCAGGGATGGTGTCGCTTATGTCGGCCAGACCGAAATTTCGGCGCTGGACTGTATCGATGGACCGGCCGAGGTTTTTACCCGTCCGGGCGATCTCGACTGGGCCTCCGGCGGGGCGGGCATCGAGGCGATGGTGTCGCGCGTGCTTGACCGGCCGGGCGAACGGCGGGTGCTGGCGATAGCTGAGAGCGGCGAGGAGCTGGAATTCGATGTCGAGCCGGAACGGCAGATTACGGCGGGAGATCGCGGCGTGGTCACCATCCGACGCGCGCAGGTATTTGCCAAAAGCTGATATTGACGCCAAGCGATGCCGCTGTCTCGATTTCGGCCGCGACCCATCTGGCGCGCGCATTTCAGATCTTGTAGAAGAGCAACACTCATGTTTAGGGCGATCAGTCTGCGTGCCCGGCGCAGGTTTTCCCGCAGATCAAGGTAGTGCACCGATGATGTCAGCGGCACGGCAGGAACAGGCCACGGCCTTTTCGACAGACAATCTCAGCTTTGCTGTCGACGGCCGGGTGCTGCTGCATCCCGCCCATCTCGACTTTCCGGCCGGACAGATTTGCGGCCTCGTCGGCCATAACGGCTCGGGCAAATCGACGCTGCTCAAGCTGCTGGCGCGGCAGATCCAGCCGACCTCGGGAACTGTCCGTTTCGACGGTCAGCCGGTCGATGCCATGCCCGGCCGCACGTTTGCGCGCGCCATCGCCTATCTGCCGCAGGACACGTCTGCCGCCTCCGGGATGACGGTGCGCGAGCTTGTAGCCTGTGGCCGCTATCCCTGGCACGGGGCGCTTGGACGGTTTTCCGATCTCGACCGGCAAAAAACCGAGGAAGCGCTGAAACTCACCCATGTCGACGAATTTGCTGACCGGATGGTCGACACCCTGTCCGGCGGCGAGCGCCAGCGCGCCTGGATCGCCATGCTGGTGGCGCAAGACAGCCGCTGCCTGCTGCTCGACGAGCCGACCTCGGCGCTCGACATCGCCCACCAGATCGAGGTGCTGTCGCTGGTGCAGCGCCTGTCGCACCAGAAGGGTCTGAGCGTCATCATCGTGCTGCACGACATCAACATGGCGGCGCGCTTCTGCGATCATATCCATGCGCTGAAACAGGGCCGGCTGGTGGCGTCGGGAGCGCCGAACGCGCTGCTGAAGGCCGAAACCCTGCAAGACATCTATGGCATCGCCATGGACGTCACGCTGCATCCGACGCACGGTACGCCGCTCGCTTACGTCGTCTGATTTTCCGGTTTTCCAAGTGGTGCAGGCGTTGCCTGGTCAGTTCAACACTGCGGCCGGCACATGGCCGTGCGGTAGCGGGCAGATATCGCCGCAGCCGGACACGCCCGGCAGCGCATAGCGCAGGCAGCAGATTTTTCGGTTGGAAAATTCCAGGCCGCATTGCTGGCGCGCCACCCGGATCATCCCGAACATCGGGTTCTTCCAGCCGTCCGGCCAGACCGGTTCGTTGACCAGCACCAGACCCTCGACACTGAGTGACGGGTCGACCTGATGTCCGATTTCCTTGATGATCCAGGACAAATAGGCGCTGACATTGGTCCACAGCAGCTTCTTGGCCAGCCGTGCATGCCCTGACATCGCCTCGACCAGCGGCTCGGCATGGTCGCGGACCACGCAGCCGAGCGAGGCATGCACCGGGCCACGCGTGCAATCGACGCCGGTATGCGCCAGCACGAAGGCCCGCGGCTCGGCCGTGTTCGGATCAAGCACGACGCTGAGATCGGCAAGGCCGAGCGGCAGGGTTTTGCGCAGAGCGAGATGGTGCACAGCGGCCGAAATCATCAGCGTCGAAAAATAGTGCATGCTCCACATCGAAGCGACCGCACGTCTGTCGGCGCCGGGATATTTTGTCTCGTAGCGGTCGAGAATGCCGGCAAACGTCGCCGCATCCGTCAGACGCCGGCAGGCGACGATCCGGTGTCCGGCAGGCGGTTTCAACAGGTATTTTCCCTGGCAATAGGCAAACTTGTCGCCGGTCGCGGCAATCAGGGCATCGTCGAAGTCGAACGGGGCCGGTAACTGCTGCAACTGCGCCATGCCCATCAGACCGGTAATCCGGTGATGCAGGCCTCAGGCGAAAAAATCAGGGATAATGTCATTGCAGTAGCACGCTTGTTTTATCCAATGGATCAGCCGGCGATGTTTGTTGGACGCTGACATGTCGATGCTATATTACATGACTGCGGTAATCAAGTTTCACGCGCGCGTATTTTTTCCGTCGGCAACGCTGCGTTCTGCCGGCGGTACTGGCGGACCAATCCGATGCTGCTTTGCGGGATAGAATGCCTTTGACAGGCCCGGCGTGACGGATCAGACTGCCGCCATGACCGCACCGCACCCTTCCAAAACCCATATCGGCAATCACAGGCTGCACCCCGAAACGCAGATGCTGAACTATGGCTACGATCCCGAGTTGTCCGAGGGCGCGGTCAAGCCGCCGGTGTTTCTGACCTCCACCTTCGTGTTCAAGTCAGCCGAGGAGGGGCGCGATTTCTTCGATTATGTTTCCGGCCGCAAGGAGCCGCCGGCGGGGATGGCGGCGGGGCTGGTCTATTCGCGCTTCAACCATCCCAACAGCGAGATCGTCGAGGACCGGCTGGCGCTGTACGAGCGCACGGAAAGCTGTGCGCTGTTTTCCTCTGGCATGTCGGCGATCGCGACGACGCTGCTGGCCTTCGTGCGACCCGGCGATACGATTTTGCATTCGCAGCCGCTGTACGGCGGTACCGAGACGCTGCTGGCCAAGACATTTTTGAACATGGGCGTGGCAGCGGTGGGCTTTGCCGATGGGGTGGACGAAAGCTCGGTGACTGCTGCCGCCGAGGAAGCCGTGAGCAAGGGGCGGGTGTCCATAATCCTGATCGAGACTCCGGCCAACCCGACAAATGGCCTTGTCGATATTGCCATGATCCGCCGGGTAGCCGAGGCAATTGGCGAGCGACAGGGACATGTGCCGATCATTGCCTGCGACAACACGTTGCTCGGCCCCGTATTTCAGCGGCCGATCGAGCATGGGGCCGATATCTCGCTTTATTCGCTGACCAAATATGTCGGCGGCCATTCCGACCTGATCGCCGGCGCAGCGCTTGGGTCAAAAACGCTGATGAAGCAGGTGCGGGCATTGCGCGGGGCAATCGGCACCCAGCTGGATCCCAACACCTGCTGGATGCTTGGCAGGTCCCTGGAAACGCTGTCGATCCGGATGGAAAAAGCCAACAGCAATGCCAAAGCAGTTGCCGACTTTTTACGCGACCACCCCAAGGTCGATAAAATCCACTATCTGCCGTTTCATGATCCGGATTCCGCCCTGGGCCGGACGTTTGCGGCGCAGTGCACGGGGGAGGGCTCGACCTTTTCCTTCGATATCGTCGGCGGCCAGCCGGCTTCGTTCCGGTTTCTCAATGCGCTGCAGATCATGAAACTCGCCGTCAGTCTCGGCGGCACGGAATCGCTGGCCAGCCATCCCGCGACCACGACCCATTCCGGCGTGCCGGCCGAGGTGCGCCAGCGGATTGGTGTCCTCGACTCAACCGTGCGGCTGTCGATCGGCATCGAGCATCCCGACGATCTGATTGCCGACCTGACGCTGGCGCTCGATGCCGCCTGAGGCATAGCCAGGATACGGCCATCCCCGGGCCTGACTCCGGCAAATCTGTCGCAGTGACATTTTCCGCAGATCGTGCGATGAGGCTATCATGAAGGTGATGCGGCAGTTTTTGAAAGACCGATTGTCAGCCGGCGCCATCGTCGCGATGATCGCCTATGTCTTGCTGCTGCAGGGTTTCATAACCGGCATTGCCCAGGGCGAGATGATGCGGGCGGTGGGCGATCCGCTCCTGGTAATCTGCTCGACCGGCACGGATACGACTGCCACGCCAATCAAGCCGGGTGAAACCGGTGCCACCAAGCATGTCCAATGCCCTTGCGCGACGCTCTGCCATCTGGTCGTTGCCGACCACTCATCGTCTTCGGTTGACGTTCCGGCTCCGGCCTATGATGCGGTTGCCGGGCTTGAGACCGGTTTTGCTCATCGCCCTGCGTTTCCCGCTCCGGATGTCCACAGGCTTCTCGCCGAAGCGCGCGCGCCACCCGTCGTCTCCGTCTGAAGTCGAAACCGACCGGCGTTTTTGATGCCGGTCCTGCATGTTCGTATTTCCGGAGAATTTTCATGTCCGATATCACTGCCGGACGGAACGCGACGGCTGTCGCGCGTCCCGTTTCCGACCTCTACCGCGCCGTCTGGCGCTGGCATTTTTACGCCGGCCTGCTGGTGCTGCCCTTCCTGATCAGCCTGTCGATCACCGGCGGTCTCTATCTGTTTCGTGACGAGATCGATGGCTTTGTCTATGCCGACCTGATGCGGGTAGAGGCGCCTGCCAGTCTGACCCAGACCCAGCCGACGGCGATGGTCGCTGCGGCACTGGCCGCCCATCCCGGCACGCTGTTGAAATTCACCGATCCGATCTCACCCCGGTCAGCGGCTGAAATAACCATCAATACCGCGCAGCAGGAAAAACTTGCCGTCTACGTCAATCCCTATGACGGCAAAGTGCTGGGCGCGCTGCCCGATCAGGGCACGATCATGTGGACGATCCGCACGTTGCACAGCCTGAAGTATTTTGGCGCGTTTGCCCGCGCGCTGATCGAGATTGCCGGCGGCTGGTCGATCCTGCTGGTGGCGACCGGTATCTATCTCTGGTGGCCGCGCAGGCAGACCGGCGGGGTGGTGACGGTGCGCGGTACGCCAAGACGCCGGGTTTTCTGGCGCGACACGCATGCGGTAACCGGGATCTTTGTCGGCTTCTTCCTGGTGTTTCTAGCCTTTACCGGCATGCCATGGTCCGGCGTCTGGGGCGCCAAGGTCAACGAATGGGCCAATGGCAACAATTTCGGCTATCCCTCGGGCGTCCGTGTCGCCCTGCCGATGTCGGGCGAGCATCTCGATCACATGGCCAAGACCTCGTGGTCGCTGGAACAAGCGCAGGTGCCGCAATCGCCGACTGCCTCGGCGCAGGGCGGCACGCAGATCACGCTCGATGACGCGGTGTCCCGTTTCAATGCGCTCGGGCTGCACCGCGGCTATGCCGTCAACGTGCCGCTCGACGGCATGGGCGTCTATACTGGTTCGGTCTATCCCGACGACGTCGCGCAGCAGCGCGTGGTCCATCTTGATCAGTATTCCGGTGCGACCTTGATGGACATGAGTTATGCCGATTACGGCCCGCTCGGGCGTTGGCTGGAATGGAGCATCAGCGTGCATATGGGCCAGCAGTTCGGGCTCGCCAACCAGCTGGTGCTGCTGGCCGTCTGTGTCGCAATCATCCTGCTTGCGGTCTCGGCTGGCGTAATGTGGTGGAAGCGTCGGCCAAAAGGGTCACTGGGCGTGCCACCGCTGCCATCCGACAAGAAGGTATTTCGCGGGCTGATCGTCCTTCTGGCGATTGGCGGCATCCTGTTTCCCTTGGTGGGCGTGTCGCTGGCGGTAATGCTGGTGCTCGATGCGATCTATACGCGCTGGGCACGCCGCCCGACCGCGTGACGCCAATTCCGGTGTAACCTTGAAGGCCGCTGTTCGTGAGATGGCGGCCTTACTGGTTGACCTACCGGAATCTTGGCGCGCGCGCCAAAATCGACTCGACAACATTTCCGCAATGCCCTAGTCCTGATTAAACGTTTAATCAGGTTTTTACCCAACCGATGGCGACACCGCGCGCAGTTTCCAATCTGACCAAAATTGCCGCGACACTGCAGGTGTCGGTGGCAACCGTATCAAACGCGCTGTCGGGCAAGGGGCGGGTATCGGCCGACCTGATCGAAAAGATCCGGGTCACCGCCGCCGAGCTCGGCTATGTGCCGAGCCCCGCCGGCCGGGCCTTGCGCACCGGCCGCAGCGGCGTTCTCGGCCTGGTGCTGCCGGACATTGCCAACCCGCTGTTTCCGCAAATCGCGCAGGCGATCGAATTTTCCGCCAGTGCGGCCGGCTACGGCGTGCTGATTGCCGACTCGCGTGGCGACGTCGCGATGCAGACCGAAGCGATCGGCCGGCTGATCGAGCGCGGCGTCGATGGCATGGTGATCGTGCCAAGGCTGGGCACGCGAATAGCCGATGTCGGCTGCCCGGTGGCGGTGATCGACACACCGTCCACGCCCGGCAATACCGTGTCGGCCGACCATTGGGACGGCGGTCAGCAGGTGGCGAAACATCTGACCTCGCTTGGCCATCGCAAAATCCTGCTGATTGGCAACAGCCCCATCTCCAATGTCCAGAACGATCGCATCGGCGGCATCAAGTCGGCATTGACCGCCGGCATCCAGGCCGAAACGCTGTGGATCGAAAAACTCGAACGTCAGAACGGCAAGGGCTGCCCGCTGGGTCTGGCGCAAAAAGTCCGCGACGGCTTTACTGCGTTTGCCTGTGTATCCGACCTGATCGCGCTGCGGGCGCTGACCGAACTGCAAGGCGCCGGCATCGCCGTGCCGGACGGCGTCAGCGTCACCGGCTTCGATGATCTCGTCTGGTCTTCGGTGGTCACTCCGGGCATCACCACCATGCGCATGGATTTGCCCGTGATCGCCGAAATCGCCGTTTCGGCGCTGGTGCGGGCGATCGAGGCGGATGGCGAGGACGCGCCTACCAAACCGGTCAGCGCCATCGTTCAGTCTGAAATTGCCTGCGTGCCGATGCAGCTCGTCGTGCGCCAGTCTTCCGCCCAGCCCGCCTCTTTCCAGATACAAAACCTCCAAGGAGAACATGCATGACCCGCAACCTTCTGCTCGCATCCGGCGCCGCCCTGATGCTCACCGCCGGCGCCACTCAGGCCGCAGACAAGACGCTGACGATCTCTGTCTATGCCTTTGCGCAGGACGAGTTCAAGCAGATCGTCTACGATCCGTTCGAAGCCAAATGCGGCTGCAAGCTGGTGGTAGAGACCGGCAACAGCGTCGAGCGCATCGCCAAGATGGAGGCCAACAAGACCAACCCGGTGATCGACATGTCGGTCGTCTCGATGGCAGATGCCCTGCAGGCGACCCGCAGCGGCCTCCTGGAAAAGATCGACAGCTCCAAGCTCACCAACTTCAACAAGCTCTATGACATCGCCAAGGATCCGAACAAGGACGGCATGAGCGTCGGCTACACGTTTTATGCGACCTCGATCGTCTATCGCAGCGACAAGATGAAGATCGAGTCCTGGGCCGATCTGCTGAAGCCGGAAAACGTCAAGCACGTGGCATTCCCGAACGTGACCACCAACCAGGGGCCGCCTGCGCTCTACATGCTCGGCCAGGCACTCGGCAAGGACGCTCCGGACCTGAAGGCCCCGATCGCGGCGTTGGGCGAGAACAAGGACGATATCGTTACCTTCTACGTCAAATCCTCGCAGCTGGTACAGCTGATGCAGCAGGAAGAAATCTGGGCCGCCCCGATCGGCCGCTTCTCCTGGGCGCCGTTTGCCAAGCTCGGCCTGCCGCTTGCCTGGGCGACCCCGAAGGAAGGCCAGACCGGCGGCATGAACGTTATGGTTCTTGCCAAGGGATCGAAGAACCAGGACCTGGCGCTGCAGTTCATGGACTTTTGGCTGTCGACCGAAATCCAGACCAAGCTGGCCGAAAAGCTGATCGACAGCCCGGCCAACAAGGACGTCAAGGTTTCCCCGGAAGTCGCCAACAACATCACCTATGGCGAAGACACGGCGAAAAGCCTGAAGCTGATTCCGTCGGCTGTCGCTCTCGATAACCGCGATGCCTGGCTCACCGAGTGGAACGCCAAGGTCGGGCAGTAAGCCTTTACGAATGCCTCCCAAGGCATGGGATCGCGGTCTGATGATCTTCGGATCACGGGCCGCGGTCCCGCATTTTTCTGTCTGCAACAAAGAGTAACCGCCATGTTTCAGAACCGGGCCGAGGCCCTGGCTCTCGCATTGCCGGCCGCGATCTTCGCCGCCGTCGTGTTCCTGCTGCCGGTCGTGCTGCTGCTGTCGGAAGGGTTTCGGCTCGGTGACAGCTGGACGCTGTCGGCCTACGCAAAATTCTTCTCCGAACCGCTGAACCAGACGGTGTTTCTGCGCACGCTGCGCCTCGGCGCTACCGTGACGGTGGTTTCGGCGGTGATCGGCTACGCCGCCGCCTTTGCCATCGTCAGCCTGCCGCCCAATACCAAGGGCCGGATGATCGGCCTGGTGATGCTGCCGCTGATGATCTCGCCGGTGGCGCGCACCTATGCCTGGATCGTCATTCTCGGCCGCACCGGCATCGTCAACCAGGCGCTGATGGCGGTCGGCCTTTCCGACGAGCCGTTCCGCATCCTGTTTACCGAAACTGCAGTGTTCATCGGCCTGCTGCAGCTTTTTCTGCCGCTGATGATCATCTCGCTGATCTCGGCGCTCGAAAACATGCCGAAGGACGCGGTGCCGGCGGCGCGCGTGCTCGGCGCCAACTGGTTCCAGGTTTTCTGGAAGGTGGTGATGCCGCTCACCCGTGAGGGTCTGGTGATCGGCGGCACGCTGGTATTCACCGGCTCGCTCACCGCCTACATCACGCCGGCCATCCTCGGCGGCTCGAAGGTACTGATGCTGGAAACACTGATGTACCAGCAGGTCACCGTCGCCAATAATTTCGTTTCGGCCAGCGTCATCGCCTTCATCCTGATCGTCATGAGCTTTGCCGCCAATCTTCTCCTGAAACGGCTTGCAACGGCGAGGAACAAGCGATGATGCAAAGACTGTATTCGCCCCTCATCCTGTTTCTCATCATCGGCTTTCTGATCGGCCCGTTCCTGATCATCGTCGCCGCCTCGCTGTCGGCCGGCGAGACACTGGCCTTTCCGCCGCAGGGCCTGTCGCTGCGCTGGGTGTTGAAAGTCTTCACCGTCGAAAGCTTTCGCGAAAGCTTTGCGATGTCGATGTTTCTTGCGATCGGCGGCACGTTTGTGGCGCTGGTGCTCGGGATCCCGGCCTCCTATGCGCTGTCGCGCTACAAGCTGCCGTTTGCCGAAACCATCCGCACTATCGTCTCCTCGCCGATCATCGTGCCGGGCATCATCGTCGGCCTGGCGCTGCTGCGCTATTTCGTCGTGCCGTTCCAGCTCAACATTTCCGTAGCGCTGTTCTTTGCCCATACGGCGCTGGTGCTGCCCTATGCGGTCCGTGTCGTCTCGGCCAGCCTCAACAATTTGCGCTCCGATATCGAGGAAGCCGCCGTCTTGCTGGGCTCCTCGCGGCTGGGGGCCTTCTTTCGGGTGGTGATGCCCAACATCCGCGGCGGTATTCTGTCGGCTTTCATCCTCGGCTTCGTCACCAGTTTCAACCAGGTGCCGGTGTCGCTGTTCCTGTCCGGCCCCGGCGTGCGCACCCTGCCGGTGGACATGCTCGGCTACATGGAAATCACCTTCGACCCATCCATTGCGGCACTGTCGTCGCTGCTTGCCTTCCTGTCGATCGGCATCGTCTTTCTGGCCGAACGCTTCCTTGGATTCTCCCGCTATGTCTGATGCCAATTACCTGTCGCTCGAAAAACTGACGCTCGCCTATGGCGATACCGTCGCGGTCAAAGAGCTGGACCTCACCATAGGCAAGGGCGAACTGGTGGCGCTGCTGGGACCGTCCGGCTGCGGCAAGACCACCACCATGCGCTCGATCGCCGGCCTGCTCGCACCCACCGGCGGTCGCATCCGCCTCGATGGCGCCGACATCACCCGTGTGCCGGCCAACAAGCGCGCCGTCGGACTGATGTTCCAGTCCTACGCGCTGTTCCCGCATCTGTCGGTGTTCGAAAACGTCGCTTTTGGCCTGCGGCTGAAGGGCATGCGCGGCGCCGAGCTGGAAACGCGCGTCAATGCCGGCCTGACCTCCGTCGGCCTGACGACATTCGCCCATCGCAAGCCGGCCGAACTCTCGGGCGGCCAGCAGCAGCGCGTCGCGCTGGCCCGTTCGATGGTGATGGAGCCAAAGGTGCTGCTGCTGGACGAGCCGCTTTCCAATCTCGATGCCAGGCTGCGGCTGGAAATGCGCACCGAGCTGCAGCGGGTGCAGAAGGAAACCGGCGTGACGATGATTTTCGTCACCCATGATCAGGTCGAGGCGCTGGCGCTGGCCGACCGGATCGTGGTGATGAAGGGCGGCGCGATCGAACAGATCGGCCCGCCGGAGGATATCTACAACCGCCCGGTTTCGTCCTTCGTGGCGGATTTCGTCGGCTTCGAAAACATTTTTGCGCTCGACGGCGGCAAGCTGCAGACGCTGAACGGGCTGGTCGCGCTCTCCGGCACCGTGCCGGATGCGGCGGGCCTCGCCTGGCGGCCGCGGATGGTCACCATCGGCGCCGGCCTTTTTGAGGGCACGGTGCGCGGTACCTCTTATGCCGGCAATACCCGCGAATATCTGCTGGACACGCCGCTCGGCCCCATCAAGGCGGAAGCCGAGGCTGATTTGCCGGTGCATGAACTCGGGACGTCTCTGAAATTCGACCTGCCGCCGGAAAAGGCTGCCCGTCTCGAAAAGTTCGGGTGAGTTTATGGGAGTCTGGATCGATACCGATATGGGCTTCGACGACATCGCTGCGGTGATGATCGTCAGTCAAGCCGGCCTCAGGATCGACGGTGTGTCGCTGGTGTTCGGCAATACGCCGCTCGACCAGGTGTGTCGCAATGCCGCCGGTGCTGCGGCCACTTTTGGCTGGGAGTTTCCCATCCATATCGGCCGGGCGCTGCCGGTGCTCGGGAAACTGGAGACGGCAGCAAAGATTCTCGGCGAGACCGGCATTCCGACCGCCGGTAAAACCCTGCCGGAAGCGCCGGGGCTGTTCCCTAGCGATGCCTTTCTGGCGCTCTGCGATTGGCTGGAAGCCTGCGAGGCGCCGCCGCGCATCCTGGCACTCGGGCCGCTGACCAATATCGCCGCCCTGGCTCTGGCGCGTCCGGAGCTGGCCGCCCGGATTTCCGACATCACCTGGATGGGCGGCGGCGTGACCGCTGGCAACCACACGGCCTCGGCCGAATTCAATGCCTTTGCCGATCCGGAAGCGCTGGCGATCGTGCTCGCGCACAATCTGCCGCTAAAGATGGTCGATCTCGATCTCTGCCGCAAGGTTCTGGCCGCGCCCTCCGACGTCATGCCGATCCGCGCCGCCGGCGGCCGTCATGCCGATCTGGTTGCCGACATGCTTTCGGGCTTCATCAACATCGCCACTAGCCGCGGCCGGCCGGCCATGGCGATCTATGATCCCTGCGCCGCCGTGGCTTTCATTGCGCCGGATGCGGTCAAGTTTTCGCCGGCGCGCATCGATGTGGAAATTTGCGGTGCCTTGACGCGGGGACGGACGGTTGTGGAGACCCGCGCCAGCCACGGTTCTTTCAACGCCCACTATGGCACCGACATCAATGTCGAACAGGCAAAAAATATTATTTTCGGAGCTCTGTTGCAGGAGGCGTCGCGATGAGCTTCGATGGCAGTAATGGTCGTATTGAGGCTAACCTCACCGACGACGCCCTGCGCACCCGCGCGGTGATCGCCGCCCGCGGCGATGCTCCGTTCGATGTGCTGATTTCAGGCGGCACGCTGGTCGACATGGTCACCGGTGAATTGCGCGCCGCTGATATCGGTCTGATCGGGCCGCTGATCGCCAGCGTGCATGCGCCGGGCCGCCGCACGGATGCAATCGAGACCATCGATGCCTCGGGCAGCTTCATCTCGCCGGGGCTGATCGACACGCATATGCATATCGAAAGCTCGATGGTGACGCCCGCCACCTATGCCAGCGCGGTGCTGCCGCGCGGGGTGACAACGCTGGTCTGGGACCCGCATGAATTCGGCAATGTGCACGGCATTGCCGGCGTGCGCTGGGCTGTCGATGCGGTAGCAAAACTGCCGCTTCGGGTGATCGTGCTGGCGCCGTCCTGCGTGCCCTCGGCGCCGGGGCTGGAGCTGGCAGGCGCCGATTTCGACGCGACCGTGCTGGCCGAGCTGCTATCCTGGCCCGGTATCGGCGGCATTGCCGAGGTTATGACCATGCGTGGCGTGATCGCCCGCGACCCGCGCATGAGCGGCATTCTGCAGGCGGGTCTCGCCTCTGGAAAGCTGATCTGCGGCCATGCCCGCAGTCTCGTGGGCGCCGATCTCAACGCCTTCATGGCCGCTGGCGTTTCTTCCGACCACGAGCTGACCTCGGCCGACGACCTGATGGACAAACTGCGTGCCGGGATGACCATCGAGCTGCGCGGTTCGCACGATCATCTTCTGCCGGAATTTGTCGACGCGCTGAACCGGCTCGGCCATCTGCCGCAGACGCTAACACTGTGCACCGACGACGTGTTTCCCGACGATTTGGTGAAAGGCGGCGGGCTTGACGACGTGGTACGCCGGCTGGTGCGCTACGGCCTGAAGCCGCAATGGGCGCTGCAGGCGGCGACGCTGAATGCCGCAACGCGCCTCGGCCGCGCCGATCTCGGCCTGATCGCCACGGGCCGCCGGGCCGACATCGTGTTGTTCGAGGATCTCTCGGAATTTCGCGCCCGTCATGTGTTTGCCGATGGGGTGCGGATTGCTTCTGACGGTGCGATGCGGGTGGTGCTGGAGGAAGCCGATCCAGCGCCGCTGCATGGCTCGATGAAGATCGCGCCCCTGACGGCCGATGATTTCCGCATTCCCTCAACCGGGGTGCGGGTAAAAGTGGCCACCATCGACCGGCCGCGCTTTACTCAGTGGGGCGAAATCGAAGCCGATGTCACCGAGGGTTTTGTCGTGCCGCCCGACGGCGTGACAATGATCGCCGTCGCTCATCGCCACGGGCTGGCTGACAGCCGGCCGCGGGTCGGTTTTTTGAGCGGTTGGGGCCAATGGCGCGGCGCCTTTGCCACCACCATCTCGCATGACAGCCACAATCTGACGGTGTTCGGTGGCAATGCCGGCGACATGGCCTTGGCCGCCAATGCGGTGATCGCCGCCGGTGGCGGCATGGCCGTGGCCTCGAATGGCCTTGTCGAAGCGCTGATGCCGCTACCGCTGTCCGGGCTGGTCTCCGACCGGCCAATGGACGAGGTTGCCAGCGGTTTCGACCGGCTGCGTTCGGCAATGGACGGGGTGGTCGACTGGCAGCCGCCCTATCTGATTTTCAAAGCCTGTTTTGGCGCGACGCTCGCCTGCAATGCCGGACCGCACCAGACGGATCGGGGGATCGCCGATGTTGGTAAGGGGCGGGTGCTGGAAAATCCGGTGCTGGCGGTTTTGTAGGTTGTTTGGCTTCGCCCGTTTCGAGAGTTTTGCCCCTCACCCTAGCCTTCTCCCCGCAAGCGGGGCGAGGGGAAATTTTCGCAGTTTTGGATGCCTCATGATCCAGAGAGAGTTTGGCAGGAGATGGTGCCACACCTCCTTCTCCCCGCGAGCGGGGAGAAGGTGCCCGAAGGGCGGATGAGGGGTCGTCGGCCCTATCAACGACCGGCCAACCGCAAAAACTCAATCCGCTGCCAGTTCCTGCTCCACCAGCCGCGACCAGAACAGCACACCGGATGCAATGGCGTCGTCGTTGAAATCATAGGCCGTGTTGTGATGCAGCGCGCCGTCCACCGCCGGGCCGTTGCCGAGCCAGACATAGCAGCCCGGTGCTTCCTGACCAAAGAAGGCAAAATCGTCACCGGCCGTGGAGGGCGGAAAGCTGGTCTGCACCTTGGCCCCGAACACCGATTGCGCCGCCTTCAGCGCGCGGGCGGTGGCATCGGCGTTGTTGACCACCGGCGGAATGCGGCGCTCGAACTGGTAGTCGGCGGTAATGCCGTACATCGCGGCCGTGCCATGCGCGAGTCGGCCGATCTCTTCCTCCAGCTGGTCGCGCACGCGCGCGGAATAGGCGCGTGCGGTGCCGCCGATCTCGACGATGTCGGGGATGACGTTCAAGGCCTTGGGATTGCCGGCCTGCACGGAGCAGGCGCTGACCACGGCCGGCTGCAGCGGGTCGATCACCCGGCCGACGATGGTTTGCAGCGCGGCCAGAAAGGTGCCGGTGGCGGTGATCGGGTCTTTGCCGAGATGCGGCTTGGCGCCATGGGTGCCGGTGCCGCGAAAGGTGAGGCGCCAGCTGTCGGAGGAGGCGAGCTGCGGGCCGTCGAC
>Ga0247730_1001275_pt1 | contig 14385 bp, 15 predicted proteins | sample UWRJL073202C2_FD_180959 | JGI IMG/M metagenome (GOLD analysis project Ga0247730, IMG submission 180959) | Plant litter microbial communities from Arlington Agricultural Research Station in Wisconsin, United States - UWRJ-L073-202C-2 | ecosystem: Environmental > Terrestrial > Plant litter >...
GCTCACGTCGCATCCGAGATCGAAGCCGGCAGGCTCGACGCGAGCGCGTCGTCCGAGGTATCGGCGGCCTACAAGTCCGTTTCCAAGAAGGTCATGCGCACCCGCGTGCTGACCGAGGGAATCCGCATCGACGGCCGTGGCCTGTCCGACATCCGCGCGCTCGACGCCGAGGTGCAGGTCATCCCGCGCGTCCACGGTTCGGCGATCTTCCAGCGCGGAGAGACCCAGATCCTCGGCGTCACGACGCTGAACATGCTCAAGATGGAGCAGCAGATCGACTCCTTGGCCCCCGTGACCAAGAAGCGCTACATGCACCACTACAACTTCCCGCCCTACTCGACCGGTGAGACCGGCCGCGTCGGTTCGCCGAAGCGTCGCGAGATCGGGCACGGCTTCCTCGCCGAGCGCGCCCTCGCACCCGTGCTGCCGCCCCGCGAAGAGTTCCCCTACGCGATCCGCCAGGTGTCCGAGGCTCTCGGCTCCAACGGTTCGACGTCGATGGGTTCCGTCTGCGCCTCGACCCTCTCGCTGCTGAACGCCGGTGTGCCGCTTCGCGCACCCGTCGCCGGTATCGCGATGGGCCTCATCTCCGACGAGATCGACGGAGTGACGCGCTACGCGGCGCTCACCGACATCCTCGGCGCTGAAGACGCACTCGGCGACATGGACTTCAAGGTCGCCGGTACGTCCGAGTTCGTCACCGCGATCCAGCTCGACACGAAGCTCGCGGGCCTGCCCTCCTCCGTTCTGGATGGCGCGCTCAAGCAGGCGAAGGAGGCTCGCACCGCGATCCTCGCCGTGATCAACGCTGCGATCGACGCTCCCGACGAGATGGCCCCCACGGCGCCTCGCGTGATCTCGGTGCAGATCCCGATCGACAAGATCGGCGAGCTGATCGGCCCGAAGGGCAAGACGATCAACCAGATCCAGGACGACACCGGAGCCGACATCTCGATCGAGGACGACGGAACCGTGTACATCGGCGCCGTCGACGGTCCGTCGGCCGAGGCCGCCCGTGCCGCCGTCAACGCGATCGCCAACCCGCTCAACCCCGAGGTCGGGGAGCGCTTCCTGGGTACGGTCGTCAAGATCGCCACCTTCGGCGCGTTCGTCTCGCTCACCCCGGGCAAGGACGGTCTGCTCCACATCAGCGAGGTGCGTAAGCTTGCCGGTGGAAAGCGCGTCGAGAACGTCGAAGACGTACTCGCCGTCGGCCAGAAGATTCAGGTCGAAATCACCAAGATCGACGACCGCGGAAAGCTGTCGCTCGCTCCTGTTGAGGACGAGACCGTCGGTGGAGACACCGAGGGTAGCGCAGCCGCAAGCGAGGGCCCCGAGGCCCCCGCAGAAGGCTAGCCCGCCCCTTTTTATCTGAAACGACAGTCGCATTGCGACCGTTCCAGAGAAGAAGATCTGCTCAGGGCCTCTCGCCAGGCGCCTGAGTAAGACGAAGAAGCCCCCTCGCAAGAGGGGGCTTCTTTGCTTAACCCGAGGCGTGCGCGGGGTACAGATCGTCCGGTTTATATCGCGCAGAAGTCATAGCGGCTACGGGCTGATAACGATTGGGGTGTCATCCGCAATTTGTCGGGGGTGCAACCTATTCTCAAACTAAGCCAGTCAGCGAGGCTGGCGCCGCTTGTCCCGAGGCGGCACTTTGGGTCCGTTTTGTAGCGCCGGGGGTTAGAGAAAAGATGACGACTGCGATCGACACCGATCGACCGGCGGCGAGCGCGCGGTCCGTGCACCGCCAGCTCGGCGCATCCGACCTGCACGTCTTTCCCCTCGCCGTCAGCGGCAACGTCTTCGGCTGGACCTCCGACGTCGTAGCCACCAACGCCATCCTCGACGCCTACGCCGCGAGCGGCGGCAACTTCGTCGACACCGCAGATTCGTACGCCGCCGGGCGCAGCGAGATCATGATCGGCAATTGGATGCGCGACCGCCGCAACCGCCCAGACATGGTCGTAGCGACCAAGGTCGGTAAGAGCGGAGACAACCCCGGCCTGTCGGCCAAGGCCCTCACCGCGTCGGTGCACGCCTCGCTCGAACGCCTGCGCACCGGCTACATCGACCTGCTCTACCTGCACGTCGACGACGAAACCGTTCCGTTCGAAGAGACGCTCTACGCGGTCGACGAACTCATTCGCGCCGGCAAGGTGCGCTACTTCGGCGCCTCCGACCACACGGGCAACCGCCTCATCGAGGCGCGCATCGCGTCCGGCCAGATGGGCCTCGCCCCGATGGTCGCGCTGCAGAACCAGTACAACCTGCTGCAGCGCACCGACTACGAGGGCGACCTCGCCCGCGTCGCCGACCGTCAGGGCCTCGGCGTGATGCCGCGGTTCGCGCTCGCCAGCGGTTTCCTCTCGGGCAAGTACCGTTCGCGCTCAGACATCGCTAAAAACGAACGCGGCGCCGAGGCGGCCAAGTACCTCACCCGCAAGGGCCTCAAGGTGCTCGCCGTGCTCGACCGCATCGCCGCCGCGCACGAGGTTGCGGTCGCGACCGTCGCCCTCGCCTGGCTGCTGACCAAGCCGAACGTCGTGGCGCCCGTCGCCTCGGCGAGCCGCCCCGACCAGGTCGACGATCTGGTCGCCGCCGCACGACTGCCGCTCACGCGCGCGCAGGTGGCCGAGCTCGACCGGGTCAGCGCGTAGCAAGTAAACCTCGTTCTAGAACAACCCGGGGATCGCGACCCAGCCGAAGGCCGTCACGATCACGATCGAGTTGAGCACCAGGGCGACCACGGTGAGGGTCTTGCTGCCGCGCCCACCGGTGAGCAGCGCGAGCACCAGAACGACCTCGAGCGCGACCGACACCACGATGAGGCTCAACGGCGCCGGCAGCGCCGTGAAGAAGGTGAGCAGCATGAGCACGGCGAGAACCAGCTCGAGCACCGCGAGAACCGTCGAGTTGCGGCTCGAGCGCAGCCGGCCGATGCCGTCGAGCAGGGCGAGCACGGCAGCGATAGCCGTGATGAGGGTCAGGATGTTCAGGGTGATCATGGGAGAAGGCTATCGGGTGGCGCCGACCCGGAGTATTGGTCACGTCAGGGGCATAACGTAGGCTCGATGGCGATATGACCGGTGCAGTGCAGTTACCCCTCGACCTGGCAGAGCTCTCTTTCACAGCGACGGGCGATTCGCTCGTACGCCGCACGGTACTGCCGAGCGGGGTGCGCATCCTCAGCGAGCGTGTTCCCGGAGCCCGCAGCGCCACGATCGGCTATTGGGTCGCCGTCGGTTCGCGCGACGAGACGCCCGCGACCTACGGGTCGACGCACTTTCTCGAGCACCTGCTGTTCAAGGGCACCACGACGCGCAGCGCGCTCGACATCGCCGTGAGCTTCGACGCCGTGGGCGGCGAGCACAACGCGATGACCGCCAAGGAATACACCTGCTACTACGCCAAGATCCAAGACCGCGACCTGCCGATGGCCATCGAGGTCATCTCCGACATGCTCACGTCGTCGCTGCTCGACCGTGACGAGTTCGAGACCGAGCGCGGCGTGATCCTCGAAGAACTCGCGATGGCCGACGACGACCCGGGCGACGTGACGAGCGAGCGCTTCTTCGAGGCCGTGCTCGGCGACCACGCCCTCGGACGCCCGATCGGCGGCAGCCCCGAGACGATTCAGGCCGTGAGCCGCGACGCCGTCTGGGATCACTACCGCGCCAACTACCGCGCCCAAGACCTCGTGATCACCGTAGCCGGGGCCGTCGACCACGACGAGCTCGTCGCGGGCGTGACATCCGCTCTTCTGCGCGCCGACTGGAACCTCGACGCGACAGCCACTCCCGTCTCCCGCCGCAGCGCGAGCGGCGACCTGATCGAACGCGGCAGCCCGCTCGTTGTGGTGCAGCGGCCGATCGAGCAGGCCAACATCCTGCTCGGCGTCGAGGGCCTCGCCGCCTCCGACCCCCGTCGTTCGACCCTCGCCGTGCTCAACTCGGTGCTGGGCGGCGGAATGTCGAGCCGCCTCTTCCAGGAGATCCGCGAGAAGCGCGGCCTGGCCTACTCGGTCTACTCGTTCTCGCCCAGCTACTCCGACGCCGGACTGTTCGGCATCTACGCGGGCTGCTCGCCGTCGAAGGTCGCGCAGGTCACCGAGCTGATGCTGAGCGAGTTCCGCTCGCTCGCGAACACGGGCGTCACCGCCGAAGAACTGCGCCGCGCCAACGGCCAGCTCAGCGGCGCCTCCGCACTCGCGCTCGAAGACTCCGACACGCGCATGTCGCGCCTGGGCCGTGCCGAACTGACCATGGGCGAGTACGTCGACCTCGACGAATCGCTGCGTCGGCTCGACCTCGTGACGGCCGACGGCATCCGGGAACTTGCTGAGGAACTCGTGTCGCGGCCCCTTTCGGTCGCCGCAGTCGGCACGATTGACGAGGGCGTCTTCGACGGCCTGTCGGCAGAGTCGCCGGCGCCGGCCGCGTAGCGTTCGACCTGAACTAACAAAGCGGGGATTCTTTGTCACACTTCATCTACCTGGTCCGCCACGGCGAGCAACAGGACGCCGAATACGGTCTGCCCGACGGCCCGCTTTCCCCTCGCGGACGCCGCCAGGCAGAGGCCATCGCCGAGCGGCTGAGCGGGGTTCCGTTCACGAGCGCCTGGCACTCGCCGCTTGAGCGGGCGTCCGAGACGGCGCGCATCATGAAGGGACGGATGCCCGCCCTCGACCTCCAGCCGACGGCACTGCTCTACGACTGCTACCCGAGCGGCCCGACGCCCGACATGCCGCGCGCCTTCGAGTCGTTCTTCGGGGGAGTGACCGAGGAGGAGATCGAGGCCGGACAGGCGCAGATGGCGGATGCCACGGCCGAATTCCTCTCGCCGTCGAGCGGCGACCGCCACGACCTGCTGATCACGCACAACTTCGTCATCGGCTGGTTCGTGCGCGAGGTGCTCGACGCGCCCAACTGGCGCTGGCTCGGACTGAACCAGGCAAACTGCGGCCTCACCATCATCCGCGTGCGCACGGCGAAGCCGCCGGTGCTCGTGACGCACAACGACCTCAGCCACCTGCCGATGGAACTGCGCACGGGCATGCCAGAGGGCTGGCCGGTCTAGAGCGTCTTCGCGTACCAGTCGGTCGCGTTCGGGTTGTCGTTGTACGGCTCCACGTTCACAAAGCCCGCGGAACGGTACAGCCCGCCCGCGGCCTCGAGGCTCGCGTTGGTGTCGAGCACGAGCTCGGTGGCGCCGAACTCCCGAGCGCGACGCTCCAGCTCGACGAGCAGCGCACGACCGTAGCCGAGGCCCCGCGTGTGCGGCTGCAGCCAGAGGTGCTTGACCTCGTACCGCACTTCTCCGGCAGGACCATCGGCGATGCGCCGGATGCCGCCGCAGCCGACATCTGCGGGTTCGCCGGCGAGGTCGTCGCCTTCCGCGACGAGGAACACCCCGCGCGGCGGCACGAACTGGTCGGGATCGGGGAACGTCGTCTTGTAGGTGCCGCCGGTGAAACCGAGCTCGCGGCTGGTGAAGTACTCGGTGAGCAGTGCGTGAGCCGCGGCATCCGTCGTCTGAGTTTCGCGCCAGGTGACCATGTCACAAGCGTAAGCGCCTGTAGGTTTGAACCATGACTACGAAGGTCGCCGTCGTTGGCGCAACCGGCACAATGGGGCGACTCGTCTCCCGACTCGTCGACGAATCGGACGATTTCGAACTCGTCGCCTCGCTCGCTTCCAAAGACCCGCTGAGCGACATGCTCGTGGCAGATCTGGTGGTGGATGTCACGTTGCCGGCGGTCTCGCAGGGTGTCGTCGACTTCGCCGTCGCGAACGGACTGAACGTGCTGGTCGGCACGTCCGGCTGGTCGGCCGACCGCATCGTCTCGCTCGAGCACCTGCTCGCGGACGTGCCCGGCGTGGGAGTCGTCATCATCCCGAACTTCTCGATGGGCTCGGTGCTGGCCACGACGTTCGCGGCGATGGCCGCCAAGTTCTATGACTCGATCGAGATCATCGAGGCGCACAAGTCGTCGAAGATCGACTCGCCGAGCGGCACCGCGGTGCGCACGGCAGAGCTCATCGGCAAGTCGCGTGCCGCGCTCGGTCCGGTTATCGCGCCGCACGCCGACCAGCGCGCCCGCGGGCAGCAGGTCGCCAGCGTGCCGATCCACAGCCTGCGGATGCAGGGCGTCGTCGCCAAGCAAGACGTGGTCTTCGGCGGCACGGGCGAGACCCTCACGGTGAGCCACGTCACCATGTCGGAGACCTCGTATGAGGCCGGGATCTTGCTCGCCCTGCGTGCCGCGCGCGGCGCCGAGGGCGTCACCGTGGGGCTCGACAAGCTGCTGGATCTGTCTTGAGAGCTCGCGTCGCCGCGATCACCATGGCGGTGCTGTTGGTGATCTACCTCGGCTTCGTCGTCAACTACGCGCTCGTGCTCATCGGCACGGGCGTCGGTGTCGCGATCGCCATGGGCATCGCGTTGCTCGTTCTGCCGCTCATCGCCGCCTGGCTGCTCTACCGCGAGGTGACGTTCGTGCTGCGGGGCGAGCGGCTCGTGAAGCTGATGGGGGAGGCCGGCGAGCTCCCCGTCGACGACCTGCCGCGGCTGCCGAGCGGCCGCGCGGATGCCGCCGCCGCCGACGCGCAGTTTCCCGCCTACAAGACCGCGGTCGAGGAGCACCCCGACTCGTGGCGCGCGTGGCTGCTGCTCGGGCTCGCGTACGATGCCAGCGGCGACCGCTCGCGCGCGCGGTGGGCGACGCGCGAGGCGATCAAGCTGGAGAAGACCGGGCGTTAGTGCCAGACGGCCTGGATGGCCTGCTGCACCGTCGTGTGCTCGAAGCTGAAGCCGTCGTCGACGAGTCGCTTCGGCACCATCTTCTGGCTCGCGAGCAGCAGCTCACGCCCGGGCTCGCGCAGCGCGAGCTGCACGACGGGCTCCGGGATGCGCCACGGGTGCCAGCGGTGCATGGCTTCGGCGAGCTCGCTCGTCACCTCTTCCGAGTGCGCGGGCGTGGGGCCGGCGAGGTTGACGGCCCCGCTGAGCTGCGACGTCAGAAGGTGACGGATGGCCGCGGCCTCGTCGTGAACGCTGATCCAAGGCCACCACTGCGTGCCCGTTCCGAGCGTCGCGCCCAGACCGAAGCGCGTGAGCAGCTGCAACGGCGTGAAGGCTCCGCCGTCGCCGACCACGACACCGGTGCGGAACGTCGCGACCCGGGTGGAGTGCGAGGCGATGTTCGCCGCCTGCTCCCAGGCGTCGGTCACGTCGGAGAGGAAGCCCTCGCCCTTCGACGCGGTCTCGTCGAGCTCTTCGTTGCCGCGGTCGCCGTAGTAGCCGACCGCCGACGCGCTGAGGAAGACGCTCGGCGGGGTGGGGGAGCTGACGATCGCGTCGGCGAGGGTCCAGGTGGCGTCGATGCGCGAGCGCAGGATTTCGCGCTTGTAGCTCGGAGTCCAGGGCAGCCGGCCTATGGATGCTCCGGAGAAGTTGATGACAGCGTCGACCGATGCGATGAGCCCCGGGTCGATGACGCGGGCGGTGGGAAACCAGCGGTATTCGTCGGAGGCGCGGCGTTCGCGGCGCACGAGCTTCAGGATCTCGTGGCCGTCGGCCTCGAGCTGGGTGCGCAGGGCGGAGCCGACGAGGCCGCTGGCCCCCGAGATGAGGATGCGCATCAGGCGAGGCTCGCTTCGAGAGTGATCGGGATGCCCGCGAGCGCGCGCGACACGGGGCAGTTCTCCTTGGCCTCGACGGCGAGGCGCTGGAATTCTTCGTCGTCGAGCCCGGCGACCTTGGCGCTCACCAGCAGGTGGCTGCCGGTGATGCCGACCGAGGGGTCGAAAGTCACGGCGGCGGTGACCTGCAGGCTTTCGGCGGTGTGGCCGGCGGTCGCGAGCCCGTTGGCGAACGCCATCGAGAAACACGCCGAGTGAGCCGCGCCGAGCAGCTCTTCGGGATTGGTCTTTCCGGCTTCGCCCTGCGAGCGCGCCGCCCATGAAACGGGGAACTCCGCGGCGTCCGAGGAGTCGAGGGAGGTGGTTCCCGATCCGCTGGGCAGATCACCGAACCAGAGGGTGGTTGCTTCGCTCGTAACTGACATTGGAATGCTCCCTTTCGACCTACTCACCCTAGGCCGGTGCGGGCGGTATCGTGAAGGCATGCTGCAATATCTCGATCTGCTCCGCGACGTGCTAGAAAACGGCGCGGCGAAGTCCGACCGCACCGGCACCGGAACGCGCAGCGTCTTCGGCCGCCAACTGCGCTTCGACCTGTCCGAGGGCTTCCCGATGCTCACGACGAAGAAGCTGCACCAGAAGAGCATCGTCGGCGAACTGATCTGGTTCTTGCGCGGCGACACCAACGTGCACTGGCTGCAGGAGCGTGGCATCAAGATCTGGGACGAATGGGCCGACGAGAACGGCGACCTCGGTCCCGTGTACGGACACCAGTGGCGCTCGTGGCCGACACCCGACGGCGGCTCGATCGACCAGATCGCCAAGGTCATCGACTCGATCAAGAACAACCCCGATTCCCGCCGCCACATCGTGAGCGCCTGGAACGTGGCCGAGGTCGACGACATGGCGTTGCCGCCGTGCCACACGATGTTCCAGTTCTACGTCGCCGACGGCAAGCTGTCGTGCCAGCTGTACCAGCGCTCGGCCGACGTGTTTCTCGGCGTGCCCTTCAACATCGCGTCGTACGCGCTGCTGACGATGATCATCGCCCAGCTCACCGGCCTCGAGCCGGGCGAGTTCGTGCACACATTCGGCGACGCGCACCTCTACAGCAACCACATCGAGCAGGCGGAACTGCAGCTCACCCGCGAGCCCGGCCCGCTGCCCACGATGCTGATCAACCCCGAGCGCACCGAGATCGACAGCTTCGAAATCGAAGACTTCACGCTGATCGACTACGTCGCGGCCCCCTCGATCAAGGCGCCGATCGCCGTATGACGCTGCCCAGCACACCGCTGACGCTCGTGGCGGCGATGGGCCGCAACCGTGTCATCGGCAGCAACGGCGACATGCCCTGGCACTTCTCCGAAGACCTCAAGCACTTCAAGCGCACCACCATCGGCGGCGTGATGATCATGGGCCGCAAGACCTTCGACTCGATCGGCCGCCCCCTGCCCGGGCGCCGCACCATCGTCATCACTCGCAGCCTCAACTGGTCGCACGAGGGCGTCGAGGTCGTGCACTCCCTCGAGGAAGCCCTCGCACTGGCGGGATCGGTGGCCCCGGTCTTCGTGGTCGGAGGCGGCGAGATCTATGCCCAGTCCCTCCCGCTCGCGACGCGCCTCGTGCTCACCGAGATCGACGACGCCCCCGACGGCGACACCTTCTTCCCCGACTGGCCCCGCGACGAATGGACCGAAACCTCGCGCGTAGCCGGCGAGACCAGCCCCGAGCTCGCCTTCGTCATCTGGGACCACGTCTAGCCGTTGGCCGCTTACGGTGGCCAGCTCGCCGGCTGGTTTGGATTCAGTCCCGGCAGCGATCGCGAAAACGTTCCTGTTCTACAGGACGCGTCCTGCACAACGGGAACGTTTTATCTAAGCGACTAGCGGCAATCCACGCGTCGCAGCCACTCCACACGATTCCCGCGAAGCAGCACCTTGTCCACACACTCCCGATAGTCGCCGTCTCGAGCCGGCGCCATCGCGAGGATAGTTCCATGCTTTTGCGAATCGAGCGTGATCTGATCGCCCTCGGTGGCGTCGCATCGACCGCGGAGCTGCTGTGCCGAGGTCACGAGCCGGAGTTGATCCGAATCTGGGCACGCTACGGTCGAATAATCCGGGTGCGAAAGGGCTGGTACGCGAGCCGCGACGAATCCGCTGAAGTGATCGAGGCCCTACGAATCGGCGGCAAGCTCGCGTGTGTGAGCGCGGCCATCCATCACGGCCTGGTCCCGGCCGGCGTGGAAACGCTTCACGTAAGCGTCGATCGTCATTCATCTCGGCTTCGGACGCGGGAAAGTGCACGCCTCCGGCTCGCTCAGAATCCTGACTCATCGACGGTAATTCACTGGAGCAGGAGCGCCCTCGAAGGCGACCGGCGGGCAGTGTCCGCGCACGAGGCTCTCAGGCAAATGCGCACGTGCGACCGCGACGAAGTTCGCGAGGCGATCCGCGATGTGGCGGCTAACCGATAGCCTTAGAGGGTGTCTACTACGTCTAATCCATTCGGCCAGGTTCTCGTTGCGCTGGTGACCCCGTTCACGCCCGACGGCGAAGTGGACTGGAACGACGTAGAGAAGCACATCGACCGCGTGATCACCGACGGTGCGGACGGCATCGTCGTGACCGGTACTACCGGCGAGACATCCACCCTCACCGACCCCGAGAAGCTCAAGCTCGTCGAGGTCGCGAAGTCTGTGGCGGGTGGCCGCGCCAAGATCATCACCGGCGGCGGATCCAACGAGACCGCGCACGCCATCGAGCTCGCCAAGAAGAGCGAGAAGGCCGGCGCCGACGGCAACATGATCGTCACGCCGTACTACAACAAGCCGACCCAGGCCGGAGTGCTCACGCACTTCCGCATGATCGCCGACGCCACCGACCTGCCGGTCATCCTGTACGACATCCCCGGCCGCACGGGCATCCCGATCAAGTACGAGACCATCCTGCGTGCCTCGAAGCACCCGAACATCCTCGCGATCAAAGACGCCAAGGGCGATCTCGCCGAGGTGAGCCGCGTGCTGAACCAGACCGACCTCATCTACTTCTGCGGCGACGACGCCAACGCGCTTCCGAGCCTCGCGATCGGCGTCACCGGACTCATCGGCGTCACCGCGAACATCGCTCCGATGCCCTACCGTCACATGATCGACGCGGTCAACGCCGGCGACCTCGCCACGGCGACCGCCGCGCACAAGGCCCTCGAGCCGCTCGTGCGCGCCATCATGACCCACGTGCCCGGCACGGTGTCGACCAAGTACGTGCTGCACGGCCTCGGCCGCATCGGCTCACCGCGCGTGCGCCTGCCGCTCGTCGGACCGGAAGAGTGGGAAGCCGCCCAGATCGAAGACGAGATCGATCTCGTCAAGAACATCGCCGGAGTCGACTTCAGCAACTTCCGCCCCGACCGCAACGCGGCCGCCGGCGGTGCCCTGCCCAAGGTGGCCGGCACCACCCGTTAAGACTTCACACGGGGGTTAAAGACCCCACAGCTCAACAAAAAAGGACCGAATGCCCTCCACTATCTACACGCCTGCCAAGCTCAAACCCGGCACCCTGCGCATCACCCCGATCGGCGGTCTCGGCGAAATCGGCCGCAACATGACCACGTTCGAGATCGACGGCAAGATCCTCATCGTCGACTGCGGCGTGCTCTTCCCCGAAGAGCACCAGCCCGGTGTCGACCTCATCCTGCCCGACTTCAGCCCGATCAAAGACCGTCTGCAGGACGTCATCGGCGTTGTGCTCACGCACGGCCACGAAGACCACATCGGCGCGGTGCCCTACCTGCTCAAGCTGCGCGCAGACATCCCGCTCATCGGCTCGACCCTGACGCTCGCGCTCATCGAGGCGAAGCTCAAGGAACACCGCATCGTTCCCTACACGCTCACCGTCGCCGAGGGCGACCTCGAGCGCATGGGCCCGTTCGACCTCGAGTTCATCGCCGTGAACCACTCGATCCCCGACGCCCTCGCCGTGTGCATCACGACGAAGGCCGGAACCGTGCTGCACACCGGTGACTTCAAGATGGACCAGCTGCCGCTCGACGACCGCATCACCGACCTGCGCGCCTTCGCCCGCATCGGCGAGACCGGCCTCGACCTGTTTATGGCCGACTCGACCAACGCCGACGTTCCCGGCTTCACGCCGAACGAGCGCGACATCGGCCCGATCCTCGAGTCCGTCATCGCCCGCGCGCCCCGCCGCGTCATCGTCGCCAGCTTCTCCAGCCACGTGCACCGCGTGCAGCAGGTGCTCGACGCCGCCCACGCCAACGACCGCAAGGTCGTGTTGATGGGTCGCTCGATGGTGCGCAACATGGGCATCGCGGCCGACCTCGGCTACCTCAAGGTGCCGAAGGACGTGCTGATCGACGCGAAGAAGGCGGCGAACCTTCCCGACAACAAGCTCGTCTACATGTCCACGGGCAGCCAGGGCGAGCCGATGGCCGTGCTCTCACGCATGGCCAACCAGGAGCACCAGATCGTCATCGGCAAGGGTGACACGATCATCCTCGCGTCGAGCCTGATTCCCGGCAACGAGAACGGCGTCTACCGCATGATCAACGGGCTGATGAAGCTCGGCGCCAACGTCGTGCACAAGGGCAACGCCAAGGTGCACGTCTCCGGCCACGCGGCCGCCGGCGAGCTGATCTACTGCTACAACATCCTCAAGCCGAAGAACGTGCTCCCGGTGCACGGCGAGCAGCGCCACCTCGTGGCCAACGCGAACCTGGCCATCCAGACCGGCGTTCCCGAAGAGAACACGTTCATCGCCGAAGACGGCACCGTGCTCGACATGAAGGACGGCTACGTACACCAGGTCGGCCAGCTCGACCTCGGCTTCGTCTACGTCGACGGCTCCAGCGTCGGCGAGATCACCGAGGCCGACCTCAAAGACCGCCGCATCCTCAGCGAAGAGGGATTCATCTCCATCTTCGTCGCGGTCGACAAGCAGACCGGCAAGGTTCTCGTCGGACCGGAGATCCAGGCCCGCGGCTTCGCCGAAGACGAAGCCGTGTTCGACGCCGTCATCCCGCAGGTCATCAAGGCGCTCGAAGACGCCGCCAAGAACGGCACGCGCGACAACGTCGCCCTCCAGCAGGTCGTGCGTCGCACGGTCGGCCGCTGGGTCAACACGCAGCACCGTCGCAAGCCGATGATCGTTCCGGTAGTCATCGAGGCGTAACGCCGATCGCCGGTTGAGTAGGGCCCTCTAGGGCCCGTATCGAAACCAGCAAGAGAGTACCCGAGGGGCTCGTACCGGAGACGGTGCGAGCCCCTCAAACGTTGGGTTGTGAATCATCCGTAGGGCTGATTCGGTTGTCTGTGGGCCCGCCGTAGTCTTGCGAGCGTTGCCAGACCGACCGGGGAGTAGTTCGTGAACATTGCGCGCAAGTGGGTTTTTCCGATTTTGCGATTGCTGATCTTCGCGGCCATCGCCGTCGCGCTCGTCAAGGTGGCGTTCTTCGCAGACACCACCGAGCCGGTAGCGGACCCCGCCGTCCCGACCGGCGAGATCATCGAGCCGCAGATCGCCGTAGCGCTCGGCACGGTCAAGAACGACGTGACGCTCACGGGCACGGTCAACTCCGACGCCGCGGTACCGATCAAGGCGACCCTCGCCGGCGAGGTGCGCAAGCTGCTCGTCACACCCGGCCAGCACGTGGATGCCGGCAGCCCGATCCTCACCCTGCGCGCCGAGACCCCGAACCCCGACGGCACGATGGCGGTGAAGAACGCGACGGTCACCTCGCCCGTCGCCGGAACGCTCTCGGCGTTCCCCTCCCTCGTCGGCCAGATCTTCGCGGTCGGCGAGACCGTCGGTCAGGTCGCCCCTCCCACCTTCTCGGTGAGCGGCAGCCTGCCTCCCGCCCAGCTCTACCGCCTGGTCAACCAGCCGACGGAAGCACAAGTGACGATCACCGGAGGGCCGGCGCCGTTCACCTGCACCGGTCTCACGATCACGAGCCCGCTGGCGGGCGCCGCTCCGGATGACTCGGGGGCGACGGCCGAATCCGGACCGACCGTGCACTGCGCGGTGCCCGGCGACGTGACCGTGTTCGCCGGCCTGGCCGCGTCCGTCGTGATCGCGGGCGGCACGGCTGAGAACGTGCTGGTACTGCCGATCACCGCGATCGAGGGCACCGCGGGCACCGGCAACGTCTACTTCGTGCTCGACGACGGCTCGACCGAGGTACGCCCGGTCACGCTCGGCCTCAACGACGGCCTCAACGTCGAGGTGCTCACCGGACTCGCCGAGGGCGACACCGTGCTGCAGTTCGTTCCCGGTGCTGCCGCCGACCCGGCCGACGGCTGCTCCGTGCAACCGGACGGCTCAGAGATCTGCTTTGGCCCGGCTCGATGAGCCTCTTGCGACTCGAGGGCGTGACGCGTTCGGTCGAATTGCCGGATGCCGCGCCTCTCGAAATCTTGAAGGGTGTCGACCTAGAACTGTCCGTCGGCGACCACGTCAGCATCGTCGGCCGCTCGGGATCGGGCAAGTCCACGCTGCTCAACCTGCTCGGCCTGCTGGACACCCCGACGAGCGGTGAGATCTACTTCGACGACGAGCCGGTGCGGCACCTGCACGCGGGTGCGCGCGACCGCAAACGCGGCACCGACATCGGCTTCATCTTCCAGCAGTTCAACCTGCTCAGCGGCCGCACGGCGCTCGAGAACGTGATGACCCCGCTGCTCTACGCGAGCGGCAGCCAGTTCTGGCGGCGCAGGCAGATCGCG
>Ga0247730_1001277_pt1 | contig 14382 bp, 22 predicted proteins | sample UWRJL073202C2_FD_180959 | JGI IMG/M metagenome (GOLD analysis project Ga0247730, IMG submission 180959) | Plant litter microbial communities from Arlington Agricultural Research Station in Wisconsin, United States - UWRJ-L073-202C-2 | ecosystem: Environmental > Terrestrial > Plant litter >...
TTGCTATTGAAGCATCTCCGTCACTTTTCAATTCCATCCAGCCTTTCCTGTGCTTTTGTCTCATGCCCGAGGACAGTTACAAGGTAATTCTTTCTCTACCATTCATGCATATCTCTCATCTCTGTTTGTGGGCAAGCACGGAATTCGTGCTTATTCAATTCTAGTTCTCTGCCCTCAATGTGTCCAGCCACCTTTCATTCAGTATTTCATGCCCGATATATCTCTTCGTGCACACGTCCGCTACTCTGCGCACAAGCTACAGCATAGGTCGTGTCAGTATGTACCCAAGAGCGCCATATTTTGGGCTCATTTATTTTCGACAGGACATGTCCGGCCTGCAACCACCCATGCGATTCGGAGCGCATAGTCATATTACCCTGCAATCGCTTTACACGTTAAGGGGTTCGTCTTGTGTGCTTATGATCTTATCAATGTCCAGCACACGGACTCTAACACAATCCAGATTTAACCATACGAGTAACTTGCACCCGTGGCCCTGTTGTCAACCGACGTAGTGGCTGAGGGCCGAGACTACCCATCCCGCGACTCACGCCAGTTTTTCGAAGCAATGCTCCGCTCTTTTTCCCACATCCTTCTCACCATTCAGTTAGGCGACGAGAGCTGGTATCTCGAAGTCTTATGCAGTTACCTCGACGTAACCTCATGCCAGTACATGCTACTCCGCCCGAGCCTCGACGAACATTACACATTTTCGCCAACCTTCGTTAAATGGCGACTCCATACTTCTCACGCGCACATTGCTCGCGAGCATGAACCAAATTACTGTTTACTTGCTCCACAGACGGATTAACGTTGTCGCCTCGCCTCGCGGGAAGCTGTAACCCAGATTGTCAGCCTTCTCGGCGTCAAGAAATTAACATCACGACCAGGGCCCTGGACAGATGCCGTGGCTGAAAGCTGTCAGCGATGTCGCCTTGCATGAAAACTACTCTTAGCCGAAGCGTCAGAGGAATGCCAATTATACCCAAACACTCACGAACTAAACAAAAACGCGCAAATGGCACTCATTGCGGCTATCCCAGGCTTATTCACCATAAACCTGGCACAAATCTTAGCAAAAGCGTCAGAGGAATGCCAATTATATTGAAACACACCCGCGAACCAAACAACAACGCGCAAATGGCACTCGTCGCGGTTATCCCATGCTTATTCACCAAAAACCTGGCACAAATACATCCCAGGCACTATTCAGTCTCGATAACGTCTCGTCCAGGGACCGGTCAAGCTTCGGCGTCGTGGATTTTCAGTCCGCTGGGATTGAGATATGGGAACAACGTTGTTTCCAGGTGGTGTTGAGAAGCGATGGAGACAAGGGTCTTCTCATGTCTATGGGTCAAGGGGATTTGGAGGGGCAGGTCGGTTAACCAGTCAGCTGAAACCCAGAGCTGGGAGTCCGACTGAGTGTTTGCAACAGTTGAACACTAGTTTCCATCAGTGCGAATTCAACTTTTTTTCTTTGCCACCGGACCAGCGGGAGAGAAACACGTTGAATCCTCATTGTCTCTTTCTACATGACTCAGCTTGGACATTTTGAGGACTACAATGAGACTAAGAGGTTGATGGTCATGTTCACAAAGATGGCATGAAAGCCGGGATGAAAGTTCTCGTGTGGCGCACTAGATAACTTTGTCTCACTTTTGTTTATGTTTTGTTATGTCAAAGGTAACTTGAAATACTTGTAATAACGATGCATATGTACCAATGTTTCGATCGATTTGACCTGGCGGGTAATTGGATAATGATAAGTAGTAAGGTAGGTAGATGAGTTGCTGCGCAATACCATTACGCGCCTCTTTGAGTAGTACCACGCCTCTTTCGTTTCTCACCTTAACGACCAAACAGCAAACGCGTATGCTGTGTATGTCCAAAACCTCTTCGACGCGCTACAAGCATGCTGAAGCAGCAACGCGTCCAAGGTCTTCGGTTCTATTATGGACTAGTCATTCAAATTTCCATAAACGGACTTCCCTTTGTATACCTCATGCATTCCCCGTGCGAATATTGCAATTTTCAACGCGGCCATAGTGTAAGGGATTCTATCGGACATGTTGTCAACGTACAATGGAAGGGTGTAATAGCGCCTCGGAGATGTTCTGACGGAACCTCATCGAGGAAGCGTGCATTTTTGCTTCCCTGCTATATAAGACGAAACCGAGCCGAAGGTGTCTTGTCTCAACAAACCCGCCCTCGCCGACCTCTCTTTCCTGCATGCGTCCCCTCCCATACCGATGATGCCGTCAAATACCAAAAACTGCAGGCAGCCTAGCCCTGTCTCCTCACCATCTTCAAATGGCTCCGTTGCAGACACCATCGCGAATGCTTGGAAGAGAGAGTCGAGTGAAAGTAAAGAGAAGTGGCAGAGAATCAATGCCAATGTGCGACACCGATACAATTCCCCTGCACGCTCACCCACGGGTGGAAAGTCGAAGCTATAGTGAGTACGTCTTGCTATTCCGGTACGAACGTAGTAAGGGGGCTAATTAGACCATCAGGCAAAGCTTCGCATCGTTAACGAGAATCAACGAGAGACCCCAAGGACTTGTGCTCATGACCTATATGTATTTATTAGAGATTTATTCGCCGATGAGGCTAGCTGTACCTATTATCATGTCCTCATGTTGAAATTTGTATCCATTCATGAATGTCAATGACTTCAACAGGCGGGCGTTCGGCGTCCCGATCATTTGCTCACGAGAACGACGGAGATGGGATTCGTGCCGAATGCCCTATTTGCCCATGCCCACAGACTCAGTACGACATCGCGAGATAACAAGAAGATGCTCACCTTATGATCGCTCGCCTATTCGAGCCCAGCTGCTGGTGCCAAAGGCACTGGTCCTGAAGCATCCGATTCGGGCTTCGCCAGCTCAACTGTACTCGCCACAGGTGGAGGTGGGAGTTCCTCTTCCTCTTCCTCTTCTTCCTCCACCTCAGGTGGCTCTTCCTCTTCCTCCTCCATTGCCATATCAGCATCAACCTGCGCTTGTGCCTCTGAAGCCGCATTAGCAATCGCTAGCTCAAGCAACTTAGCATGTTCCTCCGATAAACCCCCAACGAAGAGAGAGCTGAGCATAGCAGCCATATCCTCTGTTGAGCCACCTGCATCAGAATCAGGAGCTATTGCATTGGTAGAAGTCGTGACTTGAGATGCGGTAGCTCCAGACGCTGATTGCATCTGAGCGATAGCAGTAGCCAAGTTGGCCTGACCGGCCGCTGCATCGGCATGTCCCGTAGTTGAATCGGGCACGGAGACGTGCTCCTTGAGGATGGAATGAAGCATGAGAACCTTGCCCTGTACTTCTGCCAAAGCATCATAATCAATTTCTCCCTCTTCTTGCTCGTCAACGAAGGCCATGCCCCCAGCGCTGTTGTTAATGCCATTCCATAAGCGAGCACGACGCTCCTCCGACCTGATCTCTTCATTCTCATTCATTGTGTTCTCGACTTCAACAATGGCACCTTCTCTGCACGCTGGACGACCAGCGGAATGATCCTTGTGACGCTTGATTGCATCTCGACGAGAGAACAGCTTCGTGCAGCCTGTGCACTTCCAGGCCTTGTTTTCGTGAAGCTTTATATGTCTTTTCAGATCATGGCTACGGACAAAGGCACCGGTACAGAGATGGCAGCGGAATGGGCGATCAGAGGAATGTTGTCGTTGATGATTGCGTAGATTATTCGTCGTGTCAAAGACTTTGCCACATTCTGGGTTGTAAGTACACCTGTGGACACCTGTACCGACATCGTTGGGGATATAGGGATATCCAGAGGTCCCGCTGACAACACCCAGTACTTGAATTAGTCCACCGATCTCTTGCAGTGTACTTGTATGCGGTCCACCAGATGTCACAGCAAAGAGGTAGATTTGGTGCAGCTGGTATTGAATGGTGGCAATAAGAGCGGAAGATGGTGGTCTAGGGGAAGCTCCTAACGCTTGTCCAACAAGATCCACAGCAGTTTCAACCGGAGTCCGCCAGTCGCGCGTCTCAGTGGCCATGGGCAATGCTAAGCGTTTTGCAGAGGGTTCCTCCGTTGCAACTCCAGTCTCATCCGAGTCTCGCTTGCGCTTCAGTTGTGTAGAGGATGCATTGGATTGCCGAAGAGTACCAAAGAGAGCTTCGGACTGAGCTAGCTCTACAAGCGATCCGCCTAGCGACGCTGCATGCTCTTTGGATATGAAGGAAGAGGAAATGGCTGTCTGAAGAATAGCGTAAATATTCTCGCTTCCAGACATAACATTGCTGAGGGCAGTACGAGCACTGTCGTCCTTCTCAAGCAACCCCATGATAGTTTTCATGGTCGCCAGAACGGAATGGAGGTTGGATGGTGTGGAGGGTTCCTCGTATTCCGAAAAGTTGTGCTCAACATGCTGCGATTCCGTAGAAACAATAGGAGTGGAAGCAGTGCCCACTGTAGCCTGGATGTCCTGCCAAAGCTGCGCCCCCAACTGCCGGGCCAATTCTTCCTCGTCTAGATCATCGTCTCCTTCTTCGTACTCGTCGAAATATTCTTCTGCATTTTCTTCCCATTCCTCTTCTTGCTCTTGGGCAGCTACAGGGACTTGTGCATCTTCCATAGACAACTGTTGAGCAAAAGGTGTGAAACAGCAGTGGATGTGGACGGGAATGAAATAAACAGCTTTAGGGCAGGTCTTCATCAAACGACATTTGGTGCCAATGAAATATGTAATTTTGCTCGGAATAAAATGACTCGTGCTACCACCATCTTCGTTCCTCCCTTTCACGTCCTCTTTCTCTTTTCCTATCGGCCCATTAGATTTGTACCGGAATGTCATTGAAAACTGTAAAAGATCTCACTGCTGGGACTGCTGGAGGTGTCGCTCAGGTGCGTTTTTCTGAAGCTTATCGGAACCATGAGGCCATACTAAAAGCAAACCAGGTTCTTGTAGGGCAGCCTTTTGATATTGTGAAAGTGGTACGTGGTCTATCTTTGAGAGTTTATAGCACACGCCTCAGTGGATTTTTTTATGCATTCAGCGCATGCAAACGGCACCACAGGGCACATACAAGGGCATGGTAGATTGTGCTGGCGGCATACTGAAGAATGAAGGACCTCTGGCATTTTATAAGGTGCATATATGCACTTCCACTGGAGAAATAAATTGGGCTTATATGCCTGGCTGCATAGGGTACTTTGACGCCATTGCTGGGAATCGGTGTCTGTGTGTCAATTCAGTTCGGAGCTATCGGATACATGAAGCGATATTTTGCGTCGCAAAATCTGTCCAATCATGTTGGTGGCCCCAACGGACAAACCTTGAATTCAGGACAGTTGGTCACGTCTGGCGTGGTAGCTGGGCTTGCTAACGGTGTCGTCTCTGGGCCTGTTGAGCATATCCGTATCCGTGAGTTTCCTCGCAACAATGTTCTGCGCTTGTCGTTGACAACGTGTCCATATGCAAGGTTTACAAACTCAATCATCAACAAAGCCAGTCTATGCTGGACCCTGGGACGCTATTAAGAAGATATACTCTGCCCACGGCATAGCAGGTATCTACAAAGGTCAAGGCGTAACCTTGCTTCGGGAAGCATCTGGCTATGGTGTCTACTTTTGGGCATATGAGCAACTGGTGCAGCGTGAATTAGCACAGAAAGGTATCCGTCGCGAGGAGCTCAGTCCGGCAAAGGCTGTTCTCTTCGGTGCCAGCGCAGGTTATGTTGTAAGTATTAATCGTTTGAAACACCGCCAACACACTGACATCGTTGGATGCCTATAGCTATGGGCCGTCATCTATCCAATTGACATGATAAAATCAAGAATGCAGACAGATGGATTCAGTTCAGCGACAGGACAAAAGTACAAGTCAGCATTAGATTGCGTGAAAACCGTATGGAGGACTGAAGGAGCAGGGGCTTTCATTCGCGGACTGGGACCTACATTAATTCGGTCAGTTCCTTCATCGGTGGCTTTAAGATCAAACACTCATAGGTATTCAAGTTCGCCATTTGCTAACGGGGCTACTTTCCTTGGCTTTGAACTCGCTACTCGCCTCCTCAACCCATAGATCTACTTTCTGCTTCCATAGAGGGCACAATGGTCATTTTCTGTTTGGGGCCCGGCTACTGAGGATTCCTTGACAGCGTGCTGTGTGGTACAATTGTCCTTGATTTTCTTGCACCACTGCGCTTGTATTCTCGGTCCTCTCGGTGCACAAAGCATCTTCTCCCGGGTAGCATTTAACATTCAACCTTGAATGTTCTGGGTTCTCAGCTATTGGCCCTGCAGGCCCGTAGGTATTGGTAGCTATCTCATGAGAAAACGGTACGGAGTAACTTTGGTATTATTGCTTGACATTGGACTATCCGCGAAGGTTCTCCATGTTCAGTTCGACACTGTATGCACGAACGAACCCTAGTTGTTGGTCTAGCCCCTAGGCTATATTCGGTCTGAATCTTGTTGGCTTGTCAAGGCATAGTGCCGCTACCTTTCATCCCCCGCTGATCAGGACCGAACTACATTCAGTTCCGGCTCGAGACACGCATACGACTCACTATCCAAAGCTCACTAAACTTGTACGCGAGCACTAACCACTATCACAAGCTTCAAACACGGAAGCTGATAGGAGGCATCAGACCTTCTAATCCTCAGGAATCCAATCTCGATTCATGTGTACGATGCTCGCCTAATTTATTAGCTGTACTCACCACGGGTTGTTCCGCCGCAGGTGTGAAATGCAACATCTGAATACCAGCGGCACGCAAAGAAGGCTCTCTGCATAGGTATGTTGTATTAGCTCACTATTATTGGTAACTATTCAAGTATTCAAAGACTTATCCTCCCATTCTTCATCTACAAGACGTTCAACCCGTCTAAACCGCTTTCCGTCGTCGTCTTGTATGGGCAGTATGATCGATACCGTCTGATTGACGCTTGCAACTAAGTCAGTAGCAGGCTGAGCTCCACCCGAGCACATTGCGTATATGGGTGCCCTCGGAAAAACCACAAGACAGCTTGATGTAAAGAGGCCGTAGCCTCGTCTGATGAAGTGTTCACTTATTTGCTACGTAGATATCTATGAGATGTTGCCCCATTACGCTTGCTCCCTAAAAGCCAATCACTGTATGTTTTGGCGGCTGATGTGCCTTGCCTGGCAATCGCTTCTTTAAGGTTTCCCCATCGGTCGACAGCTAGCACATTCTAACGCCTCGAAACTTTCTCAGGGCCTCGATCTTAGACTATATAACATTCAAGAACCTAGCACACCACACTGACTTCCCTTAGCGTCTACTTCCCCTATCATATTCCCGTCTGCCTCCCCACTATGCAGGACACTGCCCTCACCTGTAGAGACTTGCAAATTCGCACACCTCAGGATGCCCGTATTGTCTTCCACGCAGTCGCGCTCAATCTTTTGCCAATGATTACTCGACGTCTTGGGCCCGAAGAGAGGCATCAGATTCGTAGTGGCTCTGTCTTTGTCTGGGAGGAACGAGGCTCGAACTCGGATTCAACAGGGGTCAGCCACTGCCTACGCTTGTTGATCTGACGATCTGACGCGCCTGTTAACTAATTTCAGATCGGCATTGAACGATGGACAGACGGTACGCTTGGAGTGGACCGCAACACGTTTCGTCTCCTCCTAACTTCTTTTGTGCTGCCAATTTAAAGGATACCGCTGGGGGCCGTCTCGCGTGCGCGATGTAGGAACTAGCCCATCATTTCTCTGGGATCTGACTAATCCTGTGTTCCCCGATACAGGGATTCCTATTCTACGAAGAAAAGCGAAGTGGCCGCGAAAAGTCAAAGAGCCCTTATTTGACCGATTCTCCGTATGTTCCGTGTTAATTGGACATACACTGCTCCCGTTGCGTTGCTCATGTGAAATTGTTTCCATAGTCTTATGTCCAAGCGACAAGATTCGTCCTTGCTCTTCAAACAGACGTACACTGTCTGGGTAAATACAAACCACGGTCGGAAAAAGTGGCATCTGAGTATGTGGCTCTCTACTCTCTGTCCAATGTGGAATCTGCAACATAACTAACCCGGTTGGTTCTTAGTCTCTTATTTCACCGATGCTTCTGTCCCACAATTGTTGACAGTGGAGCAATATCCTGCTCTACACAATATTGATGTTCCCCCGGGAATATATCCCAGCGCTCGTCAACCCAAAGGCCGTGAGCCTGGGCGAGAAGATTACACTTCAAGCTCGTGGGTATCGGGACCAGCCAACTCCGATCCACAATCACCGCCATTCACCACCTCCCGCTTTTCTACGACGGAAGCACCCATTGAGTATGCACCTCAGCCACAAAGACATCGCAACGTGTCACCGCCGTCGCAACCTCACCCTGCGTCGCCCTTGTATCACCCTGTCCCGTCTGTCCCTCTCAACCGAGGGCAACTGGCGCAAAATGCCCAGGTCTATGCTCAGCATTATCATGGCGCTCCTACGCTGCGACCACAAGAGACTTTGAACACGTACAGAGCGGAGTCTATGGCACAGCACAATTTAAACATGCTTCCCTTGCGGTCAAGCATGTCTCCGGCGCTTGCACCACGGTCACAGCTGGACGAGCAGCTACTTTCTGCTTTGGACAGACGAGGGCCACCTCAAGCAGGTCAATGGAAAGTCCGATGAACATAGTCCATGTATTCCCAGTCTTTACAATCTTTCGGACAATGTTGTCATCATTCTTGTTATGCAGGCTTATTCGGTAGACTGCTTCCTGGTTTTCGCATTATTTAAAAGAACGTTTTTGTGTATCGATCCATGTGTAATGAGACTATAGCGCTGCTACCACGGCAGAACTACTAACCCGTCACGATTGGGACCGAATATTTTGGAAATGGCCGGATGCTGCAATTCAAGTGTTCTAAATAAGTTCTGATATCTCATGGTCATAAGAATAGAAGGCAGCTGAAGCGCGAGGTAACAGATGGTGAGCCAATAGGGCTGAATCACTGCGGATGGTCGGAAGTACCCAATATCGTCTGGTACTTCTTGATGATCTTGGGTGCGTTGCAGCTCGTTTAAGTTGGACCTGTTACTCCCAATCACACCGAGGCTAGCTAAAGCCCTCCTGGCTCCATCTGCACTCAGGCGGTAGAATACGAGGGAGAGATTTCTGTTCGCGCATTGTTGAAGGATATAATCCAGCACTTCATCTGTTCTCTCGACTTCCGAGAGCCCTGCAGCAATCTGGTGCTTGTCCGCAAGCTCCAGCTTCTTAAGGCTGTCCAAGGGCCACCCGCAGACAAACATAGGTACGAAAACGTCCTGAGACCCTTGTGGGTGGCGGTTGATATGTCCAAGCGTGATGGAAATTAGTGCTGGAAATTCGGTGTCTGGGCCGCTGTAAGCGAACTCATGTAGTTCTAAGAACCTACACCAGAATCATATATCGCAGTATTCATTCGAAAGTGGTGGCTTACATTTCCCGGAAAGAATCTGTATAGAATGGCAGACGGTGGAGAATATTACGAACACCGAAAATGTGGCAGTCCAATGGCAGTCCGAGTCGCGTCCAGTTACTCCAGTAACCAGTTCCACGTCACCTGACCACGTTCTTACCGCATTCGGTCTCTCCCTTCCCCACCACGAGCAATGCAATGTATTTCCCCACCTCTACCGCTAGAAGAGTCTCTACTGTCCCATCGCTGCCTAATATTCCTCCAGAGGATGTGATTAGCATAACACCCAGTCCTAGGAAATCTTTGTTCTGTGCTCTGACAAGAAATGGCGTGGCCTTGTGGAGGGTTCGCGTGAGTGGACAGAGTCGAAAGTAAAGCGAACATTCATCGATATCTGTGCTCTAGCCTTGTGCTAATCTTTCATACCTTGCACGAACACCGATATCCCTACTCGACCATGGCGATAATCAAGCTGCATACTGGGCACCAGATGGCTCTCGCATTGTAATTCAAGTGCGTCAGCCCATGCATTGCTCCAAATACGCGTTTAACATTCTCCCACAGACAAATCTCTCCTTTCTTGTCTTGGTTTCTGTAGAATATGACGCAACAGAAGCTGTATATCAATCATTCAAGCACCTCACCACAAGTACGGCGCAGCAGAACTTCCAAGCAGGTCCTGGGGAGGGATTCCCTCTTAGCTCTGTTGCTCTCCGGTTCGAGGGTGTTATCCATATCCAGGGTACTCTTGTCAAGTATGCCAAATCGAATACTGTTTGCTGCTTAGGTCTGATCCCAATCTGTAGCGTCTCGCCACGGCGACAATGCATTATATATTCTACAAAACGTCCGGCCAGCGTTGAACGCGTTCCTTGGCCTGAAAGTGCAACATCGCAGTATGACGAACAAGCCCCACATCACTTGCGCAAGCACGAATCCTGGCAGCTTAACGAACGAGACTACGAATGGTTGTTAGAATCCGAAGGTGCGCATATGATGTTCCACTCTTCAATCACTATACTGACCTGACATATGTAATGTACTTAGTCTTTGTAGCGGATATCTCTTTCTCGCGAATATCCGGAGTCGAGGTTTGGATTACGTCTGACGGAAGAGTGTATTCTGTTGCGCTTGACGAATCGGCAGACGGCGAGACACCCCGGCCTGGGAAATCCTGGGACACCCCGCAATCTTTATGGAAGGGGACCTGCATACATGACTTCGTAACACCACGATGGGTACAGAAGCAACGCGTCGTTGATCCAGATGAACCTCTTCACCAGCGAAGTCGTCGCGTCTATGTAGAGCCGAAGCGGGCTGTTTGTGTAGCGGTCAATGGAAAGTTTACCCTGGTCGCCGTCGGAATGCTGGGGTATGAACCCTACTTCTCATGTTGTATTTGAAACTCAAGGCTCCCTTAGTGGTGGTTTATGCTTCACTAGTTTTCCTTCAGAACAGGATGTGATTCCTGCGTCACAGGACGTGCAAGCACCCAATCCGTACAACAAGCCTACTGGGGCCGTCCGCATCATGGAGTGGAGCTCGGATGGCTATGTCCTTGCTGTCGGTTGGGAGCATGGCTGGGCAGTCTTCAGCGTCGGAGGAAGATGCCTGGCTTCCGGATTCGGAGTCGACGATTCTGTGGACGAGGAAAGGTAAGATCACAACTTTTTATACAATTATCCACCTGACTATAATCTTCTCCTAGGTTTCAGGATCTGTATATGCATGGGATCATCAGCTTGGTGGGATCGTATCATACCTTTTCCTGAACAGTCTTATTTAAGTATTTCAGTTCTGGGCCCCTGGAAATTTCGAACTATTTGCGCTTGCAAAGCCCTCTCCAGCAAGTAATGGTATCTTTCCTGGTGTACTTACTAGCGCTGACAAGGTTATAGGTGTTGATGGCCAATTGTTCGTGATACCTTTTGCCAAGAGCGCATCCACTGGACAACTATCGCCGGTAAACGGATTAATATCCCGCTCTATCTCTCAATTGAAATATCCTCCAGGACAACACACGCTATGCATTTCTTCAGTTGGATGATAGGGCCCTAGTTTACCGGGGGGCAGACCAGCCCGACATGAGTGTCATCAACCCTGAGGCTGATGTCTGGCAACACGTCAAAGTGAGTAGTCCCTTGCTTAGCTCACTGCCCCGAATGTCACATTGGCTTTAGATACCACAGCAATATTTGGCCGCAAATTGGCCTGTGCGATACTCCACTGTCAGCAATGATGGACGTCTCATAGCAATAGCTGGCAGGAAAGGTCTTATTCACTACAGCTCAACATCTGGACGATGGAAACTGTTCAGTGATGAGGTTCAGGAGCAAGCATTCTCAGTCCGAGGAGGCCTTTTGTGGTTTCATCATGTTCTTATTGCTGCTGTTGAAGTTGCTCGTTCATATCAGGTGCATATTCCGAATGCGTACTGTTATTTCTTTGCTCATTCTCCTCTTCCCCTCTTTGCTTTCCAGATCCGCTTGTATTCAAGAGATTCGGAGTTGAGCAACCGTAACGTTCTGTTCCGGGAGGTGCTGACTGCACCCGTGGTCATCATGTCCCTTGTCGACAATTCTCTCCTGGTTTATGCTGCAGACAATAGCTTGTCACATTATTTGATCACACCCACGGACGATTCCATAAAACTCCATCTTTGTGGGAGCATAACATTTGATGGAATCATTGTCAGTCCTAGTGCGGTCCGAATGCTGAGTTGGATGATACCGCCGGCACAGAAACGTAAGACCACCGAAGGCTACTTTTCACACAGGTCCCTGAACATTTTCCTATGCTAGATCTAGGTGATCCTACTGAAGACTTGTCAGTTGCTACTGTGCTTATGGTATGCGGGGGACAGTTAATCCTCCTTCGACCGCGAAAGGTATGATTCTTCTTCGATTGCTCCTCAATTGCAATTGACAAACATCCGCAGCCAGCTCCTGACCGTGACGTACAATACGACATGCAAATATTTGCCGAACGCATTGAGTTTTGTTGGACCCATTTGCGAGGGATCGGAGCTCTGGAGAACTCTCTATGGGCCTACGACGGACGCGGAATGCGAGTATGGTTGAATGCCCTATCTCTCGAGGCTCAACCTAGCGATCATGCGGTCAAAGAGAGTGTCAATATTCCGCTTGAATTTTACCCCCTTTGTGAGCCTTGTTCCGATGCCACAATGCCACATATGCTCATGGACAGGGTCAGCTGTGCTCATGGACAAGGGAATTATTATCGGAGCTGAACATGAAGCCGCTACTCGATCAAACCTCCCGTTCGTGATGTTCCGGCATTCGACAAGTGTAGGCACAATCTTCTGTATTCCACTAGTGGCTGCCATAACTGATACTGTTGCTTACAGTCCCACCTATTCCTCCATCACATCTTACTAGTACATCTTGCGGAACAACAGATACGGGAGGCCGTAGCCTTCGCTACCCACTACCAAGAACTAGTTTACTTTGCCCATGCGTTGGAGATTCTCTTGCATACTGTCGTGGAATCGGAAACCGAAGGCGATACGGAGGAAGAAGATGATGTTGCTGACGACAGTGTACTGAAAACGGTCGTACAATTCTTGGACCACTTTGATGCGTCTCTGGATATAGTTGTAGGCTGTGCCAGGAAAACTGAAGTCACAAGATGGCGGCGGCTTTTCAATATCGTTGGGAACCCGAAAGCACTATTTGAGGTCTGTGGGTTTCTTGTACTTTCCAGCGCCTTGAAATCTGATGGTCATCTCTATAGCTCTGTTTGGAATCAAACCGCCTGAAAACTGCTGGATCGTATCTACTGGTGCTGCACAATTTGGAACAGCTAGATGAGAAACACGAGGACACTATCAGGCTACTACGAACTGCAGTCGAAGGAGGACATTGGCAACTGTGCAAAGATCTGCTTAGGTTTTTGAGGTCTATAGATGAGAAAGGACATGCGCTGCAACGCGCCCTTTCGGAGGTGAACCTCAGTGATGGATTAGCTTTGTAGTTATGCAAGGAGGCACGAGTTGTCTTCTCGGTATCCATTGGTCTTGGAGGTGCTTTTGTGCATCTAGTAGTTAACACAGTCGAAACAATTGGTACACTTACTGTGCATGCATTGCTGCATAGTCGTATTTTCTTTTCAGAGGGCGCTCCTGCGGGTCTCCAACTATGCTATCTTCTAACCAGCAATATATGCACCACAAATATACAAAACAAAGACTCGGATTAAAGAAGGTCGCGAAACTCTAACTCCCTGTTTTCCTTCGTAATTACTCTACTTGCTCCGCTATTTCGGCTTCAAAATTCAGTTGGGAGATGTCAGAGTTCATGATGAACCTGAAGACATCCACAACATGCCATTTTGGCAATATATGCGCACTAAGATTTGGTAGGAGAGTAGATTCAAAGACAACGTTTGGCAAACACCGACATTAGCGGAGGCTAGCTTTCCGTCGGTACTTGACCGATAGAGTATTAGCCCGCCAATTTCGGTACGTACTTGTAACACTCATACAGCACTTTCACGGTATTTCTCCCACAGTTACTATGGCTGTCTTTGCAATTGGGCTCGTGGTTCTCTATGTGCAGCCAGGTACTCCAATAGATCAACTGCGAGTAGCCTACTGCGAAAAGGATGGCGATCGACCAGTCGTAGGTTGACTTTTCGAACGGAGTTCTAGCCCCTAGGAGCGATACCAGGCGCCTACTAGGGCCTCAAATGGGGGCAATGCTAGCGTTCGGCCGTCATGCCGCTGTACAAAGGCTTATACACTTCAATCCATCGACCTGTCATCCCTTTCTTTGGCTTGTACAGGGGGTCACAGACATGCGCTTGTCCGTTCTTTCAAGCCTTTCAGCTGTACATGGACAATCGCTCTTCGACAACTCAGACTAACAGTGTCTCTCATCAGTGCCCCCAGATGACATTGGCATTATCGGCGCTCAATCCAACGTCTCCAGACCTACTTGCGTGGCCCGAAATCTTTTTGAGGGTGTATTC
>Ga0247730_1001279_pt1 | contig 14376 bp, 1 predicted proteins | sample UWRJL073202C2_FD_180959 | JGI IMG/M metagenome (GOLD analysis project Ga0247730, IMG submission 180959) | Plant litter microbial communities from Arlington Agricultural Research Station in Wisconsin, United States - UWRJ-L073-202C-2 | ecosystem: Environmental > Terrestrial > Plant litter >...
CTGGCGGCGGGCTTCGTTCAGATCGGCGGGCATCATGGCGAACGGCGACGGCGCTTCCAACTGGTCAGCTTCCAGACCAACGGCACTCAGGTAGTTGGTCTGAGCGTCGGCCAAGTTGGTCTGTTCGGTGATCAGGTTGTTACGAGCCTGTGCCAGACGGGCATCGGCCTGGTCCATATCCGCCATACGCCCGACACCGCGGGAAGTGCGAAGTTTGATTTGATCGTAAATACGTTCGTGACTCTTCAGGTTCTCTTCTGCCAGCCGAACCATTTCACGTTGGGTCAGTACATCCAGATAGACCTGTGCAACAGTCAACGCCGTACGTTCGGTGGTATTCAACAGCGAATAGCCCCGGGAATTGGCGGTGGCTTGTTGACGCGCAACTTCGTTACTTGTTGCGAAGCCATCAAACAGCATCTGCTGAAGGCGGATTTGCGCTTCACCGCGGTCCAGCGTCTGGTAGTCATGACGGCCGGTGGAGGCACGGGTGCTTGGCGTATCGGAACCGGCCCGGCCGTAGCCCGCCGTGACGTCGACACGCGGCAGGTAGCCGCCCTTTGCAGCACGAAGCGCGTAGTCCTGCGCGATACGGGCATTAATGCCGGCCTGCACCTCGGGATGCTCGTCCATGGCTTTCTGCATGGCGGACTGTAGCGTCTGGGCCTGAACGAAGCCGGCACAAAGGATAAGGGGTACAGCAGTGAAAAGGTGCTTACGCATTTTGGTGGTTTCCCGAGAACGTACTTGTTCAAAATGCAGCAATACACACTGCCGCATCGTAAAAATGGCCATTGAAGTGATCGTTTCGAGAGTGTTCTGAAGGGCGCTTGCGATCACACTGCAGAAATACGCGATCTCATCAAATATCAATGTGACATTACGGATGCGATTGTTTAGGATGTCGCCGAATAGGTCAATACTTTGGCAGAAAGTTAATTCCGGTGCCGACCTGCTGTTAATAAATTGACGCCAGATAACGTGCAACTTAATTAGTTCCCTAAGTTGTTATCTGTCATCGAATCAAATGCGAATCTTTACGTATTCCAATATGAAGCGGCTCTGTTAAGCCGGTCGGCATGATGGATACCCACTGAACGGTAATTTCGGAGAGTCACCCCCATGAGCAGTGTTGTTGCCATCGTCAAAAGCATTGTTGGCCAGGTAGTCGCAGTTTCCCCGGAAGGGATTCGTCGTGTGCTGATCGAGGGTGACCGGCTGTTCACCGGCGAGCAGGTTCTGACAGGCCCGGGAGGCGCAGTCACGCTGCAGCTTGCTGATGGCCGTCAACTGGACATCGGTCGTGACAGCCAATGGAGCGCCGACGCACCCGCTTCCACCACCAACCTTGCTGAAGCCACCGCGCAAGCGGCACCTTCGGTTGCGGAACTGCAGCAGGCCATCGCGGCCGGCGCCGACCCGACCAAGGACCTTGAAGCCACTGCGGCAGGTCCGCAGGCCGCGCCAGGTGATGGCGGCAACGCAGGCGGCGGCCACAGCGTCGTGATGCTCACCGAGACCGCAGGCGTGGTGAATCCGACCATCGGCTTCCCGACCAACGGCCTGGGCACCACTGCCACGCCTCCACCTACGCTGGTTAATGGCCTGGCCATCGACGACGGCAATGGCAACGGGACCCCTGTCGCGCCGACGCCGACGGGCACCCTGACACTGACCGCCACCCAGACGCTGACCGAAGCCGGCGGCGCGCTGGTTTACACGGCAAACGTCACTCAGGCCCCGACTTCGGACCTGACGATCACCCTGTCCAACGGGTCGACCATTGTCATTCGTGGCGGCGACACTTCGGGCTCCACCACTGTTCAAGTGGCTGACAACAACACGCCGTACATCGACCCTTCTGTTATTAGCACCACCATCACTGGCACCACCGGCGGTGGCGGTCTGGTCGTGACGACCGATCCGACGCCGGCGGTGACTACCATCACCGACACCATCGACACCACCACGGTCAGCCTCAGCGCTGCGCCGACGTCTGTCGAAGGCACCTCGATCACCTACACCGCTACGCTGACCAACCCGGCACAGACCCCGGTCAACGTCACCTTGTCCGACGGTTCGACCATCACCATCCGTGCGGGCGAGTCCACTGGTACGGTTGTCGTCGCGGCGCCAGCGAATGACGTCTACAACACCAACACCGTCATCAGTACTACGATCACCGGCGCAACCGGCGGCAACTTTGAAAACCTGGTGCCTAATACGGCGCCGGCTGTGGTGCAGATCGTCGACAGCATCGACACCACTGTTGCCAGTATCACCGGCACTCAGTCGGTGGTTGAAGGCCAGGCTGCCACGTACACCATTACGTTGAGCAACCCGGCGCAGACCGAAGTCACGATCAATCTGACCTACAGTGGCACTGCATCCAACGGCACTGACTACACGCAAGTGGTCAGCGTGAAGATCCCTGCCAACAGCAGCAGCGTCACCTTCGACCTGAACACCCTTAATGACACGATCCCGGAAGGCGTTGAAAACGTCACCGTGGCGATCGGCGCCATCACCGGCGGCAACTTCGAGAACATCGTTGCCAGCGCGACCAATGGCAGCGTCACCACCACCATCATCGACAACGACGCTCTGCCGGTTGTCGATCCGAATGGCGGCGGTAACGGCACCAACAGCGAAACCACGTTCACCGAAGGCCAGGCTGGCGTTTCGATCGCCGACCAGTTGACCGTCACTGACGCCGACAGCCCGACCCTGCAAGGCGCGAAAGTCACCCTGACCAACGCTCAGGACGCCGACACATTAGTAGTGGGCAGCCCGAACGCGAACATCGCGGTCACTACCGCCACCGTCAACGGCCAGATCGTACTGACCCTGACCGGTGCCGCCACCGCTGCCGAATACGAAGCCGTGATCAAGTCGATCACCTTCCAGAACAGCAGCCAGGACCCGAGCGTCGCGGACCGCACCATTACTGTGACCGTCAACGATGGCCAGAACGATTCCGTCCCGGCCACCAGCATCGTGCACGTCGTTGCCGTCAATGACGCCCCGACCGTCTCGTTCACCAGCACCGATTACGTCGAAAACGGCGCACCTCAGGCACTGGTCAACAACCTGCAGATCGGCGACGTCGACGGCGGCCAGTTGAGCGGCGCGAAAATCACCGTGACTGGCGTTCAGGCCGAAGACCTGATCGCTTCGCCGTCCTTCCAGGGTGGCAACACCGGCACCACGGCGTCGGGCATCAGCTACACGCTGGGCAATGACGCCAACGGCAACGTCGTCATTCAGTTGAGCGGCAACGCCTCGATCGCCGACTACACCACGCTGATCAACTCGATCACTTACGCCAACAGCAGTGACGCCCCTATCACCACCCCGCGCGGCGTGACGATCGAAGTGACTGACGTGGACACCCACGGCACCAACAACCTGACGGGCAGTGCCACCGGCGAAGTCGACATCACCCCGGTCAACGATGCACCGACCGTCACCGACGCATCGGGCAAAGGCGACGAAGACACCACCATCGCGGTCAAGCTGACCGGCGCTGACGTCGACGGCACCATCGATCACTTCAACCTGGTGAGCCTGGCAGCCAACGGCACGTTCTACGCCGATGCCGCCGGGACCCAGGCGCTGACCAACCTCAGCAACATCGCCGCCACCGCCAACGGCGCGACCATCTACTTCAAGCCGAACGCCAACTGGGCGGGCGACACCAGCTTCACCTATACCGCTGTCGACAATCAGGGCCAGCCAGCCGGCGCGCCAGCCAACGGCATCATCAACGTCACGCCGGTGGCCGATGCCCCGATCGTCACCGTTGCCAACGCCCAAGGCGCTGAAGACACGGCGATCAAGCTGACGCTGAGCACTGCACTGGTCGACACCGATGGCTCCGAATCCCTGGGCCCGTTGGTTGTGTCCGGCATTCCGGTCGGCGCCGTGCTGACTGACGGCACCCACAGCTACACCTCGATTCCGACAGGCGACGGCGCTGTGTACATCGATGGTTGGGATCTGAACAACCTGACGATCACGCCGCCGAAAGACTTCAACGGCCCGATCACCTTGCAGGTGAGCTCGACCTCGACCGAAGCCGCCAACAAGGATGCGGCCACCACGACGCAGTCTCTGATCGTCAACGTGACGCCCGTGAACGACGGCCCGGCGGTCAACTTCGACAGCACGACCTACACCGAAAACGGTGCGCCGGTCGCGCTGGTCAACAACTTCAGCATCACCGACATCGACAGCACTCAGCTGAGCAGCGCGAAAATCACGCTGACCGGTATCCAGGCTGAAGACCTCGTTGTGTCCCAGTACTACAAAGGTGGCACCACCGGTGTTACCGACCTGGGCATCACCTACACGCTGAGCAACGACGCCAACGGCAACATCGTCATCGACCTGACGGGCAATGCCTCGGTCGCCAACTATGAAACCCTGATCAAGTCGCTCACGTACGCCGACAACAGCGAAAACCCGAGCACCGTCCCGCGCGGCGTGAGCATTTCCGTCACCGACCTGGACGCCAACGGCACCACGAACCTGACCGCCGTGCACGACGGCCAGATCAACGTGATTGCCGTCAACGACGCCCCGACCGTCAACGCGGCACTGGGCCAGGGCGACGAAGACACCGCCATTGCGGTCAAGCTGACCGGCGCTGATGTCGACGGCACCATCGACCACTTCAACCTGGTCACCATGGCCGAGCACGGCAAGTTCTACGCCGACGCCGCCGGTACCCAGGAGCTGACCAACCTCAGCAACATCGCCGCCAGCAACAACAGCGCGACGATCTACTTCAAACCGGATGCCAACTGGGCCGGTGACACCAGCTTCACCTACACCGCCGTCGACAACCAGAACCTGCCTGCAGGCGCGCCGGCGAACGGCATCATCAACGTTACGCCGGTAGCCGATGCTCCGATCGTCACCGTTGCCGACGCACAAGGTAATGAAGACTCCGCGATCAAGCTGAACGTGAGCACCGCGCTGGTCGACACCGATGGCTCGGAATCCCTGGGCCCGTTCGTGGTGTCCGGTATTCCGGTGGGCGCCGTGCTGACTGACGGCACCCACAGCTACACCTCGATTCCGACAGGCGACGGCGCGGTCTACATCAACGGTTGGGATTTGACCAACCTGACGATCACGCCGCCTAAAGACTTCAACGGCTCGATCAACCTGCAAGTGAGCTCGACCTCCACCGAGCTGACCGGCCAATCGGCCACCACGACTGTGCCCCTGACTGTCACCGTCGGGCCGGTTAACGATGCACCGACCGTCACCTTCACCAACCCTGACTATGTCGAAAACGGCGCACCTCAGGCATTGGTCAGCAATCTGCAGATCGGCGACGTCGACAGCACCCAGCTGAGCAGCGCGAAGATCACGCTGACCGGCATTCAGGCTGAAGACCTGATCGTTTCCCAGTACTACAAGGGCGGCAACAGCGGCACCACCGACCTGGGCATCAGCTACAACCTGAGCAACGACGCCAACGGCAATATCGTTATCGATCTGACCGGCAAGGCGTCGATCGCTGACTACACCACGCTGATCAACTCGATCACCTACGCCAACAGCAGCGATAACCCAAGCACTGCACCACGTGGCGTGACCATCGAAGTGACCGACGTTGATGCCAATGGCACCAACAACCTGTCGGGCAGCGCCACCGGTCAAATCGACGTGACCGCGGTCAACGATGCTCCGACCGTTAACACAGCGTCGGGTGCTGGCAACGAAGACACCACCATCGCCGTCAAGCTGACTGGCTCTGACGTCGACGGCACCATTGGCCATTTCAACCTGGTCAGTGCGCCTGCACACGGCACGTTCTATTCGGACGCGGCCGGTACTCAGCCGCTGACCAACTTGAGCAACATCGCCGCCAGCAACAACGGCGCGACGATCTACTTCAAGCCAGACGCCAACTGGGCCGGTGACACCAGCTTCACTTACACCGCTGTCGACAACCAGAACCTGCCAGCCGGCAACACAGCAACTGGCACGATCAACGTCACGCCAGTGGCTGATGCCCCGATCGTTACGGTCACCACCGCCCAGGGCGCCGAAGATTCGGCCATCAAAATCAACGTCGGCACGGCTCTCGTTGATACCGATGGTTCGGAAAGCCTGAGCGGCCTGACCGTGGGCGGCATTCCGGTTGGCGCAGTGCTGACCGATGGCAAACACAGCTACACCTCGATCCCGACCGGCGACGGCAAAGTCATCATTGATGGCTGGGATCTGACCAAGCTGACCCTGACGCCACCGGCTGACTTCAACGGTTCGATCACCCTGCAGGTGAGCTCGACGTCGACTGAGCTTACAGGCCAGAAAGCGACCACCATCGAGTCGCTGACCGTCAACGTCGCGCCAGTGAACGACGCGCCAGTGGTCAACTTCGACAGCACCTCGTACACCGAAAACGGTGCACCGATCGCGATCGTCAACAACTTCAGCATCACCGACGTCGACAGCACACAACTGAGCAGCGCGAAAATCACGCTGACCGGTATTCAGGCTGAAGACCTGATCGTTTCGCAGTACTACAAAGGTGGTACGTCTGGCGACACGAGCCTGGGCATCAAGTACACCCTGAGCAACGACGCCAACGGCAACATCGTCATCGACTTGACTGGCAAGGCTTCGGTTGCCAACTACGAAACCCTGATCAAGTCGATCACCTACGCCGACAACAGCGAGAACCCGAGCACTGCCCCACGCGGTGTGACCATCGCCGTTACTGACGTGGATGCCAACGGCACCAACAACCTGACCGTTGTTCACGACAGCCAGATCAACGTTATTGCCGTGAACGACGCTCCAGTTGTTAACGCCGCCACCGGCAATGGCAACGAAGACACTATCGTCGCGGTCAAGCTGACCGGCTCTGACGTCGATGGCGCGATCGACCACTTCAACCTGGTCAACACGCCTGCCAACGGCACGTTCTACTCCGACGCCGCTGGCACTCAGCCGCTGACCAACTTGAACGACATCACCGCCACCAACAACGGCGCGACGATCTACTTCAAGCCGGACGCCAACTGGAATGGCAGCACGCCGTTCACCTACACCGCCGTCGATAATCAAGGTCTGCCCGCCGCCACTCCAGGCACTGGCACGATCAACGTCACGGCCGTCAATGACGCGCCGGTTGTGAACTTCGACAGCACCTCGTATACCGAAAACGGTGCACCGGTTGCGATCGTCAATAACTTCAGCATCACCGACGTCGACAGCACAGAGCTGAGCAGCGCGAAAATCACGCTGACCGGTATTCAGGCTGAAGACCTGATCGTGTCTCAGTACTACAAAGGCGATAACAGCGGCGATACCGGTCTGGGCATCAAGTACACCCTGAGCAACGACGCCAACGGCAACATCGTTATCGACCTGGTTGGCAAGGCTTCGGTCGCCAACTACGAAACCCTGATCAAGTCGATCACCTACGCCGACAACAGCGAGAACCCAAGCACCGCGCCACGCGGCGTGACCATCGCTGTGACCGACGCTGATGCCAACGGCACCAACAACCTGACCGTCGTTCACGACAGCCAGATCAATGTCATTTCCGTGAACGATGCGCCGGTAGTCAACGCCGCTTCGGGTGCAGGCAACGAAGACACCACCATCGCCGTCAAGCTGTCTGGCTCCGATGTTGATGGCACCATTGGCCACTTCAACCTCGTCACTGCGCCTGCACACGGTACGTTCTACTCGGACGCCGCCGGCACCCAGCCGCTGACCAACTTGAGCAACATCGCCGCCAGCAACAACGGCGCGACGATCTACTTCAAGCCAGACGCGAACTGGGCGGGCGACACCACCTTCACCTACACCGCGGTCGACAACCAGAACCTGCCAGCCGGCAACACGGCAACTGGCACGATCAACGTCACGCCTGTGGCGGATGCCCCGATCGTTACCGTCACCAACGCTCAGGGCGATGAAGACAGCGCCATCAAGCTGGACCTGAGCGCTGCACTGGTGGACACCGATGGTTCCGAGTCCCTCGGCCCGGTCATTGTGGGCGGCATCCCAGTGGGCGCGGTGCTGAGCGATGGCAACGGCCACAGCTACACCTCCATCCCTGTTTCTGAAGGCGGCGATGGCGAGGCGTACCTCACCGGCTGGAACCTGAGCACCCTGACCATCACGCCGCCGAAAGACTTCAACGGCTCGTTCAACCTGCAAGTGAGCTCGACGTCGACCGAAAGCGCCAACAACGACTCGGCCACCACGGTTAAGTCGCTGACCGTTAACGTCGCATCCGTGAACGATGCGCCGGTAGTCAACACCGCCACAGGCAATGGCAACGAAGACACCCTCGTTGCGGTCAAGCTGACCGGGTCCGACGTCGACGGCACCATTGACCATTTCAACCTGGTCAACACGCCTGCCAACGGCACGTTCTACTCCGACGCTGCTGGCACTCAGCCGCTGACCAACTTGAACGACATCACCGCGACCAACAACGGCGCGACGATCTACTTCAAGCCAGATGCGAACTGGAACGGCAGCACGCCGTTCACCTATACCGCCGTCGATAACCAGGGTCTGGCTTCCACCACCCCGGCCACCGGCACCATCACGGTTACGCCCGTCAACGACGCGCCTGTGGTCAACTTCGGCAGCATCACCTACACCGAAAACGGCGCACCGATCGCGATCGTCAAAGACTTCAGCATCGCTGATGTCGACAGCACTCAACTGAGCAGCGCGAAGATCACGCTGACCGGTATTCAGGCCGAAGACCTGATCGTTTCCCAGTACTACAAAGACGGTACGTCTGGCGACACGGGCCTGGGTATCAAGTACACCCTGAGCAACGACGCCAACGGCAACATCGTTATCGACCTGACCGGCAAGGCTTCGGTTGCCAACTACGAAACCCTGATCAAGTCGATCACCTACGCCGACAACAGCAACAACCCGAGCACCGCACCGCGCGGCGTGACCATCGCCGTTACCGACGTGGATGCCAATGGCACCAACAACCTGACCGTCGTTCACGACAGCCAGATCAACGTGATTTCCGTCAACGATGCGCCGGTGACCAAGCCAGCGACGGCCACAGGCGACGAAGACAACACCGTCGCGGTCAAACTGACCGGCACCGATGTCGACGGCACCATCGACCACTTCAACCTGGTCAACCTGGGTCAGCACGGCACGTTCTACGCCGATGCCGCAGGCACTCAGGCACTGGACGGCAACAGCGTCATCAAGGCGACCGGCAACAGCGCAACCGTCTACTTCAAGCCGGATGGCGACTGGAGCGGCAGCACCCAGTTCACCTACACCGCCGTCGACAATCAGGGTCAGGCAGACACCACACCGGCCAACGGCACCATCACGGTCAACCCGGTCACCGACACCCCTGCCCTGTCCCTCGTGGGCGATCAGACCGTGGCTTCGCTGAACGTGAACGGCGCGACCACGACCGTGATCGGCAACATCGGCAGCGGCGCGTGGCACACCGACAACAGCGGCGGCACCGTTGAGATCCACACCCCGGGTACCTACGGCGTTGCCGGCAACAGCAACAACAGCCAGGTGCTGGAGCTGGAGCGCAACAGCGGCGACCCGAGCAATCTGTACACCAACATCGACGCCAAAGCCGGCGCGACCTACACCGTTTCGCTCGATTATTCGGTCCGTGCAGGCGCGGTCGACAACTCGCTGATCAACGTCTTCTGGGGCGGCAAGCTGGTGGGTACGCTGACCAATACCGTCGTTGGCATGAAGACCTACACCTTCGACGTGCCGGTCACCACCGACGGCAGCGCGAAGCTGGAATTCAAGGCCGGCGACGCGAACTCCCTCGGCGGCGTGATCAACAACATCAGCGTCACCGAGCACCTGAACAGCGGCCTGGAAGACAACGCGATTCTGCTGTCGACCATCAAGGCAGCGACCACTGACGTCGACGGTTCCGAAACCCTGACCGTCAGCATGAAGGGCATTCCGGTGGGCGCTTCCCTGAGCGACGGCACGCACACCTTCAACGCCACTGCCGGTGCGACCGCGACTGACGTGACGGATTGGGACCTGAGTAAACTCAAGCTCACCCCGCCGGCCAACTTCAGCGGCGACATCGCCCTGACCGTCACTGCTACCGCGCAAGACGGCGCAGCGTCGCCGGTCAGCAAAGACCTGACGTTCAACGTCCATGTGGCACCGGTTGCAGATGCCCCGACCGTGATCGCGCCTGCGGTTACCGGCCCGGAAGACACGGCCATCCACCTGAACATCGGCACCACGCTGGTCGATAACGACGGTTCCGAGAGCCTGAGCCACCTGACCGTTTCCGGCGTTCCGGTCGGTGCCGTCGTCACCGATGGCACTCACAGCTACACGTCGACTGCCGGCGGCAACGGCACTGCAGCGCTCGACGGCTGGGACCTGACCAAGGTGACCATCACGCCACCGGAAAACTTCAACGGCCAGATCAACCTGACCGTCAACGCAACGTCCACCGAACTGAACGGTCCGTCCGCGACGACCCAACAGCCGCTGACCGTGACCGTGACGCCAGTGAACGACGCACCGGTCGTGAATTTCGGCAGCATCACCTACACCGAAAACGGCGCGGCAACGCCGATCGTCAAAGACTTCAGCATCGCCGACATCGACAGCACCCAGCTGAGCAGCGCGAAAATCACGTTGACCGGTATCCAGGCTGAAGACCTGATCGTTTCCCAGTACTACAAAGACGGTACCTCGGGCGAAACGAGCCTTGGCATCAAGTACACCCTGAGCAACGACGCCAACGGCAACATCGTTATCGACCTAACCGGCAAGGCTTCGGTTGCCAATTACGAAACCCTGATCAAGTCGATCACCTACGCCGACAACAGCGATAACCCGAGCACCACGCCACGCGGCGTGACCATCGCTGTGACCGACGCCGATGCCAACGGCACTGACAACCTGACTGTGGTCCACAACAGCCAGATCAACGTGATTGCCGTGAACGACGCGCCAGTCATCGGCCACACCGGGACGGGCGCAGAGTTCGGCAACACCTGGAACGAAACCCTGGTCGGCGGCGATGTCACCGCGCCGGGCAAAGGTCCAGGCCTGATTGCTGCAGACTTCACCCTGAAAGACGCCGACAGCCCGACGCTGCAAAGCGCCACTGTCACGCTGACCAACTACAAGGCGGGTGATCTGCTGGCGATCGGCAACACCGCGGGCCTGAGCGTCACCACCACTGACATCGTCACCAACAACGTGGTGACCGGCAAGGTCATCACGTTCGGTGCGGGCACGGCGGCTCAGTATCAGACGGCGATCTCGTCGATTACCTTCGACAGCACGTCCCACGACCCTGTCAAAGACGACCGCATCATCAACATCAGCGTCAACGACGGCAGCGCTACCAACAACATCGCCAACACCACGTCGACGATTCACATCACGACGGTCAACGATGTTCCGGTGGCCAACGCCACGACCGGCAGCGGTAACGAAGACAGCCCGGCCATCGCCGTGACGCTGAGCGCAACCGACGTGGACAGCAAAATCGACCACTTCAACCTGGTCGACATGGCGGCACACGGCACGTTCTACGCCGATGCTGCAGGCAAGGTCGCGTTGACCAGCCTGAGCAACATCGTCGCCGTCGGCAACGCTGCAACGGTGTACTTCAAGCCGGCCGCCGATTGGGCGGGCAGCACGTCGTTCACCTACAAGGCCGTCGACGATCAGGGTCTGGCGAGTTCGGTCAAGGCCACCGGCACCATCAACGTGGCGCCTGTCGCCGACCAACCGTTGGTGACGCTGGGCTCCGGCGTCGTTCAGTCGACCGGTCTGGTGAAAGACGTCTACGTCGGCACGCTGAAGAACATGGGCACCGACGGCAACGGCGCCAATGAAGCGACCATCAAGGCCGGCTTCAACACCACCGTTGCGTCGACCTCGCACACCGTCGCCACCGCTGCACAGGACTCTTCCGTCGCGGTCGGCACCGGCACCAAGCTGTCCGGCCTGATCTACATGGAAGCCGGCCACACCTACACCTTCTCCGGTACGGCAGACGACAGCCTGTTGATCACCGTGGCGGGCCAGACTGCGGCCAACGCCACATGGGGTGCGGGCGGCAAGATCCAGAGCGCGGGCTTCACGCCGACGGAGTCTGGCTACTACACCCTGGACATCTACCACTACAACCAGGCGGGCCCGGGCAGCTACAGCATCAATCTGGTCGACAAGACCATCAGCACCGGCGCGACTCAGACCGTGGCCCTGAACGGCAGCAACGTGCTGCTGTTCGCAACGGTCGATGACCTCAAGGCTTCCGGCCTGAACGTCTCGCCTTTGCACGAAGGCACGGTTGGCAGCGGTGAGGGTTATTACACCGGCTACGAACTGAACCACGGCACCGAAGGCGCCGCGATCAAGCTGAGCCCGGTACAGGCGGTGTTCGGTGACAGCCTCGACGGTTCGGAGACTCACGTCGTTACCGTCAGCGGCGCACCGGCAGGCTCGATCCTGACCGACGCAGCGGGCCACACCGCCACCGTGACCAGCGATAAGGGTTCGGTCGATGTCAGCAATTTCGACCTGTCGACACTGAGCGTCACCACGCGTGACTACTTCGTTGGCAAGTTCGACCTGACCGTCACTGCCACGGCGACCGAAGCGAAGGTGCCAGGCGTGGACACGGCGGTAGAGAGCGCCACCGCCACTAAAGTCATCACCGTGACAGTCGAGCCTCAGACCTACACCCCGATTGAAGGCCTGCCCGGCACTGACCCAACCGTGATCACGGGCACCACCGGTGCGGATATCATCGTCGGCGACGTCAGCGGCACGACCATCGTGCAGGGGAAGAACTACAACATCGCCTTTATCGTCGACAGCTCGGGCAGCATGGGCAGTACCCTCGACACCGCCAAGACGCAATTGCAGTCGGTCTTCCAGAAACTGGCGAGCAGCGCCCAGACCGCCAACGCGGGCAAAATCAACGTACTGCTGGTGGATTTCGACACCAACGTGCGCTCGACCGTCTCGGTGGACATGTCTAACAAGGCCGCAGCGCTGGCTACCCTGAACACGGCCCTGGCAGGCATGAAGTCAGGCGGAACCACCAACTACGAAGATGCGTTCAAGTCTACGGCGAACTGGTTTGCCGGCCTGAACAGCACTAACCCGACGGGCGAGAACCGCACCTACTTCATCACCGACGGCGAGCCTAACGTTTACCAGAACACCAGCACGGTGCTCGGGACGGTGAACGGTACGGCCATCCTGCTCGCGACTGCGCTTGATAGCTGGCATCTGGGCAGCACGTACTCGGTGAATGGCAAGGTCGCCATCGACGCCGAGGGTCATGTTTACAGTTACGCCAATAGCACGACCGGCAAGTCGGTAGGCACCCTCGCCCTCCACGACGACGGCAAGGGTGGTCAGGAATACAGCCTGACCTCTCCGGAGATGAACGGCAGCAGCGTTGTGCTGGCTGAAGCGGATACGGGCTACGCCCTGCTGCTGAAGCAGTCGCCCACCATCGAAGCGATTGGCCTTAACTCGTCGGTCAAGACGAGCACGCTCAATCACTACGACAGCGACGGCCACGCGCAAACCAACGTTGATGCGGACGATCTGGCACAAGCGGTACTGGGCAGCCAGAAACCGACCGCGCCGGGCAGCGACACCCTCAGCGGTGGCGACGGCAATGACATCCTGTTCGGCGACACGATCAGCTACGGCACCAAGGAAGGCATCACCGCCCTGAAGGCGTTCGCTGCCGACACCTTGCACGTCGATGTCTCGAAGATCGATGGCACAACGCTGCACTCGTTCGTGACCAACCACCTCGGTGCCGTTGCCGACCTCGCCAACACCTCCAACAAGTCGTCGACATTGCTGGACGGCAACGACACCCTGCTGGGCGGCAATGGCAATGACATCCTGTTCGGTCAGGGTGGCAATGACGTGCTCGTCGGCGGCAAAGGCAACGACATCCTCTTCGGCGGCGCCGGTGCGGACACGTTTACCTGGAAAGCCGGCGACACCAACAGCGGTGGCGTTGACGTGATCAAGGACTTCAACAAGGACGCTGGCGACCGCATTGACCTGCGTGACCTGCTGCAAGGTGAAGACACCGACACCCTCAGCAAGTACCTGCAGGTCAGCAACGATGGCCATGACACCATTCTGCAGGTCAGCACCACCGGGCAGTTCGCGTCGAATGTCTCTGCGGCTGCCGCGGCGACCACGGCCGATGTGCACATCAAGGTGGAGGGCGTGACCTGGAGCAATGCCATGGTCAACTCGCTGGTGAGCGGTGCGGATCCGACCATCAAAGTCGATCACCACTGATAGCTGAGTCGCGAGAGCTGTTGTACTGTGCTGGCAATCGTCCCTGAC
>Ga0247730_1001281_pt1 | contig 14359 bp, 13 predicted proteins | sample UWRJL073202C2_FD_180959 | JGI IMG/M metagenome (GOLD analysis project Ga0247730, IMG submission 180959) | Plant litter microbial communities from Arlington Agricultural Research Station in Wisconsin, United States - UWRJ-L073-202C-2 | ecosystem: Environmental > Terrestrial > Plant litter >...
TTGTGAACTTCCGCACAGTTGGAAGGTTCTTCAGCTCGTAAGAAGTTGCGTCTTCTATATAGCCGCACCCGTTGAATTCCAAGCTGTCTAGTGCTGTACATCTTGCGACGACGGAAAGAATACAGCGGGCGGTGCAATCTTCGAATACAAGATGTCTGATTCCACTCCATTCGAGTTGGAAAAGAGGTACCGTGACGTCGCCTTGAAAATGCAACGTGCAGAGACTTAGCGCCGAATGGGTGAGATCAACACTGACCAGTGAGGGCGTGTCGTCTTCCTCCCAGACGAATTCTTCCGGAGCCTCTTGAATAAGAGACAGAAACTGTAGAGCACAAAAAACCCCGGTAGGTTGGTTCAGCAGTTCCCTCAAATGTTGTACAGACAATCGGCTGATACGCTGGAAGGATGGCAGAAGTAATGCGGAAAGTTGCATAGTAAATTCTGCTCGGTCCTCCTCATCAAATCTAGTTTGTCCAAATCGAATATCCAAGGCGAAAATTGATGATTGAGTGAGATTCAAAACTCCAGCAAGAATCTCAAGCTCTTCTGGCCATAAAGGCCGGTCCACGTCGCCACAATGCAAATGCACCGTGAGAACGTTGGCAAGGAAGATCCGCCTCCAATTCGTACACACTCTAGTAGGATAGAGGCCTTGCACTTCAGGTTTACAGAGATCTGCAGCCCAAATCATATCTTGGAAGGAGACTTGAATCCCTTCCACAGAATGATAATACTGGAAGATTATACTCCAAATCTCATTTGGAATGTGAGTCATGGCGGAAGATGGGAGTGCCAGCCTGAGTTCCAACAGATCCATCAGTATGGGAGAATATCAAAAGGGTAACATGCATACTGTGCAAGGGCAGTAATGAGACGATGGTGCAGTACAAGGCTGATCAAACCGTGTCTATGTGACCGTGGCCGTGACTGTCAACACTGATCACAAATTCCCACACCCATCCCTTCCGACTCAAAGTTAAACATATCACTAGGTCTTTATTCAGACCAGCTCCTCAAGGCCGGTTACGTTCAATCTAGAACTGTCCTCATTCCTTGGTGTGATCAGATACCTCCCGATATCCAGTTTCCTTGTCTTCTCGATTAGTTGAAGTAGCAAGCAAACAAGAGCGCAATTTTGTCATCGGGCAGGGTGTAGTAGACGCTGTAGCCTAGAAGATTGCTGACAGAGCCTAGCAGAGCCTCTGCCGCAGAGTTTCTTCTTACGAATCTGGCACACTTACCACTACAGCCATCCCAATGTCGAGGCGGGTTAGGTCTGCCGTTGCTCTGAACTGTTCGACATGGTACGTTTCTCCTCGTCTAATCCAAACCCTACGATATCAATCAGCAATGCAAGGTTGCCGTCCGATTTCATTGAAGCCAATCGCCCGCAGATAGAGATCTATAGAGATGTATTGTCAGTCTTCGTTTGATGGCTCAGTGAATCTTTTGCGCATGATACTAGTTGCTGCTCGGAATTGAGTGGGCTCACATCATCTTTGTTCCATGCTTCCAATTGGCCCTCCCGATTCCAGCCTCTTGCCGTGTCCTCTACCGTCTCTTCCAGTGTCAGACCCAGACGACTGGCCTTTATCAGAAGAATTTTCTCGTTCAAAGCACATTGTTCCGGCTTGCTATGCTCGGGTGTCTCCTGACGTCCGTCTGCCATCTCTGCCAACGGATTCAAGTCCACGAAAAGAGCGCGAATCTGTAGCTAAGCAGGGTGTAGATTCCATAATTCAGGCTAGAATCGACTATGATAGGTCTGCTTCCGACAGTTCAGGCAGTCAGAAGGTGCTATGGATATGTCTGAATAGATATGTCAAGCGCAAACTTCAAGTTGACCCGCGAAAGACCGGCGCCACATTATTTTTGCTGCATCCTAACAGTACCGTCAAGGAAGTGAGTAAACCTCGTAGAAAAACTAACCGGAAAGCTGACATTTCTTCGCAAAACAGCTATGGGAACCGACAATCCAACGCCTGCTAACGTCATCTGCTGCTGATCAGATTGACGAGATATGGGCTTGGGATGCCACACAGACCGGTGACTCTGCTCTTCTCAACGAAGGGAAGCTGCAATCTCTATGTAAATATATTTTCAACCCAACTCTTGCTACTACACATGTAAACTCACACTGTAACTTAGTTCATTGGCATGATACTGCTCGAGACCTTCTCAACTTCCTCATCTACTATCTTCCTGACAAGGCTAACTCTACAACATTACCTGTTCACCTTCCGCAGATCTCCGCTGAGGAGACCGCAAGACGCCTCACTAACGTGGGGCTCCCCAACTCGCGGCATTTTGTGGCAGTCGGACACTCGTTTGGCGGTGCCATCTCAATTTTAGCTGCTCTTGAACATCCCCAGCTCTTCCAATCCATCGTCTTGATCGATCCCGCCGTTCTACGTCCCGCATGGTTTGACAGCAAATCTGTTCGACTGGTACCGGACTACGTCGCTCGGCGAGAATACCGAAGTCATGCGTTGCTCGCTGCTGCTAGAGGCGCATTTGGGCGACGGAGAATTTGGAAGTCAAGGTGCTTCGGCTTATGTCCATCCACAAGGTCCCAGGCTAACAGTTTGTTCTGCGATAGAGAAGAAGCCTCAAAGCAGCTCCTTCAGTCAGTTTTCTTCCAGAGGTGGCACCCAGAAGTATTTCAGTCTTACCTCACGCATGGTCTCTACCGGCCATCAACATCGAACCCGTCTCTTAGGTTGAAAACGAGCCCGTTGTATGAGACACTCATGTTTGTGGAAGTGCCCACAGGGACGGAAGAAGCCTGGATGCGTATTCCCGAGATAGACGAGAGGATCACACTGAGATGGATATTACCTGCTGAAGGACAAGAGTAAGTCGCACCTTCGGCAACTCAGTTTCTAGTAATAAACACTTTTGCAGGCTGGGAGGTGTCGGTCCAACCATGGTCACAGCGACAAGGAGATCCAAGAATTCCACAATCGCGAGACTTGCGAGAGCTGGTCATTTAGCCCCCCAGGAGAACCCAGAAGAAGTCGGTCAGTCACGGTCATGCTATTCTCTGACTGTAATAAGTAAATGCTGAAAGTCGTTATTCACACATTTAGCTTTGTTGTTGGAAAAGTTTCTAAAGGAGAGTAGGCTTGGGTCTGTACCCAGTGCTGCGAAGCTTTGAAGCACACGTGAAGATATTGCGCCCACGACGTGACAAGTCAAGATCGCAAATTCCCATCTCGCACAATGAATGAAATATAAACATTAATGCAAGGTCTGAAGGCGACATTCCCATAAGCGCAAAGTCTACCGCGCGTCTAATATACCATGGACGACATGTCAGCCCGAATTCTGTTGTAGTCCAACAAACCCTCAACGGAGCCAAGAGCAGCAATGGCCAACTAAAAGAAAAGCATTAGATTAGTGCCCTCTAAGAGAAATTAAATGGGCACTCACGTCCTTGTCGTACAAGTACTTTTGCGCAACGCGCTTGATCTCTTCAACGTTGACAGCATCGACACCTTGCTCGATCTGCTTAGGTGTCATCCTCCTTCCGCTGGTGACAAGCTGTCTTCCAATGTCCTCTGCGACAGCAGTGGTTCCATCCAAGCTTAGCAACAGACCAGCCTTCAATTGGCTCTTGGCTCTCTCCACTTCGACCTCAGTAGGGGCAATAGACATTCTTGTCCACTCCTTCAGGGTAAGGTGAACAAGATCGTCAAGAGTGTCAAGGCTCTCTGACACGAGATAGATTCCCCATAAACCGGTATCGGAGTATGAAGTGCTGAAGGACATGAAGGAGTTGGCTAGGTTGTTCGCTGAGATGGTGTGCGACAACCTGCTTGAAAGCAACGGAGAGGCACCGAGACTTCTGTCCCAGTTGCCGAAAATGCTCTGCATCACCATCATAGGGAAGTAGTCGGGTGACGACCAGCTAACACCCTCAACAGCGAGAGCAATGTTGACGCTTTCCATCTCGTCGTCACGGATTCGGACTTCACTACCAACGAAGGAAGTCTTAGGGTGAGCGAGACGTCCAAGAGGAATTGGGTTAGCAGAAGTGGGAAGCGTGGAGAAGTTCTTTTCTGCCAATTTGACGAGCTCGGAGTGGGAGATTCCACCGGTGCCAACAAGGACCATACGATCAGCAGTATAGTTGGTTTTGATGTAGCTGGAGAGGTCGTTCTTGGTTATCGACAAGATATTGGCCTTGGGTCCGAGAATGGTACGACCAAGTGGTTGTCCTAACGTAAAATATGAGAAGGTGTAGTAGGTGTAGTAAGCAGGAGTGCTGACCTTGGAAAGCGACAGAGTGCAAGTGGTCGAAAACTACCTCCTCCAACTGTTTGTCAACTTCCTGCTGCTCCCTGAGGATAACGTCTCTCTCTCTCTCAATAGCACTCTCCTCTAGCTTGCTGTTTTGCAAAATGTCGGAGATGATGTCCACCGCCTTGTCGACGTCCTTGCTGAAAGACTTTGCGTAATACACTGTCTGCTCTCGGCTGGTATACGCATTCAAATGAGCACCCAAATTCTCTACTTCCAATTCTAGGGCGTGTTGATTACGACGTCCAGTTCCCTTGAAAGCCATGTGTTCGAGGAAATGGGCAGTTCCATTCGTTTTGTCGGTTTCTGCGCGCGACCCGGCGTCGATCCATACACCAACTGTCGCAGTGGAGGTATGAGGCTGGTGCTCAGTTGCGACTGTTAGGCCATTGGGGAGAGTTGAAATCTCAGTGAAAGGCCCGGGAAGATTGGAAGTGGTTGCATAGGTAGCTCTGCGCAGAGCTCGCTATACGTGACCACGTATCAGTTTATGCTCGTAGTTTCCATAATGTAGTATGCAGGTAGACTTACAGGCGAGCGCGATGCATTACGGAGTACGCGACTGAGCATCCTCACAGCAGCGAAAGAATAAGAGGTATAACGACTAAAGTAAGTGAGGACGGTGGTCTGGTACAGAATTTCAGCGTTCCCGGAATTTCACGGTCACGGCTGACGTAATCACGCCGGCAGGCCAATGGCATTTGCCGTGAATTTGTGCCCCCTCTAGTATGTGAACTTGAACCTCCAAGGTTCAACAACGCTTACGAAGACAAACGAGCTCACCGGTCCTCACATACTGATAGTCCCACGCACCACCTAGGCATGCATCTCAATCCCTTACATGCACGAGCATTCACCTACTTGAGCTTTACACCTTTAACAGGGCTTCCATCTGCTTTATGCACATTGGTAATGCACACGCCTCAGTGCATCTTGTGTTATCCAGCAAGGACACCAGGCCGAACCCTCGAAATAATTAGGGATAATATACCCTTTCTTCTTCTGCTTCTGGCTCAGTTTCGCCTCCAGGCTCTCGTAGTCACATTAAACCCTCATAGACCCAATGATCCTCACGTCAAACGCTTACTCTAGCATTCATGTTCTCTGCAAACATTCTGTCTATCAAAATCTTCCTCCCTGCATGCGATTCCGGCGTTACCTGCATGTGAAAACCTAGTGTTATGCAACTCAATCGAACAGTATTCCATACACTTACTATCTGGCCTCGTCCTTTCTTCGACTGTTTTCGCCAACATAATCGGGATCAAAGTAGCTTCCTGAAGCAGGATCTTTTACTCAGGTCAAGCTCGGTTCGAATTTCACGGGCGTCTGCCAGAGGACTGTCGTCTGAGTTTGGGGACACGTACATATAGGCGCGAACATTTCTGGCGACCCCTCACCACTTGTTACGCATCTGCATGTGCGGCACGTTGCTTACACGCCGTCCAGTCGCTTATAACCCTGGGATTGCCACACGGGCGCTCCTTTCAAGGCACTTTGCTTTTCTAGGGTATCCCTCCTTATACGCACAAGTGTCATGATGTATGAGCTAGGTTTACAATCTCTGCAGGCCTGCTAACATGTCCCTTACTATGTAGGACATCCACAGCGAGGGCAATTAGGCTGCAAGGTCTTTCGTCGAGATCTTATTCAATTGCAAATGCCTGCTGACATCAAGATGGGTTTCTTTGTTGCAGAAATATCTTTCAAACAACCGGAAGGTTATCAATGGAGGCCGGTACAAGTGCGTAGCGACAAGGTCAAGTGGGTTTGGAATAAACCTGCCGACCGACCAAACATTGACCTGTGAGCTGATAGTCGCTAATCGCGAATACGGTCTGAATTATTAACACGGACATACTAGAATTCTGACAGAAGGGAAGACTGTCCTTCTTGAGGTGAAAGTAAAACGATTGCGCCTGATTTGGGTCAATGTCGTTTCCCTCGTGGTCACACAGCATGTCGGAGATCAGGCTCTCGCCAGCGGAACGCGTAAGTTCGCTATGTTTTGTTAACAAGCTCTTCTTATTCACTTCTGCTTCGTAGGCACTCATGCATACCGTGCAGACAAGGGATATGTCGGCACTGTGATTCTCCACTTCTCAGAAGTAGTAAGTGCTTTCCTTTGTTCCAAGTGCTGATGCCGACTTTTCGACAGAAGGAACGTCCAGAACAACCACAACGTATTTCCCAACGCAGTATCCATTCACCCGCATTTCGGACACTTACCCCCCAATCGCCTACGGAGCACTCGGCGACAGAAGCACAGCTTAACCACCTTGTGCATGAGGGTGCGGCGATGCCTGTTGACCCTTCGACTGGCCCCAATGGACAACACAGCATGTTCGGGGAGCATCCAAATCATTCCGCCGACGGCAGAGTCTCTCTCGCAGAGAAAACCGAGCCTCTAAGCGTTCAGCAGCTAGAGCTCGATGTGCTGAGAGGGGAAACCCACACCATGGACCACAGGCTTAGGGTCATGAGCTTGCCTGCCAAGCCAGATGAACTCAGCCGCAGCAGTCTGGCGCAGCTAGGGAGCAGCATTCCCTCCAACAACTATAGACATTCCGTTGCGGGCATGTCTACCTATGTTAGACCAGGTTTTTCGGAAAATGCTGAACGGGATTTTGGCGTCGTCGCAGAAAGTCTTGAAAAGGCCAGGGACATTGTTGGCGATACGCGCCTGCCTATCGATCGACTCAGACGGGTACAAGATTATTTAGATCTTTTACTTGGCTTTGGCTCAGTCCTTAGTGAGGTGAGCCGACTTCTGACAATGTTCCATTGCTGTATTTTTGACAACATAGATAGCTCGATCCAGTCGCGAACATCATAATGACATCTGTCACCGAGATCATCAATGTGTGTTAAGGCCATTCTTGTGGTCAGAACAACCAGAGAGCTGAAGCTTTGTTTTCTTCAGATATTTCAATCGCAGAAGAAAGTCCAAGAGGAAACGTTTCAGCTGCTGGAGGTCATGTCGAGAGCTCTACCCCTCCTCATAGACGTGGACAAGTTTGAAACGGCTGACAATCTGAAAAAGGCAATGATCCGAATCAAGGAAACAATGGTACAAGCGGTTAACTTCGCAGTTAAGTGGGCAAGAATGCAAGCCAGACACTCAATTACTCGTGGTATGTTTCTCTGAAGAATTGACGTGGTTGCTTATGCTTACATTACGTGGCAGGAATTCTACGGACACTGAGCGACAAGGACAGAAGCGCTGTTGAAGAATTGAAGAAAGCTTTTGCGATGTTCATTGCGGAATATGATCGCGAAGTCAGTATCGAAACGCTCATCAAAGTGCAGGACACAAGCCAAGGCCTCCATGCGTTATGTACGTAGTCCATTTCTTTTCAAGCTGGTTTGTCTTGACGGCATCCCAACGTTGAACATTGCAGATCTCAGAACGCAGGAACAAGAGGACAGAAAGACTCTGGGACAGATACGAAACGCTTATGCATATACGAGTGTCATGAGTGGAGACGCAGATGGCTGTCTCGAAGGAACCCGCGAGAATGTCCTCAATGAGATCATGGCCTGGGTTAGCACGACAGAATTTCCAAACATTTTATGGCTCAGGTCAATGCCCGGCGCTGGCAAATCCGCTATTGCACGGACTATCGTACGACGTTTGAAAGCGTGCAAGCGAAACGGCCCGAGTTTCTTCTTCAGCCGTGATGACATAGAGAGATTGACCCCGTTCGCACTTTGGTGCCATGTCCTCTACACCCTCTCCTCCCGCTTCGATGCTTTCAGGCGTGAAGCATTAACTCGCATCAGACAGGACCACTTTGAAATTGGCAGCTCGCAAGCAGAAGATGTTTTCGAAATACTTATCCAGACTTTAGCGTCATTGAAGGATGGAGATATTCCTATGGATCAGTTTCCCGTCATTGTCATCGACGCACTTGATGAGTGCCCCCAGTTTTCTTCTCGTATTGCCAGGCCTCGACAGTCTGTCTTGACTGCCATTTCACGATGGTCGAAGATTTCACCATCCTTCAAAATCATCGTGACAAGCCGAGAGGACTCCGACATCGAACATGTGTTAGGAAATGGCCTATCCTATTCTTTACATCTATCCACAGGTGTGGATGTTGACGAGTCTAGCTCCCGAGATATACAGCATTTTATGAGGCAGCAGTTGTCAGGGTATTCTGACCTCAGCGAGCCAAGCGACCAGGACCTTGAAATACTCTCACGAAGAGCAGCGGGGCTTTTCATCTGGGCAGTTACAGCAGTTCGATTTGTTCTAGAACAGTCTGGCCTGCCTCGCCAACGTTTCCAGCGCTTGCTGAAGGACGAGTCTGTCGACCAGAGGTTGGACGAGCTTTCAAAGCTATATCACATTCTTTTAACAGAACAATTCACCTTGAAGCCAGATGATAGCATCAGTCTAGCGTTCCAATGTGTCGTTGGTACCATTGTCGTAGCTGCCACGCCGCTGACAACTGAGGAGCTCGTTGGACTGCTGATTAACTCACAGGATCCGCCGCTGGACAAAAGTATGATTGAACACATACTGAAGCGTATCGAGATGGTGACCAGTGCACGAACCGTGGCTGCTCCGACTATTCGATTTTCACATCAATCTTTCCCCCAGTTTCTTCTCGAGCCTAGGTCGAGGAGCCAATTTTATGCTATCGATTTGGCACAATCGAAGTCCTATATGGCTCTCCGCTGTTTGGACATCATGAATACCAGTCTGACATTCAACATCGGCGGCCTGTCAACTTATTATCAAGACAATTCCAAGCGCAGATCAGGAAGCCTGGTACCGAGTTACCCTCGCGCTACACCGTCGCTTTGTTATGTTGTGCTGTCTTTCTCTGCCCATTTGGTGCACAATCCACCTTCGTCAGATTTACTTGCTGCTCTCCTTATCTTCTTCGAAAAACACCTTCTCCATTGGTTGGAGCTTATGAGCTACCTCACAGCTATACACACAACGACTGCTGCCTTAGAAATCATACTTCGCTGGCTATCCGAGGTGCGATACTTCGGAGCATTATATCTATCATAGTAGCAAGTGTCTAATCACTTCTTTGACTAGCTCGACACGAAACACAAACCTTCAGAACATCTTGTCAACATCGTCTCGGATGCTTTGATATTCACTTCCTATTTCTCGCAGTGCATGGGGCACTCTGCCCTTCATGCATATTTCTCTTCGCTGCTATTCTCTCCCACCTCCTCGTACGTGGCAAAGCATTACAAGAAGGACTTATTGGTGCCAGCGATCATTTTGCCTCACGGCCAACTTTCTCAATGGCCGTGCCTTGAAAGCGGCGATGAGAAGCCCTGGGCTCCAGTTACCAAACCTGTGTTTGGGATGCTTCTGACAGAATCAAGAAACTATGTATACTCTGCAGTCTTTACGCCTGACGGGAACCATGTCGTTACAGGCTCTGGAGACAGAGCTATACGTGTCTGGAGCCTGGCGACCGGTCAGGTTGTGAGGGGGCCATATACTGGGCATACGGCGCGAATTACATCTGTCGCTGTTTCGACAGATGGGATATACATAGCTTCTGCTTCAGAGGATCAGAGCATACTGGTCAGAATCTTCGACACGGGAGTGTTGGTCGGGAGCCCGCTCACAGGTCATAGCGGCTTTATTATGTCCATCGCCTTCTCTTATGACGGAGCTCGCATCGTTTCTGCCTCGGCTGACAAGACGCTACGAATCTGGGATGTGGCCTCGGGAAGGCTTGTTTTCAATCCCTTGCATGATCACAGGAAGACGATTACGTCAGTAGCCATCTCCCGTGACGGTAAATTCGTTGTCTCTGGCTCTAATGACAAGTCTCTCTGTCTCTGGAACTTGGAGACAGGGCAACTGTTCAAAAAGTTATTAGGCCATACGGCAGTCATCCTGTCAGTGGCGTTCTCTCCAGATGGGACTCACGTTGCCTCTGGCTCGGGCGATAACACAGTACGTATCTGGACGACCGACAGCGGAGAGGCGGAACAGGTTTTAGAGGGGCACTCAGGAGCTGTCACATCTGTTGCGTTTTCCCAAGATGGAACACGGATCGTTTCTGGTTCTAGCGACAACCAGGTAAACATCTGGAACGTAGAGAAGAAGACAGCAGTTACAGAGCACATCTTGAAGGGACATACTGACACAGTGTATACCGTGGCTTGCTCTGCAGACGGACGGCATATCATCTCTGGCTCTCGAGACCAGTCCCTGCGTTTGTGGAACATCAGTGGCCACTCTGACAAAGTGACAGCCATCACCTATTCTGGAAACGGTAGCCACATTGCATCGGGCTCCTGCGACGGAAGCGTGCGTGTTTGGAACGTCGAATCCAAAGACACCGTTCTGCAACTTGTCGCTGACTATATCGTCGGCGTCACTTCGCTTGCCTTCTCCTCCGACGGAAGTCGCATTGTCTCCGGATATCAAGACAATTCTATCCGTGTTTGGAGAGTGGACGATGGAGAGTTGATAGCGACAAGGTTGCCGACAATAGATCATACTCATGCCAGAAACACGTCTGTTTCTTTCTCGGCCGATAGTCAAACGGTTCTTTTCGGGTCCACTGATAACATACTGTGTTCTTGGTCCATTGCGGAGCCTAAAGAACAAGCCAGCATCCAGCTATATACTTCTGTCGACAATACACCATCTGTTATGGCTTTCTCCCTAACTGGACAGCAGGTCGTGGTCAAATCCTCCGACCACAAGTCTTTGCAATTATACAGCACTGTAACCGGAGAGCCAACTCGTGATCCTCTAGTAGGTCATTATGCTAACATCACCTCCCTTTCTTTCTCTCGAGACGCGAAGTACATCGTCTCTGGGTCAGAAGACCAGACCGTGCGCGTTTGGAATGCAGAAACGCGTGAACTCGTTTGCAAACCCCTCGTATGCGAGAGTGTGGTAACTTCAGTTGCCTTCTCTTCCGATGGGAAACGCGTATCTTCCGGGTCAGCAGATGGTGTCATCTTTATATGGGATGCAGAATCAGGGAACAAGATATCCGGACCACTAGAAGGTCACCTTCAGCCAGTGACCTCGGTTGCTTTCTCCCCAGATGGTTTGCAACTTGCTTCCGGATCCGAAGACCACGCTGTACGCATATGGAGTCTGTTAAACCTGACCGAGAGAGAGTAAGTGGTTTTCATGTGTTCTGAAATTGCGATGACTGAATCGGGACGACAGGGAATGGATACTTTCGGAAGACGGCTGGGCAACAGGGCCTCAAGGCGAAGTACTATTCTATGTGCCTCCTATCCATCGCCCAAACCTGTATCGCCCACGAAACACGCACGTTTTCGCAGAGTATACTACGCAGGTAGACCTAGACAGGTTTAGGGAATGGGCGGACGCGATTGTGGCAGAGCAGACGTAGAGTTAGAAGTGTACATGTCCTACCAACACTGCATAATATCATTGTCTCTCCCAGACATTATAGACGGCGAAGTCCACTTTACAATATGCAAGCATAATATATCAAACAAAAAGGACAGCAACAGAAGAATATGTGATGCTAAACGTGGTAAGCTCAGAACCAGGCCATGAAACTGGTCTCTTCTAATACAAGCGCACCATGCTCGATATCCAGGAAGTCTCGACTATCAAAGCGAGGCTGTTCAGGCTCGAAAGGCCACCGAACTGTACTGTCTTCAGTTGTGAACGGAGAAGTTGAATGTGACCAAGCGGGGGAGACGCCAAAGGCAGTATGAAATTGGTGAATTCTCTTCAGTCCCCCTTGTTCTGGAGGCCGGTTTGGTGGGAATACGGCTTGAGCATTAAAGCTTCCGGAGGATGAAGCGACCATAGTCTTTTGTCTCAGACGCTCAAGAGTGGGCTGCAGATAGGAATCTGTTAGTGAAAACTAACGCGGAAAAAAGATCCCGTCTTACCATCGACTTCCGGCAGAATTCAACACCAGAGCTGCTGCCTCCGGCGGCAGCCCTCTGGAAAAGGGTGCAGACCATATCAAGCCCTTCATTTGCTCTTCGTATTTCTTCCGTCTGCTGATGGCCTCTCCGAGCCAATAAAACACCCAGGACGACTCCAGCAGAGAACGTATTGAACCAGAATCCCAAAAACTTTTCGCACATCTCTCGTTCATGATGGCTGCTGTAGAGCTGCGTTACGGTGGTGATAATGGAGATGCAAGATGACACTGTAGACTCGACGGAGTACGGTCGTCGACTCTCAGACGAAATCGCACACGACAAATATTCAATGAACCACTGCCTGTGAAGTTGCAAGAGAGCTGTGAAACGATAAGTAAACATCGATTTACGCGATAGAAGGTACTTACCGACTTCGCGACTGTTCAAAGCAACCGCTCGCTGCATTGTCATGCCTTCATAACCTTCAATCTTCTCGTATGCGGGTTCGGGAAACGCTCGGATTGTCGAATCAAGCTCTAGCACTCTATTATATCTATGTTGGTCTTCCGCCTCACTCATAGCAGAGCTCGTCGTAGATGACAGGTGTTCGCAGATGGGGTGGAGGCAGTCCAATAAGAAGCGAATCTTGGCGGCGTGGACTTTTAAAATACAACATGAGCCCAATTATCGAATACTCGCCTACATGGCTACTCACAGTCACCAGGATGAGACATCACGGGACGGGCTATATCAACATGTGCAAGAGATATCGAGGGTGGACGACCCAAAGAGAGACTCTGTTCACAAGATCAGACATAGATAAACATGACATCCGGGAAAGAGGGTTACCATGCGGCAGTCAAGGTTCACAATCTCCCAGAAGACGACGCTTCTCTTCTCTTCATCTTCCGGAATGAGCATGCGCTTTGAGCTTTTATCTGACAACGTTTAAAATCGTCAGCGAATGTCATACATTATAGAGTTTTTAAACAACAACTTACGTAGTCCAAGCTTTAAAAAAAAAGACAGTCAGTCAGTACCTCGCCAATAGTACAGAAACCAATAACTCACCCCTTGCGCAAGTTTAGCCACGAACCCCATCAGATGCCAGGCATGTCCTATGGAGTGTTTATTATCCGACAAGCAAAGGTGATACCAAAGCATCAGGAACTGCAGAAGGATGAGGAACATGTCACAGTGGGCACGAGACAGTACACACCATGGTATGCAGCACATCGACATCGGGTTCCTCCATCAAGGGAGTCTCTGAAATAGCTGCCCGTGCAAGTCGATGATAAGCTTCGCCGAGTCTGAAATTGCGTCAGTTAGAGTTCGACAGTAAAGATAGTTGAGAATACTTACATTAGACCTTTGGCATGATCTTTCGTTTCGACGATGCTTCCTATCGCTAATAAAATGCATAGTAGTGCTAGACGTCTGGGCCGAATTTCCTCCTCTGCGCCCGCCTGAGCGCCATGATTTCGATAGCAGTGGTGCAGCAAGTTAGGCAAGAATGTAGGTGAAGAATCCAAAGTGAACCTTCCCGAAAGGTCAGAAGCTTGTTGTGAATAGCGACGACAAAATGAGTACACACATCCATTTCATTGCCCCACCAAATAGTGCCTTTTGGCATACTCGATTTGCCTCTTCCTGAGTTGGTGGAAGAGCATCAATGATTCGGCGTCTCATTACCCGATCGACTGCCCACGGGAAGGGAAATGTCATGCTGAGATTGACGATGGCTGTTTCGGTATCGTCGAGACCAGCTATTGAGGCTGTAGAAGGGGGTCCATCGGCACTAATAGGTCGGGAAGTGGAGGCATTCACAGTGAGCGTCGTGGAAGTTGAGGAGGATCGTGTTCGAGCATGCCGCTATAGATCAAATCCCATTCAATGATGAATCTCGGAATTCGGGACGTAGCGACTAACCTTCGGATCATAAGGAGGTTGTTCTACTGTGCCTCTTTGAACTTCTTGCAGATGCGTGAACCTCGCACTAGTCTCGTCACAGAAAGCTCTGAGGCCTTCGTGAATATTTCCCTCCCCAGTATGCTCGTCATTGGAATCTCCTTCGGTAGAAGCCTGATTTCCTTGGGCAGCTAGAGATAGTTTGCCAATCGGAACGTTGTCTGCAGAAGATCCGTTCTCTAGAACTCGTATGCGCTCTCGGAGGGATTCGATCGTCGCGTGTAATTCCTCT
>Ga0247730_1001282_pt1 | contig 14357 bp, 18 predicted proteins | sample UWRJL073202C2_FD_180959 | JGI IMG/M metagenome (GOLD analysis project Ga0247730, IMG submission 180959) | Plant litter microbial communities from Arlington Agricultural Research Station in Wisconsin, United States - UWRJ-L073-202C-2 | ecosystem: Environmental > Terrestrial > Plant litter >...
TCAATCGCCAGCATGGACGCATGCGGGCCAGATGAGTATTATGGCGCCCGCGTCGCACCAGTAGCTCAGCTGGATAGAGTACTGCCCTCCGAAGGCAGGGGTCGTGGGTTCGAATCCCGCCTGGTGCGCCAGAATGATGTTTCTAGTTGTCTACCGATGTCTATGAAACGCCCTCCAAAGCCCGCCCTGTGCGGGCTTTGTTGTTTCTGGTTGTCTACCGTTGTTTCCCCTTATACCTTAGCTCCCTGTATCCCAGGGTGTACCCCTGGGAGATTTTAGAACCAAGGGGATACAGGCCTTTGAAACGGTCGGAAATCAAACGCAAGCCGCTCAGCGACACCGCATTGGCAAGCATCGAACCGGAGACCCGCGAATATCGGGAGCTCGACAGCAACGGGCTCTATCTGAGAGTCAAACCGGACGGCCAAAAGTCTTGGCAACTACGCTACAAAAACCAAGCGGGTAAATGGAGCTGGCTCGGCCTAGGCGGTTATCCGGCAGTAAGCGGTGCCTTGGCGCGCAGGAAAGCGTCAGAACTGCGAAAGGAGATTGCCCAGGGCGAAGATCCGCTCGCTAACCGAAAAGCGCGCCAGGCCGCCGAACTCGAGGCGGCGACCAACACGTTCGAATGTCTGGCCCGGGAGTGGATCACGATTCGCACCCCGGGATGGGCGGCCAGCACCACGCGGCGCAACGTAGGCGCTCTCGAGCTGCACGTTTTCCCAGTTTTCGGAAAACGTATCTATACGGAAATCACTCCGAAACAGTGGATGGATTTTTTTCAGACGCTGGAGCGCAAGGACATCCTTGAACAGATGAGCCGTGTTCGTCGTTCTTGCAAAGAGATTTACGACTTGGCGAGGGTCACAGGCCGCGCGATCCATAACCCTGTCGAAGGGCTTAGCCGATTCCTGCAGAGCAAAGCTGCAGAGAACTATCCTCATGTCACGGCCAAAGAGCTTCCCGAGCTATTGAGGGCTATCACTGCGTATCCGCATGCCACGGATCTGCGCCTTGGCCTTCGCTTACTCACGCTGACAGGAGTGCGACCAAGCGAGTTACGCGAGGCACCGTGGTCGGAGTTCGACTTCGACAAGTCGCTGTGGAGCATTCCGGCTGCTCGCATGAAGAAGAAACGCGATCACCTGGTGCCGCTGTCTCGACAGGCAATGGATGCATTGCGTGAGCTATTCAAACTGAATGGTCGTTACCCGCTGCTCTTCCCTGGCCGCAGTGACCGAAAGAAACCGCGCAGCAATATGGCCTTCAACATGGCGCTACGTCGTATGGGCTACGACGGTCGCCAGACTGGTCACGGCTTCCGGCACGTCGCCTCAACCACCCTGCGCGAAAACAACTTCCCTCGGGAGCACGTGGAGGCCCAGCTCGCCCACGTCGAAGGGGGCGTCGCCGGGGTCTACAACAAGGCCATCTATCTAGAGCAACGCAAGCACATGATGCAGTGGTATGCGGACCACTTGGACAAGCTCGAACGCGGCAATGTCGTCTCTATTGCTTCCCAGGCACAGGGATAAGCCATGGCAATTTATGCTTTCAAAGAATGGCTGAATTTCGAAGAGGCTGCTGCCTGGCTCAGCGACGTCACCGGTGATATCTACGACGAGAGCTCACTGTTTCGGCTGGCCCTAAAACGGCGTTTACAGGTTCATTACTGGCCTACCGACGATGCGCAGATGGTGCTCTATAAGATCGGAAATGGCCTTCCGTCAGCAAATCCTGTAATCGAAGCATTTGTGCGACTCGATTTAGACAGCTGTGAACCTGTTTGCATGGTGGACGGCCCCATCCCAATTCGAAACTTTGAAATCTTTTTTTCCTCCACTCAGAACACCATAGCTCGCGGCGTAGTTGGCCTGAGCGCCTACCCTCAGGAATCTGGGGAATACGCTTGCTATCGTCTCGGGCAAGATGATCGACTCCTAAGCGTCACCGAGGGCCAGTTCGAGGTGCTGATTCATCGATCTGATCTTGAGCAAACCCGAGTCGAACTGCCTATGCCTCAAGTGCAGCAGCCTCACGAGCTGATGATGGGCTATCTCACCAACGGTGGTGGTATTGACCCAATTCCATTGGCCCGGAGCTCAGTCAAATGGAGCGACTATCCCGACTCTGACCTACCGCTGCCACGATCAACAAACGAGCCAGAGGGTAAAACTGAACCTCTTCTAAGAGCTTTGGGACTCGCGGCCCATTTGATCGCAGACCTGGGAAAGCGACTCGACGCCCATGAGCAGATTGAGAGCAGCAAAAGACGCTTCGTAAAAGGCGGCTCCCCCAATGTGTCTCGTATCTCTCAAGCACTGGCCGACACGGCTGGAGAGCTTCGTTTAGAGGGACATAACTTCAAGGGTGCAGGTTTTTCAAAGCTGCTCACCAAGGCGCTTCGGGAGCTCGACTAGGCAGCATTTTCCAATTTTGGAAATTGGAAGATTCACCCCTCGAAAGCCCCAGTTGGCAACCTTCATCTCGTAGTCGCTCACAGACCTACGGAGAAGAAGATGCATCTACATAGCTCTCTAGCGCACAGCGCTGACCTGATGACGCCCGAGCATGCAGCGCATGTTTTGGGCGTTTCTATTAGAACCTTGGCCGCCTGGCGAAGCGGCGGGCGAAATACCCTGCCCTACGTGAAAGTCGGCCGCCTTGTGCGCTACCGAGCTCAGGATATTGCCGATTGGCTGCAGGCCAACCTGCGGCGAAACACAGGGGTTGCGTGATGACTTTCTCCGCAACCGCCCAGACCCCAACCATCTGTAGCCGCGTAGCTGACAACTCCCTGAAATTTCAGTCTTGGGCGAGATCAATGATGCTTGGGCAATCTAGAACCGGAAGCCTGATGCCCATGACAGTCAACCCTACACTCAAACCACGCTCGCAGACCAAGCGCCCCTGCCCCGATTGCGGCGCAGCGCTCGTCAGACGAAGTTCAAACAGCGAGCATCTGCTGCTATCAAAGACGTTCCTGATTTGTAAGAACCCGGTTTGTGGCGCGACTTTCGCCGGGATCGACGAGATCACCCATCGTCTGAGCCCGCCTAGCCAGCCAAACAAAGAGATCCATCTCCCTTACGCACCGAGCTCAATTCGCCGCGGTGTACTGGCGGTACTGGGCCTATCAACAGAGTGTGAAGAGCCTTTTCGATCTGAGCCCACCATTGGCGAGGAGAACCGGCCATGAGCCAGCCCACAGCTTGGCGCGAGGATGCTCCCCTTGCGCTGGTTCGCATGTCAGAACTGCAACAGCTTACGGGCTTAGCACGCCCGACCGTGTACAAAATGCTTAAGCGCGACCCTTCTTTCCCTAAGCCAGTGAAGCTCAGCGACAGCAGTGCGCGGAATGCTCCAGTGGCCTTCGTATTGAGTGAAGTTCAAGAGTGGATTCAAGGCCGGATCCAGGCGCGGGAGCAGCACGCATGAGCAGCTTTACACCGAAGCCATTCCAACCAATTAGACGCTTGGAGCTTGGAAACCGCCTACTGCGCCGACGCGACGTGGAGCAGAAAACGGGTAAAAGCAGAGCGGCGATCTATGCGGACATTCGCTCCGGCACCTTCCCTGAGCCTATTCCAATCGGCATCAACAGCGTTGCTTGGCTAGAGGCTGAAATCGATCAGTGGATTGCTGAACGGCTGAATGAACGCAATAAAACTTGAAAGAAAAGGCGATGTGGGGGACGCAATCGACCCAATTACTTTCGGAGATTCACTCATGAGCAAAATCACTTTTTCTGTCGACGGCAAGTCGGTCTGCTTCTCCTTGGAAGACTTGCGCAACTTGGAGACGGTCGTCCTCGAGGCGGTACGTCGTCCTGGCAAAGAGGCCTTTTGTGCCACCGCTAGCGGCCCAATGACAGCAATTATCGAACTCAGTGCGGGCCGGTCGGGAGTGTCCAGAACTGCTCACCCAAGCGGGCAACACTACTTCGGCGAGAGCGCTGACAGCGCGGTCCAACTGACCAACTACTAACCCACAAAAGCACCCACGTATCTACGTTACTGCCTGGCTTTAAGCCGGGTGGTCTGGAGTTTTTCATGCCTGAAAAAAGACGAAGCCCCGGAAAGCGCGCCAACGCTACCAGGGCCAATTACATCTCTACAGACTCCGCAGAGCATAGCATGTGTACTCGTTACAGTAGCCGTTTCGCCCAGCGTTCAAGCTTGCATAGTCGCGGGTGGCTGGCATATAGTCGCCTCGTCGCTGCAAATTCAGCGATCGGGTTTGGCGACCCGAGTCACAATAGGCGCACAGGCGCCCCCATCACGATTGCAGGCGCTTTTTTTGTGCCCGCATGTCCTGTTTATGGTGGCTGTGCGCGGGAGACTTTCGGGTCTGCCGGGTTCCTATTGTCCCGGTTCGCCAACCTGCGTACAGCTGCCACCCTAAATCGTTTGGCGACGGTTCGTGGCAGCTCCTCAACAATGGGAGCTACACCGATGACCTTTTTGCACGCCCTCAATCCGTCCGCACGTTCCAGCCGCGTCGCCGCGCACAAGGCCATGGCCTATGCAGCGCTCAACGCAAACTCCTCCCTCGCAACTCGTCTATCTCGATACAACCATCACATGGAGCTCGCGCGCCTTGCAGCTGGTGAATCTTCTGCCTCGCAGGGGGTGCGCCATGGCTAACCTACCAAGAGCCCTCGCAGAGTTTATCTGTGCGGTAAGCAAGAGCGAGCCAGGCGTTCCGATGCCTGAAAGCTCACTCAAAGCCGCCCTACACTCCCTCGACTGCCTGAATAGCAGCAGGTCCGCCCAAACAGACCTCCTCATGGCAATCAACGGTGCTGAGCGCGTCGGGGATCTGCACATTGAGGGCGTCCCGATCTCGATATTGCGCGGCCTTCTCGCTAATGCCGTGAGTGTGGAGGTGCGCAATGGCTAATCTCGCACCTCTCACGACCAGCCCAACGAACACGCCCGTTCTGTTGGTGGACACCGACGCTTCGTACCTCGATTTGCAGGAATGTGCAGAACAGCGCCTGAATGTCGCTAAAGGTCTTTTGTCGGGCCTGGCGTCAATCACCATCACCACTGCGCACGCTGATGAATTGAGCAAATTCGCAGACGCCGCGTATCTACTGCTGGAAGACGCCAGCGATCTTTTCAAAGCCGCTCACCGCGCCGCTAAACGGGAGGGCGCTGGCCATGCTGTCTAAGACTGGTGACGCGACACTCCCCGCCGCTGATGGTCAGCCCTCCATGACGACTCGCCACCCGGCGACCTATCAGGAGGCAGTTATCGCAGCCGCCTGCGTTGTTGAACAGTGGCTCGCGGAGCCGCTTTCGTACTCTCTCGTTGATTTACTGAATCACTGGCTCGACAGGATGCCTGGCAGCGCCAGAACCTCGTTCCAGGACGGATTCTTGATGCGGATCGAGCAACGTCTACGAGCCTCCTCAACAATCCATCTAGCTCAAATCAATTGCTCAGACAAAGAGCTGGAGCCAGCTAATCACTTGCCTTCTCAGCAGACGGTTGAGGGCATCGATCATGAGTAAACCCAGCACGCCGGATCTTATTCGGCAGGTCGCGTCTCATGCACTCAATGCAGTTGAAAACCTCCTACTGGAATGGTTGCCCGAAGGCACTCGCAAGGGCAGAGAGTGGCTGGCACGGAATACAGCGCGCGGTGATCGGCACGCTGGTTCCTTTGGTGTCTCGATGGACACTGGTAGGTGGAACGATTTCGCTGACGACGCGGCCCATGGCGGAGACCTAGTGTCGCTCCTCGCGTATCTGCGCGGCTGCCGCCAGGTAGAGGCAGCTCAAGAGATTGATCAGAGGCTCGCATTGGGCTTGTTCGACTCATCGAGTCTTGATGTTGAGCTATTACAGAAGCGCATACAGGCAAATGACGAAGCACGTCAGCTGGCCAGCCAGGTTGAACTGCAGCGCCTGCAAAAAAAACATGGAGACGCAGCCAATCAGGCTGCAAAGCTGTGGAAGATGGCGAAGTCAGCCGATCGGCAGCACAACTATCTGCAGGCGAAGGGATTACCGCCGCTGCAACTGCGGCAACTGAGTCAGGGTCGCCTGCTCGTTCCGCTGTGTTGCGAGGGCCGCCTGGTCAATCTTCAAATAATCGACGACACCGGCGTGAAACGCTTTCTGACTGGAGGCCGGGTCCAGTCCTGTTACTCACCTTTAGGCAAAGTTGATAACGGCTGTCGGTTGTACATCTGCGAAGGCTGGGCGACTGGCGCGACACTGCATATCCACACCGGCAGCCCCGTTATCTGCGCCATGAATGCCGGCAATCTCAAGCCGGTCGCCGTGGCGATGCGTGAACGCTACGGCGAAAGCGTAGAGCTTGTCATCGCGGGTGATGACGACCGCCAAACACTCGGAAACCCAGGGCGGACGGCGGCTAATCGTGCAGCTAATGCGGCAAATGCTCTCGTGCTCTTCCCCGATTGGCCAACAGACGCCCCTGCAGAGCTATCCGATTTCAACGATCTGCACCTATGGCGCAGTCAACACAAGAAGAATCAGCTATGAGAGAGCGACCTGACAGCAACGTCGAGTTGAGTCTCGTCGGCGAACCTACCGTGCCGATGCCGGACAAGCTTGAGCGCCCTCGCTTCGCCGTATATCCACATACCAGCTACATCGAGGGCAAGCAGTTCAAAGCTGGTACCTGGTATCACGGCATCAAACAGAGCGGCCCGGACGAGAAAGCAATTCCGGTTGATCACTGGATCTGCGCACCGCTGTATGTGGAAGCGGAGACGGTGAACACTGACGACGGCAGCATTGGCCGTCTGTTGAGCTTTGACTACCGTGGTCGACGCATCGAGTGGGTGATGCCCATGGAAGCGCTGGCAGGCAAAGCTGACGACGTGATGAAAGCGTTGATGCGCCAGGGTTTGACCATTGAGTATCACCACCGGCGCCACGTCGCACCTTACCTGGCAAGCCACCACTCGCCCGAGTTGATAATCGCCACTACCTCCAAGCCCGGTTGGCATGAATCGGGGGCGTTCGTGTTGCCGTCCCGGGTAATGGGCGGTGACAACGTGCGTTATCAGAGCTCAGGCAGGTCGGCGAACTTATTCACCTGCAAAGGCACGCTTGAGTCTTGGCAGTCTGAGATCGCGCCACTGTGCCTCGGCAACCCGGTTTTGATCCTGTCGGTGTGCTGTGCGCTGGCCGGCCCACTGCTGGCCAAAGTTGGGGTGAACGGCGGCGGTATTCACCTGGTGGGCGACTCGTCCAGTGGCAAGTCATTGGCGCAACTATTAGCAGCGTCGGTATGGGGCGACCCAGGCACGTTTGCCGCTTCCTGGGACGTATCTAAAGGTGGTGTAGAGATCGAGGCCGCATCGCGTAATGACACCGTCCTGATTCTCGATGAGATCAAGCGAGCAGACCCTAAGCGGGTACAGGAAATGGCTTACGCCATCGCTAACGGCATGGGCAAGAGCACCATGACCCGTGAACGTGAAGGCCGTGCCAAGTTGACGTGGCGCGTGCTGGCCCTTTCCAGCGGCGAGCGCTCCCTATCCGAGCATGCCGCCATCGGTGGCAATGGTGCGCACGCCGGGGCCGAGCTGCGCATGGTCGATGTGAACGCCGGTACGCGAACCCACCGCGCTTTCGACGATGTGCATGGCAAGACTGGGCAAGAATTCCATCGTGTCCTCAGTGATGCCGTCGCGCAGCACTACGGCCATCTTGGCCCTCGGTTCGTGGAGGCTCTGATTCAACAGCCGCAGGACCTGTATGGCGCTTTTGCCAAAGTGCGAAATGCCTTCGAAACAGAGAGCTCACAAGCCGGTCGTGTCGCTGATCGCTTCGCCATCATGGCATTAGCGGGAGAATTGGCCATTGAACATAATCTGGTCGGCTGGCCCGCAGGATCACCCACCGACGCATGCCGCCAGTTGTTCAACGAATGGCTGGCCCGAATGGGCGATGGCAACGCCGAGGATCGCCAGATCCTTCGCGGCATAGCTAACTTCATCGCCCTGCATGGCGATAGCCGTTTCTCAGATGTGCATGCCCAGCACGCCAATATTACTGTGCGCGACCGGGCCGGTTACTACGAGGTGGAATTCGACAAGCGTCTGTACCTCTTCAATGCACCTGCACTCCTAGAAGCAGCCTCCGGATTCGGCAGGGATAGGATCGTGCGCGCCCTGGTCGGCGCTGAGGCATTGGTCAAGTTTGATCAAGAAGCGAATGGCAAGCGATGGATGAAGAAGCAACGCACGCCAGGCGGAGGGAGTTCCCGTTTTTATGTAATTGACCCCGACCTATTGGACAGTGAGGGTGAAAGTCAATGAGCTCGCATCCATCCTGCCACCTACAAAACTCGTTTCTCAGCGGGAACACGGGAACAGCGGGAACACCCCAGCAATGCTGGGGCTTACAGCGTTCCCTAATAAGACACGAGAGTGGGAACAAGGGAACACAACTCTGTTTAATAGAGAGACTTCCCCCCTACCTTGTTCCCGCCAAAAAAACGCGGGGAACAAACAACGCCTCTGAGAGGCCCGGATTCTGGGCCTTGATCCCGCATTCCCGTGTTCCCGGCGATTTTGAATTCAGTCGTGTGAACAAGGGGGGGTGCACACTGTTTTCATTGACAGAACTAGAACCCTTTGATCTACGCAATTAACTGCCAGAAACGACGCAGGGTTTCCCTGCGCGCTCTCGGCTGCAATCTAGCCGGCAACCTGCTGGCCCTTCTATGACGGAGACACCGTATGACTGCGACAAGTACCAATTCCCAAACTGCACTGGATTCGCTGGCGGAGGCCAATGCGAACTTTGAAATCGATCGGGCGGCCTATCAGATGGCACAAACTCGTTTTCTGGAGATAGCGAGCGAAACCAAGCGTTTGATATCGGTGGCGGAGGCACTTGAGGCTGAGGCAGACGAGTGCAACTCACAGTGGAAACGGTTGGCGGAGCAACCGAACGTAGACCAGCGCAAGGTCAATGCTGAGATCGAGCGGAGCATCCAGGCCAAGCAAAAGGCTCAGACAATTCGTATGACTGCGGAAGCACGAGCGGAGCTCAAGAAACAAGCCGCACTTGCGATGGCAGAGGCGCGGTTTGAACTGACGAAGAGCGCTGCAGGTATCAATACCTCAGACCTCGAACAGCGGCTCGAAACTCTCATGACTGATGAAGATTTCCTGATTGCTGCACGCTCGGCCTATAGCATTTGCGAGGCCCAGTGCATGGCGGCAATCAGAGCGGTTGAACAACCAACAGCGCCCGTTGATATTCGGGATGTGGACGCCAACGCGTGGCGCAAATTCTCCATCCGGCTGCTGAGGTTGATCAAACAAACCGCAAGGCCTACGGTTGCAAATTTAGCGACCGTGCCAGCTGCAGTGCCAGGCGAAATCATCGCCACCAGCCTCGGCGGGCTTAGGCGCCTGAGAGCGACAGGCGGCTCTATGCCAGCACCTGACGGCTACCGTCGTGAGTTTCAGTTGAAGCAAGTTTAGCGACACCGCCACACCCGACATTTGAAGCCGCTAGTTAGCGGCTTTTTTTATTGGCGATGTCTTCGACGACACTAGGCAATCAAAGCCAAGGCAGGCGTGCAAAGCCGCACCCTTTGAGGGGCCCTGCTGAGGCTGGCCTCTTCCCACCCTACTGAATCCCAGAGGGTAGCGACCGACTCGTTGCCAGACCGGCCTTCCCCCGGCGCGCGCCGTTGTCCCCCCGCCACACCTGGGTTCTAAATAGGTCAATTTTTCTGCACCCCTTCGAGGGCTGATTTGCCAGGCCAGGTATAGGTTAGAACTGTACCGGCTGTTAGTAGTTTTCCCTGCAAAACCCTGCACATGCGGCCCGCTATTTAAACGGTAGGCAACCCAGACGGGGCGTAGTAATGTCAGATCGTGAGGGGGAGCCGTCCCAGCAGGGCTTCTCGGCGCTTGGCCGGACTTGGAAGCATTCCAACCTCACGAATTTGACTGAGAGGGAAAGGAATGCCGGATTTATCTCATGACGTGATCCAAGATATTGAGCATCGCTTGATCGCTCATCTCAAGAAACTGGAGGGCTACGGGGCTCCAGTATTTCTTGCTGCCGGAGGGTCGGCTGCAGTTTTTAAGGTTCATACGCCAACAGGTGCGAGGGCTTTCAAAGCATTCGATCCTGCACTGATTACCGAAGGCGAAGATTCTGCTGATAGACGCCGACTCGAGCTGCAGCGACAATTAATCGGTCATGACTGCCCATACTTGATACAGACGTATAAAGTAGAAACTGATATGGGCACTGCGTTTGTAGAAATGGAATTTGTGGACTGGCCACAGTTGAAAAAACAAATTCACGCTATACCTGACGAAAACGTCCCCGATCTTATCGGCCAACTCGTGGATGCCGTAAAATATTTAGAGCAAAAAGGTATAGTTCATCGAGACATAAAACCTGAAAACATTCACATATCCAACGACTTTAAATCGCTAGTATTGTTGGATTTAGGCGTAGTAAGGGAATTTGACCCTGAACCAGGGCGACCCTCGACAGATAACGAAAAACAGCGTCTATTTCTCGCGACGGCCCAATATAGCTCGCCTGAATACCTATTCAGACTCGACGAACCTTCGCCAAGATTATGGAAAGGGTTGAACATTTATCAGGTTGGCGCTGTGTTACATGATTTAATTATGCGCAGACAGCTTTTCTCAGAAGAAATAGAGCTACAGAACAGATGGTTAATAGCAAGAGCGGTATTGACGAAAACCCCTTCATTTGACGAAGGCAACCCTCTGCGACTATCCCAACTTAAAGCTCTTTCCGCTAGATGTCTTGCTAAGAGTTTAGACACCAGGTTGCAAACAGTTACATGGGACGACTTTATATTCGAGAGCAATGACGACCCGCTCAAGCGTTTAAGGGGGGTAGCGGTCAGAACAAAAGCGAAGGCGGGCGTCGTTGAACGAGAGTCGGTCCTAGCCAGGTTAAACTTTGATCGAAGTGAATTCTGGAGGCGCGTTTCTGAAAAGGTGAGAGCCGAACTTCAGGCATCTTGCGGTCCTGAGCTTCCGACCAAGGTGAAATTACCATTGTCGGTATCAAATGGAAATTTCGAGTGCCAGGTAAACTATGGGACCGTTGCTAGCGTCGAAATATTGATTTACCTGAAATGGAGAGATGGCATATTTGAAAAAACGGCCGATGCATACATCTGCTCTAGCATCGTTGTACCGTCACTCCCAATAACAAAAAAAGAATGGAATGCCAGACTAATTTGCGAGTGCAGTATGACTGAATCCGAAACTCAGCTTATCACCAGCATTTCCAACGCGGCCGCCGAAACAATTATGAGGGGATTGGATATCATCAGCCATGTTGAAGAAATTGAATCAGTTCATGAGCTTGATTTACAAATCCCCTGAAAACAGCAAGGATAGCTAACAATGAATACAAGCTGGTGGCGCATACTCAATCAACTGAGCGACTCACAAAAACTCTTCATCGGACTGCCACCGTATGGCAAACATCTTCTTGAAGGCCCACCAGGCTCGGGAAAAACCAACCTGTTGTTGCTGCGCGCAGAATTCATGGCAGGGAGTGGCTATCCTAATTGCTTGATTATCACATATACAAACACACTTGCTAACTTCATCAGGAGTGGCATCAGTGCAAAACAACTGATCAGCTCGAACCAAATCAGGACATACCACTCGTGGGCTTACGATCATATAATGCTCAATTTAGGTGAAAGGCCGATTCCGCCTAATGCAGAGTTTGACGAGGCGTCCCGAAAGGAGTTAGCAAAACTCGTCGCCGAGTCCAACGCGTCTCTGCCATCCCTCAAAGTTTACGACGCGATCTTCGTTGACGAAGCTCAAGACCTGACTTGCGAAGAGTTGCAGCTACTGCTCCAGCTTAGCGAAAATGTATGTATTTGCGGTGATACCCGGCAGGGAATCTACAACCGTGATGGGCTAGATGTGCCTGAATTTGTTGCATTACAGCGGCATACTTTGACCGAGCACTTCCGCATAGGCCATAGGATCGCCCGCGTAGCAGATCGACTGATCCCCCCCAATCCAGGGACACCATCACTAGAAGAAACCTCAAATTACAATCCCCAGTTGCAGGGCGAATCCAGCGCCAATCTTCATAGCTGTGCTACTCGCGACGAGCAATTTGAGCAAATGTTAGAGCTAATAAAAATTCAATTAGTGGCTTTTTCCGGGGATTCTATTGGCATTGTGTGCGGCAAAAAAGACACTCGAAAAGAGCTTCGAGAGCGCTTCGACGGTACCGATTTGGCGACCCTAGTGTACGTACATGGAGTAGACAAAAACCCGAACTTCCTGGAACGACCTATACACGTATTGACCATGCATGGATCAAAGGGTACTGAGTTCCGTGCATTACACATGTTTGGCATAGAAGAATTAAATGACAACCTGCTTCGGCGCACTAAATTGAGCTATACCGCAGTGACTAGAGCGAAAACATCTCTGAACGCTTACAAAACTGGTAGCACCACAAAAGCTTTGGAAAGCGCGTTTTCCGAACCTAAGCATTTCAATTTGACTGACCTATTCGAGGATGCCAAATGAATCGTACGTTCCGATGGCACTTGGTGAGCAAAGCTGAGGTGGCTAGTGGTCTGCTAGGTGAGGTCCTCTCGCCGTATGGATCATGGACTCTTTCGGAATATGATCTTGATCGAGACAAGATAGCTGTCGGGGTTGCTGCCAATGATTATGGCAACGGTGCAGGCCCAGCTCTGTTAGTTATGCCCGAAAAGTATGCCCATGAAGCGTTCGCATGGTTCAACGTATATGCTCCGGAAATTTCACCGCTCAGCCAAATTTTAAGAGTTGTGACGTTTCATGACTGGGAGAAATACCAACCCAAGGAGAGTTACGTCAACAACATCATACGAAGCGCACAATGGGCTTGTTTAACACTTGGTGAGATCTTGGCGCAAGGTGACAGCGGTCTGGATATCCCAACGATACCTCTATCTAGAGCACAGGCTTGCTTCTCACTCACGGTGGGAAGAACCGCGATGATTTATCAGGACATAGAGATCACTCAAAATTGCATCGACCGCTTAGCGAAGGTTGAGCGGAACAATAGTTTCGTGCAACGTCCAGTGACAATTCATGAACTCCATCCCATGTGGAGCATGCTCGAGAAACTGACTTATAGCAGGGATGTGGCAAAACTCAATGTTTTTGACGTCATTGAACAGCTGGAAAAAGACCTTGGCCGGATTGGACGAAAAGAAAGCCTCACGTCGTTTTCTGGACTGCTTAGCGACTCTGTTGAAGAAAGGGTTATAGCTTTCAACAGATATGTTCAGACAGTCGTAACTCCTAACATGAAGCTGCGTAACGACGTAGTCATCAGTTCCAGTCTCGCGGCTGCGGCCTTTCTAGTTGGCCGCGGGACGTCGCATCTCTTCATGCTTCGTCCCTGGACTAACCAGATGCCATTAACGCTGGTTTGGTTTAGCTTCTTCGCAGCATACGGAGGACCGTTATTCTGGGACTTGAACTGGACTAAGGCAGTCAAAAGTATTGAGCGTTCGATCAGCGGAAAATTTAACTGGGAAAGCTCTGCCCCGGTCGACCTCTGTTGGGCAGAGTATCTATGGAGGACAGATGTGTTCGGAGAGAGCTCATTTTCACAAATACCCAAGCTTTACCCTAGGGTACTTTCAATAGAAATTATGCCCGGAGCAAGTTGCCAGTTGCGATTGAACATTCCGGCCAGCCCGAAGGGCGCTGACATTGCTCGGCAAAACCTTGAAGCTAATAACCTAGAGCTCAAGACCGCTCTAGATGGGCTGCTAACGCTGGCTAGCAAAGCCAGAGACATGTTGTCAGGCACGAACCCACCCCCGTCTTCAGGTCATCAAAGCTCGTTAGGATTTGAAACAGAGCATGATTCCGCGCCTGTTACCAAGCGAGGTGGCAGGTCATCTGGAAAGGGCAAACACCGCGAGGACAGCTAGACCTTATGGGGATACGGGTACCAAACGGCGTCGAGAGGGAAAAGGTTTGCTCCAAGCCCGAGCTGACAGCGTCACTTCTTTGCTCGCGCTTCGAACCTACTGGCGTGTGGGCCTAGAGCCATGTATCCCACCCTGTATCCCCTACGCACTAATGGTAGATTATTACGATTGAAATCAACTGGTTACAAGTCAAGTTAGAATCCCGCCTGGTGCACCATATTTGATTTCAGGCCGCGTGAGGCGTTCTGGAGATCACCATTTAGACAGAAGCCCGCCGATGTGCGGGCTTTTTTCGTTGTCAGATTTGCTTCTGCGCGTAGCGCGTAGGCCCTGCTTGCAAGCGATGGGGCGCGAAGCGGCCCTGAAATAGCCGCCTTGCTATATC
>Ga0247730_1001283_pt1 | contig 14338 bp, 15 predicted proteins | sample UWRJL073202C2_FD_180959 | JGI IMG/M metagenome (GOLD analysis project Ga0247730, IMG submission 180959) | Plant litter microbial communities from Arlington Agricultural Research Station in Wisconsin, United States - UWRJ-L073-202C-2 | ecosystem: Environmental > Terrestrial > Plant litter >...
GTTGCCGAAACTTCCCAGTTTCCTCGAAAGCCGTCGTCTGTTGTTGTGATTTGCTACGGTTCGCCTTCTTTGTATCTCCAGATTCTTTTCTGTTTCTCTTTTTGATTAGGTTTCACACGTTTGCTGTTCTTTTCTTTATTCACGAGTTAGCGAGGATGGTTTCTTTGTAGATCAACCTGAGTCATGTATTTGACGTAGTTAGCTTATGTCATCTGTTTTTCTGTTTTTCTGTTTTTTGTCATTTCTACAAAGATCTACTACCGTGGAATCTGCAACATCTAGCGATCCCATTTTCCATGCACTTGTCTTCTCAACGATCTCTTACAAATTCGTCAAATCCAGAAGGTTTACATTCAGCTTACGTTCATCTGCCTACCGGTTTGTTAAGAGACCAGTGAATACCTGATGAGCCTCATCTTTTCGTTGCTCGCTTGGCAATAATTACAAGCTGCAAACCGGTTGAAAGGTGACACTTACTAGGCTTTTTAGTCACCTCCATCCGATCTTGGACGCACAGTGAGTCGTCCTTTTTCTCATCAGCAATAGGATCATCTCAACCCTGGGTTCAAGAACAAGGGAACCCAACGACAAGGGGCGTAGATGCTGCTTTAGGCGAGTAGTTAGTTGTTTGGGTTCGGAAAGAGTCTCCCATTGTTTCACCGATTCAGTGTTGCGGCCAGGCTCCTACCCAGCCCTTCTGGGAAACCGATGACTCACCTCCGACCAATCACAACACCCCAAACCTCAGACATCTATCTCCCAGAAGGGCTGGCACATTTTGACCGGCCCGGGATTTAAACTCCGCAATTTGAGCGTCTTTTGCAATCGCGAGCGACGTTCTGCCTGCAAGCGGAAAATCCGGGCCGGTCAAAGTGTGCCAGCCGTCTTGGGAAGCTTATGTCTTATCTTTCTCGTATTCTGATTGGCTGGCTCTGAGTCATGAACTTCCCAAGATGGCTGGGTAGGAGCCTGTGTTGCGGCACTCCCCAGTCTTGAACTGTAATGCACTAATGTGATCTAGTGCTTATGGCCCGTTCAGTTACTGGTCATGATAATAGCGGAAATGGACGTCGGAAAATCTACTAACATTGAAAGTCTTCTGGCGGCCAACTCCTTATAGGACAGCATGACTGAACTCTATAGACTACCCACTCTTCCCATCGGCACCGTGTATCTCTTGTACCATTAAACTTCCGTGCATAGCATTTGGAAGGCTAGTACATGAGTACATGATGCTCCAACGCGTCAACTGCGACGTGTGTGCACGTCTATGATTGCTCGCATATATCAATATCAGAGCGTCTGTCACTATTAGCCTCATACCTTGCTTTATTTCCCATCGGTAATTTGGTTCTATAACACCCGATATTCAGGCGTACAGCACCATGTGTTTGGGCAGCCACTTCCTGAGCAATACCGTCGGCACATGGATCGAGGGGATCTTCCGTTTAGCCTACGAGAATAGAGTTTGGCATGAGGACCGGAAGGGCAGCTGTACTGAAACTATCTCTCATATTCGTGAGAATGAACACTGGATCAAATTTCATGTCTAACGCATTGGAAAAGCCCCGAAGATCGTAAGATCTTACAGAGCAGGTGCGTCGTCTCGCAGTGATAAAAAAGAAATGCAATTGACCTGCCGGAACTGCCGTAGCTCTATGAGTTCGTGGTGCCCGAATACAACGAGTACGTTCCTGCAAGCCTGAGATCCCATCTTGCTCTCGTCATCGACGTCCGACTTTGGGCGTATTTAGTTACGGATTCACGGACGGGCAAATCGCTCACTTTTGGTCGACTCTATATACCAGTTCTCCGGCACTGGTGTTTCACTGTATCAAATCAAGTCAGTAAGATACGCTTTGCATCAACACTCTGCAAGACTAGCATGTACATAGAGAAAGACGCCGGTGACGCCGACCAATCCTGTAATCCAAGGTTTGAATGGAATCGACCCGCAGGCTGGGGAACCGCCAAACGCTCGAGAGTCTGAGAAGTATACTTGGATCCCTAGATTTAGTGAGAAGGCCGTAAACAACAACAGAGGTATGTGTCGCATCAGAGAAGACTAGGAACAGCGGGGTAGGAAGTGACAAGTGTCTAGCTGCATCAGAAGGACGCAGCAAGCAGATCAACACGTTCATACCGGACGGATCGTCGTCGCATTTGCCGTAACTAAATTCTTGTCCAACGCAAGGTAAGGCGGCTCTTGGACAAGCCATCCGCAGCCCCCGGTTTTGGATATAGTAATTTCTTGGAGGGTTGCAAACGAATGTCACTGTACACACTACTTCTTCATATTCCTCTTGAGATTACTCTTCTCGCTCCGAACCCGTGCCGCAGGCCTCTTCGTAGGTATAGCAGCTTTTCTTGAAATCTCCGGGCCCGATTTACGTTCGCGCGTACGTTCTTTCCGAGGCTATTACCAAGTCTTTCATCAATGCACGTCCGGCCATTTCAGAAATCGACATACCTTGGCGTCAAGTTTGCCTCTTGCCTTCTTCTTAGCTAACCTGCGTTGTACTCTCTCTAAATTCTCGGTTTTTGCTATCTTTCTGTCTTCTTTGGATAAGTGTGCCAGCTTCTCTCCTAAAGCGGGATCCATGCGAGGAATAGGTTCACGTGTGGGTCGCGGGGTCGAAGGAGGAGCTTCGGTTTGCTTTGGAGCTGACTTTGCCGAAGTATTTTTGCATCGTTGGACACGGAGTTTGCGTTTGGCAAATCTGAGTGAGCCCACTTCCATCGAGACTATCTCATCCACACACTCCTTGTCCTGTCAAGATATTCAATAAATACCTTAAGTGTGAAGAGAGAAACCATACTGCAAATTGAACATATGCGAACCCCTTCCCAAGTTGTGTCTCTTTGTCTCGAATAACCCGTACCTTTGTTACCCACTTTCCTCCCTCGTCGCTGCTAGGCCCTCGTTCCTTCGCCACTATCCCCTCGAAGTACACTCTCAGGTCGTCCTCTTTACTTGCAAAGTCCAGGTTGCCAACAAAGATGCACAATTTGGTGTCAAGATCTTTCGGCCCTTCTTTCGACACGACGTCTACGCGCAGCACTCTACCGAGGAATTGAATTCCATTGCACTTCTCGGCAGCGATACGCGCAGCTTCGTACGGGTCCGAGTGAGCAGAGTGAGCAAAAACAATATAGCAGTTGGTGGTATCTGCTTCCTCGTGGAACTGTTGTTGTATGAATGCGACTTTTTTCTTCTGTTGCGGTGTCAGAAACTTCTTTTCGTCTTTGGAAAGATCGTCAGCAGCGTCTCTGCTACTCCATGTCTGTGCTCGGTCTCGTGAATGCTGAGAAGTGGATGGCTTTGGTGTACTCGGTGCTTTTCCAGAAGCGGCTTCGTCTTCGGTAGGGAGTTTAGAGGTGGGGACTTTGAAAGCGACAGAACGGAATCTGGAAGACTCGATCTTCGCATTTTCAGGGCAATGGGAAAAGACAAGTCGGCGAAGCTGTTTCAGCAATGGCTACATGAGCAGAATAAGCAGCCGCGGCAAAGAATAGGGTAAGGCTCAGACGCACCCGTTTTTTCACGACATCCACAGATAGGTTGCCAATGAAGATTGTACGTGCATCACGGTTGTCGTCCTCCGGAGGTGGCTGCGGTGCTCTTTTTGAAGATTTTTGCTTCGAGCCTGCGATAGACTCGTGCAGAAGTTTTGGCGAGTCGGAGTCTTCAGATCCAGCATCCGATATTTCTGAGTCCACTTGCGCTGGAGAAACCGCCGGTATTTCCTCAGTGCGTCTCTTCTTGGGTTTGCGTTCTGGAGCCGGGCGCTCAGGCGTTGCCTCCGCTAGTGCTAGCTTACGCTTTGGCTTATCTGCTGCAACCGGCTATTAGGCAGGTGAGCACTTGGCAAATGTCTACTACAGAGAAAGACGCACCTGGGGCTGTCTTAAGGGCTGGTCTGTAGGTTTGGCAGTGAAGAGAGCGTCCAGCTCAGTGTCAATCTGTTTCTTCTTGCCTTTCAGCAAAAGAGACGAAACCGACATATTGGCAGTGGCAGTTGCAGCGGCCGTTGAGTGATGATTGATTTGGATCAAATATATCGAGGGGCTCAGTCAGAAGTCTGGATTCGCCTCTTCGGGGGTTACTGCTTCTTAGTCCGCTACCACCACGAGGCGGATCTCCTTAAATACCCCGCTTTTGTCCTCACACTAGCTCTTGGACCACTACCACCACGATTACCCAGACATTTAATTCTAATTAATATTCGGTAATCGTCGCGATGGTCTGGCTGCTACGAGCCCTTCTCCTTCTCCAAGTGTCGGCGCTTGCAACAGCTCTCAACCCGTTTAGCCCTTTCCTCTTCCTCGTACGAGCAGACAGAGGCTGGTTTGGATGGGCATGGGGAGCGGAGTCAACGGTATCCGTCGTAGATCGCTCTCCCGCGCTGTCATTCTCTTCGAGACCAGGTATGTCACCGATGGCGTTGCATTCCATACCTACTTTGACACCGTGATGCGTAGCTGCCTTTGGTGCTGAAATTCAGGGCCCGATATTGGGCTATGTCATACCACTTTCCTCTTTCACTGCTCCCTGCGAACGCGTCTGGCATAACGGCAGCATACAGTCCCACCCCGTCGACAATTCAGGCTGCCCACACCTCTGCATCCCCGGTCCTCATAAACCCGACCCTTCCGAGACTTGGATAGCACTCGTTCAGCGGGGCCGTTGCGAGTTTGTTTCCAAAGTCCGAGAGGCGCAGGGTTTAGGAGCCCGTGCTGTCGTCGTAGGTGGGGTTGATCCTGACGTATCAGGTCTGCCTGACACTTTGATCAACATGTACAGTCCTTCAGATGCTAGCGATATTGAAATCCCCTCCACTTTCATCACCTACGACGCATATTCCCAGCTGTCAACTCTCATTGCTTCTTCCAATACATCCCACTCTGGCTTGGCCACCCTTTCGCTGTTGATCACTGCTGAATACTCCGCGTGGGAATGGTATTCACCAATTGTTACCTTTGTCGTCATACTCCTACTCCCGTCTGCGTTGACGTTCCTGACGTTGATGATCCATCGCGTTCGGGCTGCACGAGCCGCGCAGAGGGATCGTGCACCAGAAGATGTCGTGCACAGGCTGCCATGGCGAGTTTGGACCGGTTGGGAGAAAGACCTTGAGGCAGCAGATCAGCATGGTCCGCCGAAGACCAATTCATCGGCGTCCCCCGCGGTTATTCTGGCACCGTCAATGAATATGGAATCGGAAATACCACGCACCGACCAAGCCGGTACAGAAGGACAGCCTTCCACATCCGACGCTACAATTCCCCATCCTGCTCCTTGGTACGCGACGCACCAGAGCGAATGCGCCATATGCTTGTGTGAATTTGAGAAAGGAGACAAGGTTCGCGTGTTACCCTGTCTGCACATCTTCCACATGGAGGAAGTCGATGAATGGCTCATTAAGCGGAAGAAGTTATGTCCGGTGTGCAAGAGAGATGTTACGGAAGGAGAAGAAGCGCAGACAGCAGAGGACACAGATGAGATCACTCCGCCACCCGACGAGAGAACGCCGCTATTGCCTACCACTCAACCCAGCTCGAGATGATTTGTTTATTTATTCAGCAAACTGTACCAACACCCCTACTTACCTGTTATAACATGATAATACTGACTGGGACTAAATTCATTTACTTGGGAATCGTTGGATGATTTGTGAAGTAAAGCTTTCGAGGTTCAGAAGACAGTGTAATTCGTGGTATAGATATACAGACGTCTATCCAGAGATCGTAACTTCGACCTCGACACCGGGCTCCAGGCTGATGCTGGTCTGCGTGAAACATATCAGAAGAAATCCTTCAGTGAAGTGTAGAGAAAAAGCGCACAATCTGCTTAACGATCTCGCTGGAGGAGTGCAAGTCGATGAGACGCTTATGGATCTTGAGTTCATAACGATCCCAGGTCTTGGAACCTTCACCACAGGGCTAGCGTCCAAGAAATCAGAAAGTTGAATGAGCACAATCGCTCTAAACAACTCACAGTCTTACGGGTCGTGATCTTAAGGACCTTCGTGGGGAGACGAACGGGTCCCTTCACGCGCAGATTCTTGTCCTTGGCCCTGTTAATCAAGTCCGTAGAGACTACATAGCATGTCAGTTCTCTGGTCCAAGTATATCGCGCTTAGTTCTACGCACACTTCTCCAGGTTCTTGACATTGCTACTAGTGAGCGTGATCCTAATTTTGTGGATTTTGGCAGCGGGCACTGGGGCACCGGTCGCATCATATTCCTTCTCACCCTTGGCGACGTAACTCATTTTATTGAAGTGAACTTAAATGGAGTCAGCGGTGACTACAAGAAAAGGATTAGAATTTTTCTGTTAAACTAGCAGCAATTCGACGTACCCAGAAAGCGTTGAGAAAAGTTGTCCACCCAAATCCGTGATCATCCTTTCATGCCGGCACGGCAATGTCGGACTTTGAACTCTAAATCGTTGGTTAGGAGCATGTTGATCCCCGACATCGGCAACATGAACATCTCTATTTCTACCTAGTATAAGCAGGAACATCTTCAAATTGCATTCTATGCTTTGAATTAGAGAATCTTACTCTCTCTTTCGCTGCGGTTTCTACGCACCCCATGAGCGATATTCTCATCATCTTCTGACAGGCACCTCTCTTTACATTCCTATCTCAGCTAATCTCAGCTGGCCAACCTCATGAATGCAAGGTGTCTTCCTCGTGTCTATGGCTTCCGTATTCAGCATTGATTTCAAACCGAAGTTTCTACGTGTTGGTATCCAGGTCGACACCGAGAAATTGGGCACTTAGCAGCGGCGTACTCTTCACTGATCCTTGTTTACGGACTCGCTCTTGACTGGTACTTAAGGACGAGGAGAAGAAGAGATATAGAGCTCCAGAAGTTCGATATCTCCCTGTCTGTATTTTCCCGAGCGCTTTCTCTCTGATGCCACCACCTTCTTTCTCTTTTGGCCCCGATGGCTTGAGAGGGAGCTCATGTGAGTTTTTCTCAGATTCCCATACTACATAGTTGACACATCTAATTATCCGCTTAGTGAGTGCCCTGACCTGGTTGGCATATGACACAGCTCTGATATTTGGTTCAGATGTGAGAATTACAGTCAATCGTGTGCAATCGATACGATTGACGGCTCTTTTCAGTTATCCGTATGGCGGTGAGTATCTTGAATGTCGGTTTCTTAACTCAACTGTTGACTCGTATATAGCATGAGGTGGTGTTACTCCAAGGTACTATATCTATTTATTCGATACCACAGTATCTTTGCATTGAGGTAGGGTAAACTACTGTTTAGGCAGTGCCTCACATCTAACTCAAATATCATTCAAGCGGGTACACAATGGCGACAGGGAAGCACCTCTGCCCCTTTTTATCAAAGGGGTGCAATTTGACACACTCTCCAGTTGGACTCACTTCATTCCGAATTGATATGCACCCATTGAACCCAGACGACGCTTTGGATCCGAACATTTACCAGGCATGTAGGCTGCTAAACGTCGGCGAGTATGCCTGAGCTAACGCTTAGCGTGCATTGTCTAGGATTGTCTCGCAAATCTCCCGTAGTGCGTGATATCGCAAATCTTCTGTTGTCTGATTCAATAACTGCGTCCTCAAGTGCAAACGCTGGACGTTGGTACATAGCCTTGTGAGCACTTTCCTTGATAGGGACTCTATGATCTGGAGTTTCATACCCGCCCATAGTGCAGAGCTCTCGACAATACTCTGCGGAGAAGCACTGATTCTTCTACGTGTTAACGCTTTACACGGCTGGAACCGGAAATGTGAGTTTCACTCACGGGTTGTCTTGCTCTTCACAAACCAATTTTGGCCCTAGATACCCTCGTCACTGCTGTTATGTTCCTTTCAGAAGCAGTAGTGCGCAAAAGATCTAGAGTATCGACCATTGGATGGGGGTTCTGATTCTCGTAAATTTTAGGTTGGCATTGTCACTACCGTAGTGACACTCACTGGTGGGTCGAAAACATTGTCGGGATCGGAAGATATTTTGGACTGTACAAATGGTGCCGGGCGGATCCCTGATCTGAATCTGTCGACTTGGTAAGAGTTCCCTCAACTACCATGCCACTGTGCCCGTAACGCTCATATGTTGACCTCAGTATCACTTGTCTCATTGTCGTGTTTTTGTTCTTCGTCCTTACGATTTCGAAAGCTCTCGATTCTCGGATATCGTTGGATATATCTTCGAATACCAGACGAGGGTACTTTGGCGCAGTGTCTGACGTGATCTCGATGTACCTAGCCCATAGTCCTAGCATGCCCACGCTACAGATATGTTTGCGAGACGCTGCAGCATATTTCCTATTGTGAGTCTCTCATTTTCTTGATTAATCGAACGTGTGTTTATCTCCTGAATATCAGAATATCAGGTACAGTGACGAAGTATCGCTACTTGGAAAGAACCTGATGGACGATGCAGGAGTCTTGCTTGTCAACCTCATCTTCATTGCAACTCGTCAATCCTTCGCTCTAGTTGGGACACCGTGGCTAATAGCAATCTACTCAATTGCGGTGAGCCTATTGCTTGCAGTATAGACGGCGATCTCACTAAACTTACTATCAAAGTCTACTCGAATATTCTCAAACTTGAAATCCATGACAACCCACCGGACAGCAATCACCGAGTTCTCTGTCGATTTGTCGACGCAAGCGATTCGAATGCATGATCTAAATAGTGGTGTAGACATGAAATGAGATTGGTGACTTTGTTCAGTCGTGACCAGCCTGAAGGTGTACTCGGTCTCAACTAAATATTCCGTCTGACTTGACGACGTCTTCACGCAGCACTGGGTCTCTATCAAAGTATCGGCTGCTTACCACCTTGCTGAGCCTACTTCGCCGTCACGTACTGCAATAAGGGTCAGAGACCTGGTTCCGCGCCTGGTTTGCCTTGGGGAGTTCGACCTTTGGGTAGTGTTCGATTTAATTGATTCAAATCTCTTCCAGATCTTGGTCCAGAAAGTAGGATCGTCAATGAAAAATGAATCTAAGTGAATTGCATTCTACGGGATGATGCTGTGGCGTGGAAATTTTTCAAGAAGTCTCACACAGTGGCGCAACGGTGGCGTTGTATCAAAACACTACGCATGCCTCCAAACAACCGACCACCGTTGATATTTATCGCCGCTTGAATGGCCTCTATCACTCCAACAGCCACTGAACCTCATGCAGGAACAGTCTGGCTGATCCTTGTTCCCATTAATTCTGGAAATCATGCACCAGGCATGTATCTCGAACTGCCACTGGATGAGATTCCACGCTTCACCAAGCGTCCTCTTAAATTCCTCCGGTACCTGGGATATGTTATCCTGAACCAAGAAGGGGTTGTTTCGGGTACGAGGAACGAACCGGTAGGAGATGACGATCATCTTGTTAATCGTGCAGTCTACGCTTTCGCTACTACCAACAGATGTATGCCATTCTTTCTCGTTCCGAGCAAGTGAAGCCAGAACTGAAGGCATCGTGTCTAGCTTTCTCCCCCGAGCGTATGGTCAATTTGGCTGCCCTTTCCATGTACGACAGCAGACATTCGCAAACCGAATCACAAAGTGGCTCCCAACATCGAAGCTCAAGCGTCAAGGAAGAGTTATCTTGCCGTGATGGTGATGATGTGTTCAGAATGGTGCCATCGCTCGAAGATGATCTCTGGAATTCTCAAGCGGCGCATATCATCCCACACGCCAGAGGGGACAAGATTCGCCAACCTCGTCTTGCTGGATTTCTCCCAATCTCAGTGTCTTTCCAGTGGATGAAGCTAATCGTTCAGAGTCGCCCTCAAGAGGTTGATGATGATTTGCAAGATCTTGAGAATATTAACGACATACGAAACGAGTTTTTGGCATCTCCGGCATTGAATGGGGCCATGAGCAGAGCAACGTGTAGTGTCATGGTTGTGAGTATTCTCAATTCCAAGGACGTCCTATTCGACCTAATGGACGATTCATACTAGGCCCCAAACCGAGTCTTAGGTATGGACGACATTCCCGATCGACTAGACCGAAGTTTGCGTCCCGAAGTATCATATCCTTCAGGAGTTCGCTTCACTCGACACACCTTCGCACCTTCATTGGATAACATCTCCAATGTTGACGCCTCCTTCCATTCATCTCACAACCTGAGCCTTCCTTCAATGGCTCTTCTTTAATACCATTATGGAGGTTGTGCCTTGAAGAGGTGGGGCGTAATGTCGGGGTCATGGATCCTAGCAAACTTCATCAAGTAGAGGCTCCGACTGCACGATCTGTGGGCCCACCACGCACTATAGGTCGAAACCCCAAGGGCAATGACAATAAGGTCAGAGATGAAGATCCTGTTCAGGAGGCACCGAGCATGATGGATGTCGTACTTGCGCTGTCGAGCAGCAGTGATACTGCAAGAGCTGCCCGAGCTCGTCGGGAACTTGAAGAGTCAAAAATAATCTCCAACGCGCGCATGAATACACGAATGTGGGTGGAGGGTCTGGAAACGCCAGACGAGGTGTAGCCTGGGTTTCATGATGAGGGTATGTTCAACATTTACCAAAAATACTCTCGACTTGACGCTGTTGATTGTTGCTTACAAAAGATCAAGAATAACTATGGGTGTATGGCACAGATGATTTCGCCATAACACGCACAAAAATTGAATGTAGGGGTTCGTCTACAACTATGTATTCACCGGAGCTGATATTCATGTGTAAAACGGTAGTACGTCAAAATTCAAAGGGCGTGAGAGTCATCTTCACGGATTTATTTATTCAGTTCGTTGCTTCGGTGTATGCAAAAAGGCTCACCTAATTCCGAGTAACGGACTGCCCAATCTCATTGACTAATTATTCGTACTTCACGCTCCGTCTAGGTATGCTATGCTGCTGCTGTGAAATCTCCTTTTCCCAGGGATCTGTCGTAAGCCTTATCGGAATCATTAGTCGAAATGGCTTGAAGGGAGCTTTTCGAGCTTCGGGGGGAGACCAGGAAAGCACGAGGTAGTCCTGTCATCTCCACATGTCAATGTGTCAAGGCAGACTCCGTCAAATCAAAGCTGCGAACCCTTATACAGAGACCACCTGCGGAGAAAGATGTCACAGTAACATCCGGGCTGATATGAACTTCGCCACTAAAAGAAGAACAACTAGGTCCATCGCTCTTCCCAACAAAAAATCAATGGAAAAGCAGGAGAAAAGGAAAGGTGGAAGACGTACAACATGCCGAAACGTTGCATCGCCAATAACCTGCACCTTCCACATCTCCGTCTTCGACGAATTCTGCACCGTCTTTTCCCCATTCTTTGATCGAGAACGGTTTCTGTAAGAATACTCAGTCAGTGGTTTAACCCCATAATCAAAGCAAAACAATATACCCAACGTCTACGCTTATCTGCCTCAAAAGCTGCAATCGGGTACAAGAATCCTGAGGCCTCGTTATTAGGCTCGTCGCGGGTCCAAATGGTAGGAATGCAGTGAGAGTATGAGACGTGCCTTCGAAGGTCAAGTGAAAGGGAATAGAGAGAGCAATACTAAAAATCCTAGCAGCTGGCAGATGTAGCTTTGCGTCAAGATCTTCGCTGCCTTTAGTCGAGCTGTAGATCGAAAGATGATGCGCACACCATGATGGCTCGGCCAAAAAAGAACCGTGGGAGTCGAACTTCAAGGAAGCGGGTAGAGGGGTATTTGGTCGTGATCTGGGGAAGTAGTGGAAGGGTGTTGATATGGTTCTAACGGGAATTTAGGCGTATAATTTGCTATCATACAAGACGTGCTTACGAAGAGGTGCCCAATACAGTGGCGCGACGCCCCATTCGAGATACAAGTGATGGTACCACACTGGGCTTATTCACGATGATGCTTATTGAGTACTACAGAGAATGTAAGCAGGTTTCCGATTTCTATCTCTTTAGGACTCACATCTATGTCTGCTGTAAATCCCGGCATCCCCGAGAGCTTGGCATTGAAACTCGGGGGCAGCAGCTATAATAGAGCAAAGCACGAGTTAAACTAGGCGAACTAACCACGACAATCAGGAAGTCCAGTACGAACATGTGGCCTGCCATCGTGCTCATATGTGGTCGGTATCTCAAGTCCAAACGTCAAGGAATGAGGACATGCGGTATCCTGCCTATCGTGCGTTTTCCACAAGGTGACAGTCAAAAGACACAGGTTGATGGTCTGAGAGCCACCCTCAGCAACTTCGTTTAGTCTCAATCGCCCTTCCATCTACAAATTTCTAGCGAAGAAAGAGGATAAGAAAGCTTAGCACTGACCTTGAGTTCGACATTATGAATGCCGTCGACCTGGTTTATATCGACAACGCCGGTCACATAGTCATTTCGTCCATACACAGGGATGGAGCAGCTATCGTTTTGTGCACTTAACCGTAGCTTCATTGCTCCGCCTCGAGTTTCCTTTACGAAGCTTCCCTGTGGTCTTGATATGCGCCGATCGGAAGACACTGCAATGCGACGCTCGTGAAGCCTCGGCTCAGTAGCATAAGATGGAACCCTAACAAATGCTGGCGGTGAGCTATAGGGAGGAAGCATGGTGACGGTGGTGTGCATGGCGATGGCAACTTACGAAGATTGCATGCTAGAACCTCAATATGTATATAGACGCACAGCGATTTTGAAGCCTGATTACGCTCGAAGTTCGGAAGAGGACGAACGCATGGAAGCATATGGTCGCCTATAGTGTTATCAGGATTTCACCCGGACCTCCTGAAGCCACCTGCCACAGCCTGCCACCGGCTAGTAGCATCACTGATCTTATCTGGGGAAGTGTCTTTCTAGTGTGTGGAGAGCAGGGGGACCACGAAGACGTTTGGAGAAAAGAAACGTTCCATCATATTTCTCATTTTGGCTCTCCATAAATTAGACTTCCCCGGCCTTCGATCCGGGGTTCAAGGCTAGACAAGAATGAGCACAGAAAACAAGGTGAAAGAGGATATCATGGGTATCAACACTATCTCAGGTTCCCTCGCATTAGTGGTATACCAACCACAGCACAAGATGTTCTTTGATAAACGAGTCCAAGCACTCGCGACAAATCCAGTCATGCTTGTCCCATGTGTCAAATTCGCTCTCCTTCTCAGAAAACAACTCCGATAAGAGAGCAGGCAGCCCGTCTTCCTCAAGTTTCTTGCTTAGTTTCTTGACGGCATGAGAGGGCAATTCCGGAACAAGTTCCAGGAGCTGATGTTCACTAATGCGAGACACGCCTGGCACGTATTCCCAGTCTTAAAAAGCTTGATAATTAGCACGAGATAGCGGACATATTATACAACTTACTTGGCTCGCCCCACAGTTTCATACCATCCGAGAATCCGCATTGTTCACCTATGTACAATATAGTCAGAAGCTATTAATAGAGAGCAGAGGAAAATAACTTACAGACGTCATCCTCTCCGTTGACAGTGTCTAGAATCAAATCCCACTGCCGGTCATCTTCAACAAGCTCCCCAGCGTCTCTCGATACCCAAATATCTCTCACAGGGATAGACAGATACCCATCTAGAGATTCAAGTCTACCCCATGTGCCAAACCATCCCGCCACAACGTGCATGAGACGACTAGCTGGTGCCTTCCTCGTATATGTGTGTAGTAAAGCTTCAGGACCTGCCGCGAGGCCATACTCTATTGGCACTGTCACGGTTAACCATAGTGTTAGATGACATTCAAACCGTCGACAAGAGGAAAACGTTGGACTGACCCATCATAAATTGCACTGAGACATTACATAGCTCCATAACCTCACGTAGGAAGTTCGAGATGACATGTAGCTCAGCGAGATCATTCATAGTCGGACAAAGCTGATCCACAAGCACTTGACGTGCTTCGCGCTCCCTTTTGAGCCTCTTGTCTCGGGTGGTGGCGTCTTCTTGAAGGTGTTGTGGCAGGTCAATTCGATTCAAGTCCTCATCACGATATCTTTCCACTGAGAAAACTTGACAGAACAGCATAATTCGGTAAACTGCCTTACAGAACCTAACGGATTCCGCCGGAGTCAGGACGCTTTCGGTGGATGCACGGTTTTTATGGCTAGATAAACCACTGAGCTCAAACAATTTAGAACTTGGGAGGCAGCCAGCTTACCTGATACTGAAGATATTCTCGAGTCCTTGTACGGTGTCAACAACGCGCTTCAGATCGCGCATTTCTGAGGTGATAAGGTTGGTAGACATGCCTACAGCATCAAGTAATATAGGTGCTCTTGAGTCTCCAGCCTCGCGAAGCCTCACAACGCTGAGAGCTTGCGGAAGCGCAGGTCCAACGAGATTATAAGCCACCGCAAGCTTGATAGAATTGGAATGCCGGCTGAACACATCGTAAAACGTCTTCGAGGTCGATGCCAGCG
>Ga0247730_1001286_pt1 | contig 14301 bp, 18 predicted proteins | sample UWRJL073202C2_FD_180959 | JGI IMG/M metagenome (GOLD analysis project Ga0247730, IMG submission 180959) | Plant litter microbial communities from Arlington Agricultural Research Station in Wisconsin, United States - UWRJ-L073-202C-2 | ecosystem: Environmental > Terrestrial > Plant litter >...
ACATAACGCTGGAAGCGATTGGAATCAAGGATGCCACAACCCAGGTGCGTGTCATTTCATCGATGAGAACACCAGGAGGAATATCGATGCTTATATCTTCCCATTCAGCTCCTAATCGGAGGCATACTGTCCATCTGGAACTTATGTTGGGCTCTTCTGGCAGCTTCTCTCGTAGACAAAGCAGGTCGTCGACTCCTCTTCCTCCTTTCCTCCGGTGGCATGCTCTTGTTCTTTGCTAGCGAAACCATTTGTTATGCTGTCTTTGCAGAAGGTGGAAATACGAATACAGAAGCAGCCCCTGCCGTTATCGCATTCATCTTCCTCTTCTTCGCCGCATACGATTTAGCATTTACGCCTCTGATTGTTTCCTACACGTTGGAGATTCTTCCGTACTCTCTCCGTGCGAAGGGTTTCACAGTGTTCAGTCTCGCTATTAGTCTTTCAGCGATGTTCAACACGTATATAAACCCCATTGCACTTGGTAAGTATTACATGCTCTTCTTCATTTCTGAGTTTGATTTGACCCTTTTCCAACAGAGGCGATTGAGTGGAAGTATTACCTCGTTTATATCGCTGTGCTGGTTTCCGAGGTCGTGTTCCTTTTCTTCTTCCTTGTGGAAACGAAAGGGAAGTCACTGGAAGAAACATCAGCGATGTTCGATGAGCCGGTTATAAGGCAAAATGCGTCCTCTCCCCCTCCTGTGGAACTTGAAATGATTCCTGTTGGCGAGCAGAGAACTGTCGTCTTAGATAATGACTCGAAAATGTAATTATCTGGAGAATTGCTCCTTAATTTACTAGAACAGTCCTCAGTCGGAGGGAGACGGACGTTGACTGAGTCTAACGAAGGGTCTAGCCCTTTCGGCAGCGCATGCCGAAAATATGAGCCTCGATCTGGATGATGCTGTATTCGCTATATTCTTGAAGTTCTTCCTCCTGAGACCTCCTAACGCCAATAAGAATGCATAAGAATACTCAATGCCAATTTTTGCAAGCTTTTGGGAAATAACTTACCGTAAATACCGCCTTTCTTTTGTACACCGGATTGTGGCGCCTTCGGGGGGATGCGGATTCCGGGCTATGGCTGACGCCCATCGTTTGGAACGGTATAAAAGAGGCACCCTGTCTCCCAGTAGAGGTCACAGTTACCTGCCATTCCTAACCTCTCAATGCTCTCTACTGGGTCCATACTTCAATGCTCGCGGACATGCGCCCGTGTTACTCTATCTAAGGCAGCTATTCGTTCTGCCTCTTTTGCACTTCGTCAAGCCAGTACATCATCCGCATCCCCCGCAAACCTACCTGCGCCCAAGGGTTTGTATTCCCGTCTAGTTTGATCGATGCCAATGGATCTCAGTGGGATACTCAGATGTCAAATTGACAACACCTGGCGCTGTTTCTACTCTACCACCTGTCAGTCGCGTGGAGGGCGATTGGGTCCTATTCCATCCTGTTTACACACCTGAAGAAGTCAAAGCAGTCGAGGTATGCTCATCCAACTTTCTGATCCTTCGCCAATATCTCATTGGCTCCAGGTTCTACACAGAGATACTACAACTGTTCCAGATGCGATTGCGTACCGGATGGTGAAATTCTTCCGGTTAGCTAATCCTTCTCACTGGCGTGACTGTTAAATCGATATTGAAACTTTACTTCTCATAGATGGGGCTACGATTTCATTAGTGGTTACCGTCACAAACCTATACCTGAGGGCAGTAAGCTTTCTGTTGCGGAACTCCGAAAGCAGGGTTACATCCTAGATGATAAAGCCTGGTTAGATGTGAGTTCGAAACTGTATCCTATCTTCTGGTTGTTTTTTGACACAATTTCAGCGTATCCTATTTCTTGAATCGATCGCAGGAGTTCCTGGGATGGCAGCCGCAACCTTGAGGCACTTACACAGCCTACGACTCATGGTAAGTCCCTATCGTATTGTCTTTGTGCATTCTGCTGAAAACTAGGTGCGTAGAAACGCGATAGTGGCTGGTGAGCAACCTATGTACTGCCCCTGTTTCGATAATCTGACGTCAATTCAGGATTCACACTCTACTGGAGGAAGCCGAGAACGAGAGAATGCATCTCATGTTAGTCTCTTCTGCGTGCCAGTGATGTTCCCTCTGCTCACAGTTTTCAAAGGACGTTTATGACTCTCAAAGAACCTTCAATCTTTCTTCGAGCCTTAATACTGGGTGCTCAAGGAGTGTTTTATAACGTGTTCTGTAAGTATTACCTGTGTTAGGTGTTACTGAGATCGTGATTTGACTTTATGATGCAGTCCTGGCTTATTTGGTCTCACCGAAGAGCTGCCACCGATTCGTCGGTTATCTCGAGGAAGAAGCTGTTTACACCTAGTTCGCATTTCTCATCTGCAACTTCGACCGTGAACTGACATATCGCTCTGTAGCTCGCATTGCATCAAAGATCTCGAAGAAGGTCGGATACCAGAGTGGTAAGATCTCGTTATGACAGAGCTATTTCAACAAGTGTTCATCATTGACATGTAGGGAAAACAAGCCTGCACCTCAGATTGCAATCGACTACTGGCATCTCAGGCCAGACGCAAAGCTTTTGGATGTCATCTACGCTGTGCGGTCTGATGAAACCACGCATCGATTCGTCAACCACAGTTTCGCGAACCTCAACGCGAACACGGATGTCAATCCGTTTGCGCTACGGGAACCTGACATGCACACGAAGGGAAAGCAAATCGAGTAAGTTCCGCAAGATCATAACCACATATAGGCACTCAATAGTGCCGTTCTGTCTAGGTTCAAGAGAGAGGAGTCTGAGAACTATCTGAAGGAATCTCACGCTATTATCCGGAACGGCACTGCAGAGAAATAGTGAGGCCTTCCCAGGACGCGCCACCCGATATATATCATACAGTACAATGGCAGCATAATCAACTCTAACTACCCTACTCTTCTTGTATAAACAATGCTTTTGCCACATGTACTTTGGAAACGGCAGTATCTCATTGATGCACCGCTCAAGTGTTGACTTAACTGGGGAGGCGCAAGCCCACAGGAGCATGTCAACACATGAGAGCGAAACAGGAAAAAATGTGGCAAATGTGATGTCATTAGAGCTCGCCAGGCTACATGGAGAGTACATGGAGGTGGGGCGGAGAGTATACATCTAGATTCATTTTCATACTGCTGTCTAGAAAGAAGATGTGGTGAGACACTACGAGTCATGAGCTCTAGCGGAATATCAGAATAAACGACATATAACACACACCTGCTTATGCCGTAGCAGGCTCCAGAGGTGGAGGCTCATCATCATCACTCCATTCATCTTCTTCCATGTTAACGCTCTGCTGCTCCTGTGCTTGCGCCTGCGTCTGTTGCTCCTCCCGAATAGTTTCCAGGAACCAGTCAGCTGCACTTGTGATGTAGGTGAAGAACTGGCCAAAGAAGAAAAGGTAGAAACCAAGCCACGCTGCTCCTTTGAATATGGCTACAATCCATGAGACAAGCCAGTACACGATGCTGTATGTTTTTCCGAATACCCAAATAAAAGGTATGAATGGATATCGCACAATCGACCATGCGGGGAAGAGGACGTATATGCTGAGCAAATACAACGATGACGGAACGAGAACGAGAAAGAGGATGATGAGGGCAATGGGTAACATGGCAGCTGAGCCTCCCTGGCTAATGAGCTGGTAGGAGGCGAGGACAACCGCAGTCAAGTGGTTCAGCATGTTCTCTGCGGACGAAGGCGGGCGCAAGGAGGGTGTCTGGCGTGTACTGCTGGGGGAAGGCGCTGATGACCTTGGGCGAGCACTGTTGCCATCGTGCCTAAAGCTCTGAGCTCCACTCATTGAGCTTCTGGATGAAGTTGATTTTCTTTTTCTTGTCATGATAGTCGTGGCTGAAGCGTGCTGAGAGGTGAACAGTTACACCGTCAACGCGTCGAAGGCGCGATGATGGTAAGCGGCAAATATTGTAATTTCTGCACTGCCACCAGTATGGGTCTAAATTGGGAACGGGGAAGCATTTGCTTTCCAAAGTTTTCTCTACATTCGAGCAGGCGCTATATCCAGGCGATTATTGCCAACTTGGTGAGATTACACGGAGAACTGTGTACACTGGAACGATCTATGTGATATACAACAGGCTGTCATGAGCTGATAATCCCAGGCTTGTTCTTCTATACTGCACAGCGTCAATGCAGCATATTCGGCGTATGCTTTAGCACTTCTGTTGATAAATCTGTCCCAGGATGCAGTGAATCGACTCTTGGAAGTAGATATAGCATGGCGATCTCCCGTGTAAGCAGAATTTATTGTGGTGCAACGTTTTTCATAATCGTCAGTTTGCCAGAAGATGCTGCGGACACCATCTGTCTCTCGATAGACTTGTTGATTTTGGCAGACAATTTCTAGAGCATCCGAATAAGCACAGTAGATGCCTGCGATTGTTCCAAAATAGCGCACCTGTTTCATGGTAGCTTGCTTCACGAGAGCCTCCTTCTTGGGTGGAATATTTCTCAGACCCTTCTTTGGCGCAGCAGCAGCTTTCTTTGCATGTCGTGAAGAGGAAGCCTTAGCCTGCAAGCCCTTTGTCTTGCCTTGAGCCATGGTGGACGAGCTTCACGAACAAGCGTCCTTGCTTGAACACCAAAACGGGATGAGAATATTAGTCAGCCACCGTTTTTGACCGACATCCTCCAAGCCGCCTGAGTTCGCGCCTTGCCGACAATGGTTTACTCGAACAAGCTGCTTCGCACTTTAGGCAAGGTAGGAACTCTATAACTGGGTCTTCCAGAGCAAATATTAAGGTTGTTGCAGCGAGCCTACCACGATCTCACCAGCATCCCTACTGGCAACACAGCCAAACCAGTCGTTTCTCATGGACCCCCGGGATACAGCGCTACCAGTGGCCATGTAGTCACCGTCTTTGGTTGCACAGGCTTTTTGGGACGCTATTTAGTCTCTAAACTTGGTATGGGCTCCCTCAAGACGTGACGGCGAACAATTCACCGAGTACATATCTAGCGAGACAGGGTACCCAGGTTATTATTCCTTACCGCGACGAAGACGAGAAGCGTCGCCTGAAGCCAATGGGAGACCTTGGTCAGATCGTTCCTATGGTATGAAATATATAAATACTGGTAATACGGGTGATTTGCTCACATTCACACCTTGTAGGAATGGGACTTGCGAAATGAGAACCAAATAGCGGAGGCCGTTAGACACTCCGACCTGGTTTACAACTTGGTCGGACGTGACTATGAGACCAAGTGCGTTATTTTGCTATCTTCCTTTATGCAGAACCTCATAGACGCAATTGTAGGAACTTCTCGTTCTCTGACGTACACGCCAAAGGTGCTGCTCGCATTGCCAAGATATCCTCTGAAGTCGGAGTCCCTAGATTTGTCCAGCTCTCCCATCTGAACGCGTCGCACGACTCTCCTTCCAAATTCTACCAATCCAAGGCCGAGGGCGAGGACCTAGTCAAAGAAATATTCCCCTCTGCAACAATTGTTAGACCGTCTGCTATGTTTGGATACGAGGACAAGCTCTTGAACAGCATGGCTTGTGAGTAACAGGCTTCCAGTGTCTTCGTTACGGGTGACCTTACTGAACCTGAACTAGACTGGCCACTTTGGTGGAACTTGAACCAAGCACGCACCCAATTCCGACCAGTTCATGTCAGTTTCTCTCAATTATGATGCAAGCTTCGTCTAACATAATGCAGGTGATGGATGTCGCACAAGCTCTCACCAATCTGGCCCACATGCCCACCATCCCTAACAGCTTGAATTTGCCAGGCCCCTCTACTCTCACATACGAGTACATGTTAGAACTTGTCCAGTCCTTGACCTACCGTGAAAGCAGCTCTTTCACTATCCCCAAGCCTATCGCCAAAGCAGTGATGGGTCTCATTTCGAAGAACGTCTGGTGGCCTATCATGAGCCCAGATGAAATTGAGCGCAAATACATCAACGACGTCGATACCCCAGGTGATTGGGACGTCGTTGGTATTACCCCTGCAGAAGTTGAACAACACGCTCTGATGTACGTTCGCCGCTACCGAAATGCTCAGAACTTCAGCCGTCCAGCGGTATTCCCAGGTAGACCCCAACCAGAGGTGAGTAGTCATAGCCCTTGGCGATAGCTTTCACTGAATAATTGTCATAGGCAACCGATTGAGCGTGCTCGTAGATTCAGGTCATTGCCTGCAAGTAGACAACTGAATATAATTGCAGTATGGACGTCATGCAAGATTTGTGAGGCATGATGCATGGAATCTACTCTTCTTTTCCTCGTGGCTCGTGGCTCCCTGGAACAGTCGAGCGTTGTACTCCTATGCACCGTCTGGTGACCAAATGACATATCTCGAGACCTCATTCCAGTCGGTCCGCTATCCCGAGCCCCTGCATGGTATAAAACTCGGTGGAAGCTGAACAAATATAACTCCGAATCCTCATTCCTATGCGCTCTTCCGTCTCGTATTGCGTTGGCTCTCTTCTGGCCTGGGCCTCACTTGCTTTGACGGCGGAGCTTACTCTGCGCGGCTCTCCTCAGCTCCCCTCCACCGCTTCCCAAGTTCTGCATCCCTCTTTGGCCAGTTTCAGCATTGAGACATCGTTTTTCATTACTTATGTCGGCAATGTTTCCGAGCCAAACCTGTTGACTAAGAACTTGCTCCAAAACCTCGCGGATCGTGTTGGCGTGCCTGCCGAAGTCCGAATCGGCGGAATCACTGCTGATTCGACATTCTGGAATAGTTCGCTTGATACCGAGATATCTCTGTTTATCGACAACAAAGGTGTTATCAAAAATACAACTATTGGCCCCAAGTTCTGGGAGGCAGCCAAGCAAGTTCTACCTGAAGGCACGAAGATCACGATGAATTTGGTTAGGCGTGCATTCATTGATTTGTGTTACTTCAGCCATTGAACTTCTGATTCAGAACCTCCAGTCAATGAATTATGCAAGTACTCTTGAGGTAGCCAATGCCACTCGTGCCGCGTTTGGTTCTGATTTGGTTGCTCTGGAAAGTAGGTACCTTGCATAAAAGTCTACGCACAATATCTCATTCTTATCTTTAGTTGGAAATGAGGTAAGGACATGGAAGCTACAACCAATCGGGATTTACCTAAGCATATCTTCAGCCGGACCATTATAATGGCTACGGTACAAAACCAGAAGCCTATGTCAAGATATGGACTGTAAGGACTAGCTGTCTCTTAAGATCTTGCCATTTATGACTTGCAGTAGCCATGGACAAAGAATCTCACTACCGCACTTAACCTCGACACGCCTTTCTTTCAAGTAGCAGCAACGGCCGAAGACCCTCTTTGGCCGTATGGTTCTTCACAAGCAAATGCACAGCTCGATTGTGTGAGCGCGTTGGCTGCGGGTGCCAATGACGAGAATACGGTCAAATGGTGCAGTGAACACACGTACCAGTATAGCGTAAGTCATCATATTGTTGGCAGCTGCTCGAATACTGACCTGCAATCAGGTCTGCGATCCAGCGCGGACACAAGTTGCCACCTTAACGAACCTGGTATGTTCATGTGTTGAGCCTTGCAGCGTCATCTAATTTATTGATCGCAACAGGTGAACCATACTCGACTGGGCATGTTAGTCGTCTGTTTCCCTTGTGTCGGGGATGCAGCCCTTACCTGCGTATATGACTAGGTATCTGGACTTGTGGCAACCACGAATCAACTCGGTCCGTGAGCAGTTGGGCGACGATTCATTTGTTATTGGTGGGTCCTTGTGTTTGCTTTTGTACTACGTGCCTCTCATGACGGTCACCTTCAGGGGAGTACAATGCTGTATCTTGCTCTGGAAAAGACGGTGTTAGCAACACCTTCGGACATGCCCTATGGCTTCTGGATACCACTCTATATGCTGCTTCCATCAACATTTCCCGGTAAATAAATTCTCTATCTAGCGCATGTCATTGTCGTTGTCGTTGTCGATGCTGACATTCTTGCCTGTCTTTAGATTGTACATTCACCAAGGTGGACCGCTAGCTGGACAAAGCAACCAACAGCTCAATCATGGTGGGCTGAGTTTCTACAACCTATGGCAAGTGGGCAGTCATTCACAGGCTGCTTTTTTACTCATGTGCATAAGTGCATAATAGGTGGCCAGTGGATAACGACAGTGGGCCGGTCAACGTCTTCCCTTCCTATTACGCCTATCTTTTCATTGCCGATACCATTGGAACCTCGAGAACAACCCGCATTGCCAATGTCTACCCAGGACGACAAGCAAATGGCTCAACACTGACTACAGCTGTCGGTGGAGAGGATTCTGCGGGACAGGTATCCATTTATGGATTCTGGGAAGACGACGATGCAGAATATCCTGTAAAGTTGGCGGTCCTTAATATGCAAATCTTCAACGAGACACAGGTAGAGGAGAGGCCGCAGTTGTCTGTGAACATATCCGCCTTTCTGCCTCCCGGCGCCCAGTCTACTGTCAAGAGATTACAAGCCCCAGGGGCCGATATCAAATCGGGCAATGTGACAACCTGGGCTGGTCAATCATTCCCTCAAGGTGTTGCAGATGGATCCTTCGTCGAAGAAGATCTCAACGGCGACACAATTACCCTTCCTGCTTCAGAGGCTGTTCTCATCACGTTCGATAGTTGAGAATGTGGAATATAAGACAGATGAACGATATTACCTATTACAATTTTGGTTGCCGTTACAGTTATTTTACGGACTGTACAGGACTCTCATATCAATCAAGTCCCGCATACCGAACATCTTGTCTTTCCAACCAAGCTAGCCAGTCCTTCAAATATTTCCCGCCATGCGTAATCGTGGAAGAGTCCCCGATAATACACTGAACACAGAAGGATCAGTATGTCTTCGAATTGAGAAGTCAAGCCACGCACCAATTGTCGCTTTGCCCTGGTCATGGCCACTATATTTGGAGTGAGCTTGCAGTGGCGTGTAAACATTACACTCACCGTTTAATCTCCTCTTGTCCTTCAGAAAGCCAACTTCCCTCTTATCATTGCTCCGTACAAGGCTGATGATGACTGCCTCCTTCTCTCTGCCTTGCATCCCGTCTACAGTTCCGATTTCAAGCACATTTCCATGTATAGGTCTAAGCAGCGATGATAGCAAAGTGACTTGCGCTTGATATCTTATTAACTTTGAGCACAGGTAGCCTGAAATGGAGAAAAGATAGCCTGCACATACGGCGTAATGATGGAAATTTGGTCGACTCCGACGCCAGCAAGTAGCTTACAAGGCATTATCAGTAAATCCATTGGCAGTGGATTTACATGGCGCACCAATTGATCCACCCAATTCTTGACTATCGTTGCTTCGTTCTCATTACATCGGCTACCTTCATCCCCATCACCCTCCACACGCTCGAAGTATTCCATCCCGGCTGTATCAAAGAACACTACCGGTGAGATCAGAATATCATCCTCGTCCTCCGCAGCATTGGGAAGGTCCTTGAGGAGATGTTCGGCAACAGACGGATCTGACGTCAATTTGCCTTCGTACATTTCTTCAGAAGGAAATTCACAGATCTTCCTATTCATCCTGCTTGTCCTTGAGCCATGTTCATCGGATGGAAGCGGTTCTCCAACTTACCTGTATTGCACTTTGAGCATCTTTCGTACTCCAGGCCCCAATCGATCAAACAATGTAGTCTCTAGCGTGCGTGGTGGCATAAGCCGTAGAGGGGTTCGACGAGAGAGGGAAGTTTGAGGCTTCGGATGCACCTCATCAGCTTCTGGGATAGAGTCGTCTGAGCTAGATGGGAGAGGTTCTTCGTTTTTTGCCTTCCCTTTGGCTACTTTTTTCTTAGCACCCTTGGTCTGTTTCTCTTTTCTCATCTTGTCCAATGATAGAATAGTTGGCGGTAATTGCTTAGGATCTCCAGCCAGAATCAACTTTTTTCCTTTGAATATAGGGATCCAGCATACCTAGCAATATAACACCGTTCAGTCTTATATGATCTTATATGATAGCGATACAAGATACTTGACTAACCGCCTCCATCGCTTGTGTGGCTTCATCAATAATCACAACATCAAAATCTTGACTGAAAAGTTGTCTACTTCCCGCTGTGTGACACGTAGCGAGAACAACCTGGACAAGCGTCAAGGCGCGGATCGAACGGAATGAATGAACACACCTCATACCTGAGCATGCTTGAGAACAGATACCACAATCCCGCGCTCTCGTTGGCGATATCTAAGCTCATCAAAATACCTGAACAAGTAGATGATATGGCGACTCACTCCTTTCGCAATGCCTTGACATCATCCCACATCTTCCTACGTTCAGACCCCCTTGGCGCTTTGTCTTTTCCTTTCCCTGAAAGAGTACGAAGTGTATCTTCCAGTTCTGCTTTTACGTCCTTCGTCAATTCTGCCTTAAGAGCCATAAATGAGATGAAGAAACAAGCCTGAAACAATTATAGCCAAACCTGATCGCTCCTTGCAGATTGCACTTCTAGTGTTGCCTCAAGGATAGAAGCTCTAGACATGACACGCGCTGGATGGCCTACACGAGTCACCCTCAGCTCTTGACCTTTTGGAGCCGAAGGTAAAGAGAGTAGTCGCTCCAAAATGTTGTCCACGGAGAGATTAGAAGCCCCACAAACCAGAAGTCGAAGAGGTTTCGGATTATACGCAGACTTGGTCGTCATCTGTCGAATGAGTTCGATCAAAGTGTGCGTCTTGCCTGTTCCAGGAGGTCCATGTATACAAGCTACTTCTGGAGATTCCAAGCAAAACTGGATAGCTTCCTTTTGACTGTCATTGAGATTTTTGTCAAAGAAATCTATGCCCGAAATTGGTGTACGTTCGGATGGAGCCATCATCCCCAGTAGTACCCGAATCAGATCTGTCATTGGAGGACCCGATTTTCCTGTCTGTGAGTTGTGTTAGCGGGACAGAAGCCAGCGACACAAAATATCCATACTGCTGCTGCTTCTAGGCGATCCAGGGCTTTCTCCATCCTGCATACAAATAAGCGAGTAATGCTATCACACAGTGTTTCCGCTTACCTATCGTAGGTGACACTATTTGCGAGCTTCAAGACACGGCAGCGCTCTGGAAGGTCTAGTTCCTCCGATGCGCCTGATTCATTCGCGCTGATTGCAACGACAATACGCGTGTCCGAAACCTTGGGGAGAAGATTCAGGCAACAGCGCGGTAGTTGAAGTCTAGGAGTATGCTATATACCTTGTAAACGACGCCCTCCACTTGTGACTTTGCAGACTCGGCTGTTCCAGTCTTCTTAGATTTCTTGACTGCAGAGTTAGATGCAACGTGAGCTTCAATACGTGCTAGATCTCCTGGTCTGATAATATGAGCGCAGTCTAGATAAGAGCAAGGCAGAGTGTCGACACCTCAACGTATGTGGAGGAAATATCGACGTCGAATTGTATGCAGCAGGCTGTTCGAGTTCCACGAGTCTAAATGCCATCTTAGCTTTGGTAGATCTCAAAGACAATACATCTAGAAGGGGAATACGTTTTGCCTCCAAGCCCAATGTTCACATTCGCGACAGCCAGATTTCCCAGTGATAATCCTTTTTGCTCTAATAGTCGAGGGCCACAGTTCGAAAAAAGCAGGGAGCTACGTTCTATTTCAGCTTCCCTCTCTTTAGCCAACAGAATCCGATGTCTGGATAGAAATGCAGAGAAAGCAGTGTCAGTGCTGTCAGTCATGATGGTCCAGGTAAAGTCCAACAGATTCCACGTGAGCAATAATAATTCTTGTCCCCTACTCTCATCATCGTAACACTGACCACACGCTTCAACATGGACGACAAAGAACGGATCGATGCTGCCTGCGCCTTTCTCTTACAGTCACCGCCAGGAGAGATCAATGATGTCCTCAACGGTACGTGACTCTGGCTTGACTGAGGAATGGTGCACCGTCTGACTTCGCCTTTGAAGATGTGAGGAATATAATATCTGATGACGAGACACTACAGGAGAGCGTATTGCCGGTTCTTAGAGAGTATAATCTAGCTCAATTCATCACCGTCGATGTTCCAGAGACACAACATCAAGTGGGCAGCACTTAACTACCAGACGCTTCATCGGCTGATTGTGTGCAGACTATTGTGAGCCTTGCGGCAAAGGGGACTTCGTCAGATGAGGGGACAGAGCGTTTCATAGACCCCAGATCCCAGACTAGCTTCGCATTTGACCATCTCAGCCTGGTGCGTCTTCTACTCTGTCTGTCTTCAGCGATATGATATTCATTGAAGATATACTATAGGAGGCTTCTGACCCTCAACCTTACGAGATAGATGCAGAGTCTGAACCTTTCCGGTGAGCTATAAATTTCTTAAACGCGTCTTAGTGGTCTCATCTATTAGAGTAGATCCGCTTTGGAGAAAGCGGCTTTGACCTACTTAAATGCCCATTTCCACGACGGTGTCTGCGCTGTACAAGCTCCTAGTGGATCCCAGAACCAATTCGTGATACAAGTGGTCGCAAACAAATATAATCCCAAGAATTACTGGTCGGGAAGATGGCGGTCAGAGTACGTCGTGGACTTGAGCGAGAACACAGTGACTGGAACAATATATGCCAATGTGCATTATTACGAGCAAGGGAATGTGCGTCGACATAGCTGGCCTGTTTACTGTTTACAATCTGATCTCTTCCTGTAGGTTCAGCTATCCACGACCCATTCCGTTTCCATCAACCTACCGTCTGCCGTGGTCACTTCAGAGCCAGCGCAGTCTGCATCCAAGATCATAGCAATGATCGAAACCGAAGAGGGTCGCTATCAATCTTCTCTGAACGATACATACCATGACATGGGGGAAAAGACGTTCAAAGGCCTGAGGAGAGCGCTACCTATGACAAGACAGAAGCTCGACTGGGACAAGGTGCGTGCTTCATGAATGCGATAGAAATGTAAACACTGATATTTTTGCAGGTTCTTGGCTATAAATTGGGAGCTGAGCTCTCGTCTAGTAAAGGAATATTTGGAAATTCATGAACGAAAGTAATATGTAGCAAAATGTAATTGATTCCACCAAACCACCAGCTGCCATGTCGTCCTCTCCCTCGTGCGAACTTGGTTTATCGTAGCTTGGCACAACGGTAGTCGCGTGCACTCGGTCAAGCTTGGACAAACTATTAGAGAGGGTAAACATATTAATAGCATTACATCTTGGCATTTGTGACTCTGTGTTGCCCGTAAGACTGGCATCCGAGAGGTCCCCCCCACTAGCAGTGTTAACACAATCGACTCGGAGAATCAATGACATTCGACTTGATCACCAACTCTCACGTTCTTTCATGGCCAGCGTTCTCAAACGCGAATGCCATGTCTGCCATGTCTACCACCAACCTTATATCTTACTGGACATGAAAGTCCTCCTGCTTTGTCGTGGATGTAACCGAGCCTGGCACCATAGTGAGTGATATCGATGCCTGAATTTATACAACTAGTCACAAGAATGCAGCTTGCTACCAGCCTCCCGTCGACAACCAGGACATTATCAAGCTCGTTGTCGCGACTAAGGAAGGCGATGAAGAACATGGTCTTTCGTCCTGGCGCTGTCGACGTTGTGTAACTCGCAACATAACAGGCCCTAAGCCTGCCCCCATGTTACAGACCCGTAAAGCATCCCCCGAAATTGTTCTGTTAGAGACACCACCCACTGCATTCACCCAACGAGAGCGTACTCCAGGACCATCACGCTCTGTCCACGACACTCCCCTTCAACCCTCGAGTCGCAATGACACCTCCGTCATGGAGGTCGATCTGACTGAAGATGAGAGGGCGGCCTCGAGTCCCCAAGGGGGTATCATTGCACGCTCATATTCCCCTTCTGTACTGAACCCAATGGAGCTGGAGTCCGACGACGATATGCCAGCCCAGACTGTTGCGAGGACTTCTGCTACCATAAGTGAAGATGTCGCAGCGATGCAAGTAGACGTCGACCACATGCATATTGCTACACCCACTCCAGCACTGACGAGGATTGAATATGCTCCTACATGGGTTGCAGACTGGATTGCAACCAGTGAGAACAACGTTCGGCGGCGATACATGAATCAGACCCAAAGGAAAAGGCCCAGAAAACTCAATGCCACATTGGTAAAACCGTCGGTACACGCTTCGCTGAATTTTGGGTTCGGAAAAGAGTACATAGAATACAAGAATAATTACAGTTTCGGCAACATCTTATCTGTACCAAAATGACAATAGAACACTCGTCCATAAAACCCAGAACAAGCCCAAAAGAAGAGAAAGGACAGGAAAAGAGGATCACATCTCGTGAGGTGGACGCTTGACATCCTTGTGAAGGCTACATTAAGTTCTGGGA
>Ga0247730_1001287_pt1 | contig 14298 bp, 9 predicted proteins | sample UWRJL073202C2_FD_180959 | JGI IMG/M metagenome (GOLD analysis project Ga0247730, IMG submission 180959) | Plant litter microbial communities from Arlington Agricultural Research Station in Wisconsin, United States - UWRJ-L073-202C-2 | ecosystem: Environmental > Terrestrial > Plant litter >...
GCGCTACGCTCCAGCCGGGCCATGTGGAGGGCGCTGTCGATCAGCTTGCCGTCGAGCACCGAGGTAACTTCGTAGATGCCGTCGCCAAACAGAAAGCCGCGGTCGAAGATCGACAGATGCGCCTCTTCGGCGGGTAAGAAAGCGCCGTTGAGATAGACGATACGGCCGGATGGCATGCTCATTATAATTCCGTTCTGACGATTAGGATTGGTTGCCGCGAATCGTGGCGATCCGCGCAGGTGAAATGGCTTCGATGGTACTGTGCTGTCCGCTGGCGGCATTGAAGCCGCTCATGGTCTCGGCCATGCAAAGGGAATTGAGGATCGCTTCTTCCGTCGCCTCGATCGCCGCTTCAAACAGCGGCGAAATCCGGTCGTTGGATAGATCCGGATAGGCGGTGATGGTTTTCCGACGTTGCGGCGTCCGGCGGACACCGTCCGCAGTCGAAAAGGCCAGCGCGTAGTCGCCGGAGCCGTTGCTGAGCGCGGCGCCGGTGCGGGCCAAGCCACCAAAGGCACGGGTCGCCAGGCGCTCCAGATTGCGCGCGGAAAGTGGTGCGTCTGTTGCGACTACGATGACGATAGAGCCGTCTCGATCATGCGCAGACGGGGTTTCATACGGCTGACCGCCGATCCGCAGCGTCCCGCCATAGTTCGATTGCACCAGCACGCCAATGGTAAACGTCTCACCGTCGATCCCAACCCGGCGCGAGCTGCAGCCGATGCCGCCCTTCAGCCCGAAGGCGACCGTGCCGGTTCCGGCGCCGACGGCACCTTCAATGACCGGGGCGACGGTCGCAGCCGCAAGCGCCAAGCCAATCTCGTCGATCGTCGGCCGGCCGGCGCGAATATCGTTCAGCCGCGAATCATTGGTCTCACCGACCACGGCATTGATCGACACCACCCGTTCATTGCCCGGCTGCGCCAATGTCCAGCGGTGGATGGCCTCAATCGCCCGGCCGGTCGCCAGCGTGTTGGTCAGCAGGATCGGGCTTTCCAGCTCGCCAAGTTCGGCGATCTGGGTGGAGCCGGCAAATTTGCCAAAACCGTTGAGCACGGCAAGGGCCGCTGGCACCTTGTCCTGGAACAGGTTGCCGGCATGCGGCAGGATGGCGGTGGCGCCGGTGCGGATGGTGGCGCCGTCAATCACGGTCGCATGCCCGACCTGCACGCCGGCGACATCGGTGATGCTGTTGGACGGGCCGGTCGGATAGTGCCCCGGGGCAATTCCGAGGTCGCGTAGTCGCTGTCTTTGCTGGCTCGGCATCGCTACTTCCCGCGTTCCTGATCAATGCGCCATGGCGGCAGGACCATTCATGGGGGAAAATCTATCGGCTTTCCGCGCTGAACGGCATCACAAATATGGAATAGTTTTATGTGCAGTCTGCAACAGGTCGAGGTGCCACTGCTTCGCCGTCGGCATGTCTCTGTCGAAAGGCGCCAGCGCCTGGAATGACCAAGGCCGCGGTGGAGCGGCGACGGTCTTAAAGCGCGGGAACGTCTGGCTGTCATGCGTTCCTGCCCTTGATTTTTGGGCCATCATTTGCCACCTGAGGCACAGATATTGACGTCGCACGAGGAAACAGAACCATGACCGCAATCGACCCCGAAGCAGCCCCGGAACACCACGTTTTTGAAGCCGACGTCTCGCGCCTGCTGCATATGATGGTGCACTCGGTCTATTCGGACAAGGACGTGTTTCTGCGCGAGCTCGTCTCCAACGCGGCCGACGCCTGCGAAAAACTGCGCTATGAGGCCATTGCCGCGCCGCAGCTGCTGGCTGGCGATCCGGTCACAAAAATCCGCGTTGCACTCGACGAAGCGGCGATGACGCTGACCATCGAGGACAATGGCATTGGCATGAGCCATGACGAGCTGGTCGAAGCGCTCGGCACCATCGCCCGCTCCGGCACCCGCGCCTTCATGGAGCGGCTGGAGGCGGCCAACGGGCCGGAAGGCACGCAGCTGATCGGTCAGTTCGGCGTCGGTTTCTACTCGTCCTTCATGGTGGCCGACCGGGTCGACGTGGTGTCGCGCCGGGCCGGAAGCGATGAAGCCTGGCTGTGGTCGTCGGACGGCAAGGGCAGCTATACGGTGAGCGCGGCCGATCTGTCGCAAGCCCCGGCGCGCGGCACCCGCATCACCCTCCATCTGATGGAGGACGCCAAGAACTATACTGCGCGCTGGACGATCGAAAAGATCGTCAAGGAACAGTCCGGCCATGTGCCGGTGCCGATCGAGGTGACGGAGAAACCGGGCGCTGAGCCGGTGCAAATCGCCGACGGTACGGCCCTGTGGACCAAGCCGAAGAACGAGATCACTCCGGAGGAATACACCGATTTCTACCGCGGCATGTCCGGCCAGTACGACGAGCCGGCGCTGACGGTGCATTTTCGTGCGGAAGGCCGACATGAATATTCGGCGCTCGCCTTCGTGCCCGGCTCGCAGCCGTTCGACATGTTCGATCCGGACGGCGCTAAGGGCCGCATGAAACTCTACGTCAAGCGCGTGTTCATCACCGACGAAACTGCCCTCTTGCCGCGCTACCTGCGGTTCGTGCGTGGCCTCGTCGATACAGCGGATCTGCCACTGAACCTGTCGCGCGAAATGATCCAGGAAAGCCCGGTGCTGACGGCGATCCGCAAGGGTGTCACCAGCCGCATCCTGACAGGCATCGAAAAGCTCGCCGAAAGTGACGCCGAGGCCTTTGCAAAGCTCTGGGAGAATTTCGGCACGGTTCTGAAGGAAGGCATTTACGAGGATTTCGAGCGCCGCGCCCAGCTGATGGCGCTGTCGCGCTTCCGCACCACGGCATCCGGCGATGGCGTCCGATCGCTCGCCAGCTATGTCGCCGACATGAAGGATGGCCAGACCACCATCTATTACCTGACGGGCGACAACCTTGCCCAGCTGGACGGCTCGCCGCAGCTTGAAGGATTTCGCGCCCGCGGGGTCGAGGTTTTGCTGCTGACAGATCCGGTCGACAGTTTCTGGGTGGCCAACGGCGCCGAGTTCGACGGAAAATCGTTCAAGTCGATCACCCAGGGCGATGCCGTTCTGGCGGGTATTGCCACGACCGACGGTGCGGATGCCGGCGCACACGAGACGACCGACGAGGTTACCCGCTTCATCGCATTCGCCAAGCAGACGCTGGGGGATGCAGTGTCGGACGTGCGCGCATCGGCCCGCCTGACGCAAAGTGCCGTCTGCCTGGTGGCGCCCGACCACGGCCCCGACCGGCAGCTGGAAAAGATCCTGCAGGGCGCCGGTCGTCTCGATTCGGCGGCAAAACCGATCCTCGAAATCAATTCCGGTCACGCGCTTGTCACGGCGATTGCGGCGATCGGCGAAGGGCAGGACGCTTTCCGCGAGGATGCCGCCCAGCTGCTGCTCGATCAGGCCCGCATTCTCGACGGCGACAAGCCGGCCGATCCGCGTGCATTTTCAGACCGCCTGTCGCGGGTGTTCGCACGGGCGCTGAACACGGTTGCCTGACGCCACGGCCAGACGCTGATGCTTGCGTATCAGCGCCTGGCAACCACGCTTTTTGTCCGAATCATCAGGCTTTGGCAAACTGCGCAAAGCCGGCGACAAAGGCGGCCAGTCTTTTGCTCATGGCCTCGTCAACAAGCCGGCCTTCGGCGTCAAAAGCCTCGGATGCATGCGGCAGCATCAGCCGCTTGGCCGACCAGGTCCGGGCACCGAGCGTGTGCAACACGCTCAGCCAGGCATTCTGGCTGAGTTGCGTGCCGAAATTGCCGGGCGACGCCCCGGCGATGGCAAAGGCGCGGTTGCCGAAAATCGTCGCGATTTCGGCAGACGGACGCGACAGCCAGTCGATCGCGTTCTTGAAAACGCCGGGGATGGAGTTGTTGTATTCCGGTGTGAACAGGATGACGCCATCGGCTTTGGCAATCTGATCCTTCAGCGCCTGCACGGCGGCCGGAATGCCGTGTTCGGCTTCCAGGTCGCCGTTGTACAGCGGAATGCCCTCGATCGTCCCGGCTTGGAGGGTGATGCCGGGGCCGGCGGCGGTGATCGCGGCATTCAGCAGCTTGGTGTTGAGCGAGCCCTTGCGCAGGCTGCCCGATATTCCGAGAAGTTCGACCATCTGAACGTTTCCTCTTATGCAGCTTGAGACCGAGATAGGGCAGGGCGCCTTTGCGCCAAGCCCGGACGGGAGCCTGCGCAGTCCGATGTCGACTTATGTCGAACCTGCGCTGCCCCTCGCATCCGACATGCATGTTCAGGGGATTTGCCGCAGCCATTCCTCGTTTGAAAATTTCTCGGCCGCGAGCTTTTCGGCAGCGGCGTATTCGTCCGCAGAAATGCCAGCAGCAGAACCGCCGTTCAGGGAGACGAAAGTCTCCTTCATCCGGCGGATGATGTCTTCGCGCGGTAGGCCGGTCTGGCTGCGCAACGGATCGACCCGCTTGACAGCACTGGCAGTCCCCTTGTCGCTAAGTTTTTCCCGGCCGATGCGCAACACCTTGACCATCTTTTCGGCGTCCATGTCATAGGCCATGGTCACATGATGCAGCACGGCGCCGGCGGAATAGCGCTTCTGGGCTGCGCCGCCGATCTTGCCCTTCGCACTGGTGATGTCGTTGAGCGGCTTGTAGAAGGCGTCGATCCCTAGCGAGCCCAGGGCCTTCAGAACCCAGTCGTCGAGAAACGCGTAGGAGTCTGCGAAGCTCATGTCGCGCACCAGCTGGGTCGGCGCGTAAAGCGAATAGGTGATGCTGCTGCCCGGCTCGACGAACATAGCGCCGCCGCCGGTGGCGCGCCGTACCGTCTCGACGCCGAGTTCATCCGCCGCTTCCATATCCACTTCGTTGCGCAGTGACTGGAAACCGCCGATGATGATCGCCGGCCGTTCCCATTCCCAAAAGCGCAGGCTCGGGGCACGCCGTCCGGCGGCAACCTCCAGCGCCAAAACTTCGTCGAGTGCGAGATGCATTGCCGGAGACACAGCCGGCGCCTCGATGATCTGCCAGTCGTAGTCACGCCATGTTCCAGCCACGCCGAGCGCGCGACGAACGGCCGACGCGACCGCTTCGGGGCTGAAGCCGATCATTTCTGCGCCAAGTCTGAGACCTGCCCGCACGGCTTCGGCGATCTCCTGGCCGGTTGCGGAAACTGGCAGGCCTTCCAGTGCGGTGCGGATGTCATCGAGCGCTTCGGCCGGTTCGAGAAAAAAATCGCCCGCGACCTGCACGGCGGCAAGACGGCCGTCGCGGACCTCCAGATCGACGACGACCAGCTTTCCATCCTTGACCTTGTATTCGCCGTGCATGTTGTCAGATCCTTCTAAAATTGCTTGCCGCTGCTGCCCTCATCCGACCGATCAGGGAAAGGAAACCATGTCGCCATAGAGCGCCCGCAGCTTGGATTTGACGGCGTCCGAATTGCGATAGATGTCGATGAATCGCTTCAGCCGCGGGTTTTCGCGCATGTCGGGCCGGGTGACGAACTGGAAGGCATAGAGCGGGTCGTCCTCGAAGATCAGGCTGGACGAGGCATCGAGCCCCGCAAGCTTGGCAAAGGTCGGATAGGTCGCGGCCGCATCGACGTCATCCAGCGCCCGGGCAATCTGGGGGCCATCGAGTTGGATAATACGCAATGGCTTGCGCCAGGCGACGACATCCTCGAGCGTGGCCCGGTAACCGACGCCGGGCTTGAGTTCAAGCAGCTTTGCCTTTTCCAACAGGCGCAGGGAGCGTGCCGTGTTGACCGCATCGCCGGAGAACGCAACCTGCGCAGTGTCCGGCAGGGCGTCGAGCGTTTCGTATTTTTTCGAATACAGCCCGAACGGCGTGCTAAAGGCGGGCGCGATCGGGATCAGGCCATTGCCGGTGTTGGTATTGGTGAACTCGAGATAGGGAATGTGCTGGAACAGGTTCGCATCGGCTTCGCGATCGGCGACGGCCGTGTTGGGCGTGTTCCAGTCGCTGAATTCGATCAGTTCGACCTTCATCCCTTCCGCCTCAGCCTCTCGCACCGCGATTTCCGCGGCCTGATTGGAGATGCTTGTTGCCAAGGCGATGCGCAGCGGCCGTTCCTGCTGTGCCCCGGCTGGCAACGCCAAGCAGATGGCAGCCAGAAACAGGCCGCTGGTGACAGTTAGAACACTGCGGCGTCGCAGCATCCGCCCTGGTCTTGCTGTGCGTGTGTAGCCGAAGGACGTCATGGTTCGTTTCTTTGCGCATTCGACCGAAGCTCGGTCAAGGGTTGAAATTGAACAGAGGGCTTGGAAGCCGACATGACCTTCGTCTATCAATATCCATGGCCAGTCGGCAAACGTTTCCAGCGTCTCGGCCGAATCACCATCGCCGATCAGCCTTTGACGGTGCCGTTTTCAGCAGCAGTCCGCTCATTGTCGCGAGCCGCATTGTCCTGAGATCCGCACCACGACCGACGTCTTTGCGCTTTCCAGCACGTGTGCATTCGTTGCCGCGCGATTGATGGCCAACTGTCATCCGTAGCTGCATGGGCATTACCATCGGTATCGTCAATTGTGCCGACTCGTCCGAGAGTGTCGAGTTCCGATTTGCAAATCATTGCCCTGGCTGCGCGAGACCTGCGATGTCTGCTGGGCCGCACCGGCCAATCTCCCGCTTACGTTGCTTGCCTCGATTGCGCTCAATCCGTACTTAGTCGCACTTTCTTCATCCCCAGCGAGATCCGCATGATCGATTCTGCCAACACCTATTCGATGCCCGGGACGCTTTTCTTCGATATGGTTCCTGCCGCTCGAGGAGAGCCGTATCGTCTATTCCTTTTCATTCCCGCCGCTCAGCCGCCGCCCGAGGGCTGGCCGCTTCTCATTCTGACCGACGGCAATGCCACCTTTCCCTTTGCCGTTGCCAGCCTCGGCACCCAGGCGCCTTACCCGGCGGCCACGAATGTCGGCTGGGGCGTGATCGCCGCGATCGGCTATCCGGGCGTCGATTTCTATGATGGCTTGCGGCGTTCCTGGGATCTGGCGCCCCCGCCGGGCAGGACATACCCGCCGTTCACCGTAGACGGCCCCCCGGTGCTGACCGGTGGAGCGGCAAAATTCCTGGCTTTCATCGGCGACGAGCTTGTGCCGCGGATTGCGGACTTGGCATCCGTCGACGCTGGGCGCAGGTCGCTGTTCGGACATTCCTTCGGCGGCCTTTTTACACTTCATGCGCTGTTCGAGCGCCCCGGCCTGTTTGCCAACTGGATCGCTGCCAGTCCCTCGATCTACTGGGAGGATGGAGAAATCCTCAGGAGCGAGATTCGGCGTCAAGCCGCACCCGGTAATACGCCGTTTCTGCATCTGTCCGCCGGCGAGTACGAAGCCGATGAGCTGGCGCCCTTCCAGCACCAGAATGACGATGCGGCCGCGCGTCTCGAGAGGAAGAAGCAGGAGCAAATCGTTTTGCTGGCAAGGGAAATGGCCCGGCGGCTGGACGGCACGGCCGATGGCATACATGCACAATTTGAGCTCTTTGCCGGGGAGACGCACATGTCCGTTCTTGCCGCGGCAGTCGCTCGCGCCGTCGGGATCGCGTTTGCGATCCGACGCTGACGCGAACGAGTGTTGCGGTGCAGCATCACCATCAAGGCAGATCACAAACACTTGATTATTAAGTTGACCGCATTCCTCCTGTTTGACTATTTGTCGCGTGCCGCAGCTGGAAGGAGTCGTTAGGCCAGCTGCTCGATAGGATTGACAGGGGACGCGGAATGACGATGGTTCGACGTGTAGGGTTGCGTAAGTTCACCAAGCAATGGGTTGCGAGCAGCGCTTTGGTGACGGTATCGTTGGCGATGGCGGCCCCCGGCTGGGCCCAGGACAGCTCGACCGACAACCAGACCCAGCTGAAAACCATCGTCGTAAGCGGCAAGTCGGATCGCGCCGCCGGCCCCGATCTGACGATCGTCGCCAAGGGCACGGCCACCGGAACCAAGACCGACACGCCGGTCATCGACGTTCCCGCATCGGTTTCGGTCATTACGCAGAAGGAACTCGAGGCGCGCCATGTCGACAGCATCCAGCAGGCTGTCGCCTATACCTCCAGCGTCTTTACCGACGAATTCGGCAGCGACGATCGCTACGATTATATTCGCATCCGCGGTTTCGACCAGACGACGCTCGGCATCTATCGCGACGGTTTGTCGGCCCGCATTCCCGCATCGTTCACGGCCAGCCGACTCGAACCCTACGGGCTCCAGCGCGTCGAAGTGCTGAAGGGTTCGACATCCACACTATTCGGTCTGAATGGCCCGGGCGGTCTGGTCAACTCGATCACCAAGCGACCACAGGATGAGAAGCACGCCGAGATCTATTCCTCCTACGGCGACGGCACCAAGGAAGTCGGTGTCGACTTCGGTGGTCCGATCGATCCCGACGGCGTCTGGAGCTACAGGCTGACAGCCCTTGCCAAGGACGGAGATCTGGGCTGGAACAATTCCAACGACGATCGCGTCTATGTTGCGCCAGCTCTGACCATCAAACCCGATGAGGGCACGTCGCTCACCATCCTGACGGACTATTACAAGCGCGAAGGCACCGGCGCCCGCGGGTTTCCGACCGGCGCCAACCTCGATATCGATACTTTCCTCGGCGAGCCGGACTTCAATCGCTTCGATACCAAGCAGACGGATATCGGCTATCAGTTTGAGCATGAATTCAACGACAACCTGACGTTCCGCTCGAACGCGCGCTATACCCATATCAGCCTCGACTATGCCGAGGTCTATGGCGCTTCGGTTGATCCTACTGCCGACCGCACCGCCTTTTCGGTCGATGGCAGATCCAACCGTTACGCCATCGATAACCAATTGCAATACGATACCGGCTGGGATCGGGTCGACAGCAAGTCGCTGGTGGGCGTCGATTACAGCAGCGACAATACCCGCGAAAACATCCTGTTTGGCACTGCCGGACCGCTCGATATCTACAATCCAAGCTATTGCGGTCTTTCCTGCATCGCGCTTGGGCCTTATGTGAACTGGCGCGTCAAGCAGCAGGCGGTGGGGATCTACGCCCAGGAGCAGCTGACCTTCGATGACCGCTGGATCGCCACGCTTGGCGGACGATGGGACCACGTCAACACCACGGCCGACTATCTCGATACGGGTGCAAAGGACGACGATACCGCATCCGCGTTTACCAAGCGTGCAGGCCTGACCTACAAGATTACCCCCAATCTTGCAGCCTATGTCAACTATTCCGAAAGCTTCCAGCCGCTGGTGACGCCGACCTCGAATGGCTATGCGTTATCGGGGTCGTTGAAGCCGCAGAAGGGCGAACAGTACGAGATCGGCCTGAAATATCAGCCGGAAGAATTTGACGCCCTGTTCACGGTTGCACTGTTCGACCTGACCCAGACCAATGTCCCGACCTATATCAGCCCACTGCTGCAGAAACAGATCGGCAAGGTCGGCGTTCGCGGGATCGAATTGGAAGGCAAAGCTGCGATTGCCGACAACCTCAACCTGACGCTTGCCTATTCCTACTGGGATGCGGAAATCAAGGAGGATGGAACAGGCGGCAACATCGGCAATCGTCCGCAGCGTGTTCCCCGCAACCTGGCATCCGCCTGGCTCGACTATACGATTCCGGGCGAAGGACAGCGCGGCGACCTGACACTGGGCGCTGGTGTCCGTTATATCGGGCAGACGTTTGGTGACGATGCCAATACCGTTTCGAACGGCGGCTATACGACCGTCGATGCGGCCGTCAATTATAAGGTGACGGACAATGTCACGCTGGCGGTCAACGCCACAAACCTGTTCGACCGCAAATACGTTGCCACGTCCTATTACGGTACGGAATTCTACGGCGACCGGCGCAAGGTTGTCGGCACGCTTAAATATACCTGGTAACCCGCTGATTATCGCCGCCAATCGCATTCCCGAACCATTGCCCGCGAAATGCCGGGTCATACTGTTGGCGGCGGCAAGCCGTCGCTCGGGCAGCGGCGACCGGCGCCGAAAACCGTCAATGGGCGGGATTGTAGCCTGAGTGGCCGGACGCTACTCGGCGGCATCCGCATGGCCGCGCATATCGGAAGCCGGTGCGATAACCTCCAATCATGCCAGCGGCGGTTGCATGCCGATCAAACCGCACATTCTGGCAGGTCATCACGCCTTCCAACCGCAGTGATGATCTCGAAGGTTTGCGCCTGTTCTGATGGCGTGGCTCTCACGTAAAATCGCACAATTCCCTGCGATGAATGTCTCTCCGGCGTAGCACCCGGCGATCGATGGCCCGGCATTAAACAGTCAGGAAGCCGGCCAGACCGTGCGCTGTCATAGACGGTACCCACTCTGAATCGTTCCTAAGCACCGCCGACGACAATAACTCGCCTTCGCTTTGCTCGATGCACGAGTTTGCCGATATGGGCGTTGCGATCGTGCGCAAATCGCTTTTCCTCGACAATTCCCAAAAAAGGTCACCACCAGCCCGGCCGGCACGCGAAAAATTATGCAATGATTACTCTAATTTAGTAATTACGCATATAACTACATGAGGTAGCTGACAGAAGAACGAGTGAAACCATGTTTACAGTGCTGGAATGCGTCACAACCCAACACGACCAAATCGCTGTTGCGCTTGCCGTCGGAGTATCTCTGGCCGGAATGTTCGCATTGTTTTTGCTCCTGGACCGCGCCCGCGAATGTGCCGCCCGCCGTCGAAGCAAGTGGATCGCGGTAGCGTCGGTTGTGGCGGGCTTGACGGTGTGGGCAACCCATTTCATCGCCATGCTGGCTTATCGGGGAACGGTTCCGATCGGCTTCGGCGTCCCGATGACGGTGCTGTCGGCGGCCGTGATCGTCGCCGGTTTCTGGATTGCCCTCCTACAGCTCAAGGCCGACGCATTGGTCAGCAAAATGATCTGCGCCGCGATCGTCACGATTTCCGTGGCTGCCATGCATATGATCGGGATGGCCGGTATCCGGGCGTCGGCGACCATCGCCTACGACTTCGAGACAATTCTGTATGGCGCAGTTGTCGCGTTCTTTCTGTATCTGGCAGCTTTTCATCTGTTCGAGCGGTCAAGGGGATGGAGCGGGATACTTTCCGCGGCCCTGCTGGGCGTCTTGGGGACCTGCGCCCTGCATTTTACGGGGATGTCTGCAACGGAAATGGTTTTCGATCCCAGCTTGCCGCGCGTCGAGGGTGCAGATACGGAGAAATCATGGCTTATCGGTGCCATCTCCGCGATTGCTTACACCATCATGCTGATCACGGCCGGCGCAGTGTTTATCGACCGCTACCTGACCGATCTGAAAGGGTTTGTAAATTCCACCCTTGATGGACTGGCTGTCGTCAGGGACGGAAAAATCATCGAGGCGAACAGCAAATTTACCCGTCTTCTTGATTGTTCAGAGAGCGAAGTTGTCGGTCGATCCCCCGCATCGATGTTCACGATGGCGGACCGGTCGGATGTGAACCAGGTTCGGGAAATACCCGTGGAAGCCTTTCCGCTGCTCGGTGAGCGCAACAGGGTGTTCGAGCTTGCCGTTCAGACCGTGGAGTTCCGTGGCCGACCCAGTCAGATCCTCGCAGTCCGGGATCTAACGGAGAAGAAGGCGGCGCAGCAGCAAGTCGAATATATGGCCCGGCATGATGCCCTCACTGGGCTGCCAAACCGCACATTGTTCCGAGAGCGGTTCGAACAGTCCATGGCCCAGGCAAAGCAAACCAATGGAACCGTCGCATTGCTCGCACTCGATCTCGATCGGTTCAAGGCAGTCAATGACCTGTTTGGCCATGCCGAGGGGGACCGTGTTCTCAAGAAGGTGGCCGACATTCTGCAGCGCTGTGTCAATGGCGTCGGCACAGTTGCCAGACTTGGGGGCGACGAGTTCGTCATCCTGCAAAGCGGCGTCCAGCAGCCCGACCGGGCGCGCGCCCTGGCTGATGCCATCCTGACGGCCTTCTCCCAGGACATGAACAATGCCTCCGATCCCACCGCCGTTGGCGTCAGCATCGGTGTCGCCATTTTTCCCGGCGACGGTTCGCAAATCGACGAGATCCAGCATGCCGCCGACATGGCGCTTTACCGGGCCAAGACCAGCGGCCGCGGCGTGATGGCATTTTTTGATCCGGAAATTGACCGGGAGACGCGTGAACGGAGGCGGATGGAAAGCGAATTGAGAAACGCCGTATCGCGCGGCCAGATGAAGCTTGTGTTTCAACCGCTTCTGGCGGCCGACGGGGCCAAGCTTCTGGGTTACGAGGCCCTGATACGCTGGATGCACCCGGAATATGGCCTGTTGCTTCCCAACAAGTTTCTCGCCATGGCCGAAGAGACCGGCATCATCATCAAGCTTGGCGAGTGGATTTTGCGGGAAGCCTGCAAGGCGGCTTCGCAATGGGATAAGGATCTGCTGCTGGCCGTGAATTTCTCGCCGGTGCAATTCCGGCTGTCGAACCTGACATCTGTGGTCAGCGCCATTCTGGCCGAAACCAATTTCGATCCGCACCGCTTGGAGATGGAGATCACCGAAGCCGCGTTTATCAAGGATCGCATCACGACGCTGTCGACCCTTCGCCAACTGAAGTTGATGGGCGTTCGCGTGGTGATGGACGATTTCGGCACGGGGCATTCTTCGTTGAGCAACCTGCGCTCGTTTCCGTTCGACAAGATCAAGATCGACAGGAGCTTCATTGCAGCCATGAGCAGCGACGACGGTGCCCGTGCGCTGGTGCGCGCCATTGTCGGGCTGGGTCGCAGCCTTGGCCTGCCGGTCACCGCCGAGGGCATCGAAACCATGGAGCAATACAAGATGATAATGGACGAGGGATGTTCGCAGGTTCAGGGGCTATATTTCGGCCCGCACAATCCTTCCGAAGAGTTGCAAGACGGCCGCAAGTCCAGCGACCTTTGGCAACTTGCGGTCTGATCCATACGTTAGGTTGGACCGGCGTCAGGGTGGTCCGGCCGGCTGGTTCGTCGTATTGATCACATGTTCAATTCGGAATTATGGAGCCTACGCCGCACGCCGCTGGCAGCATAGGATTATCCAATCCGTTGCCTGAGGGAAGGTGGCGGCTCGGGATGAGCTTCCGTCCAACTACCGGTGCTGAACACGCTGCAGGTAGCTTTGCTCGTATGCAGGCAAGATATCCGCTACGCGCATAACGCATAGCTGCTCTGCAAAAATCTGCCTAGCATTTGAGCAGAATTATTGTATGTTCAATCCAACGAAGCAATGCACCTCCTCCCGCAAAGCTTCGTGGTTACAGGTTCCTCACTCCTCCTCCCAGAGGCGCCTGTAGGATCAACAGCACTCCTCCTCCCAGCTGTTGATCGGTTCTTTTTGAAAAGCCTGCCGCACCTCCTCCCGCGGCAGGCTTTTCTCGTTCTGGCGGCCGGTTGTTTTGTGCTGTTGTGGACCGTTGCCATCGTCAGTCGCTTTGCGCGAACATTCCCAGTTTTGGACAGGTCGGTATGTGCCCGCGACGGCGCGGTCGGCTGCGGCTGTAGGCCCCCGAAATTCGACCGGGATCATTCCGGACATGAGATTTTCTCAACCGGCCGGTTCGAATTCGTCGCTTGGCATAGCTCCCTCGACATTGAAGTCTACTCTCGACTGCTGACCGTGACGGGCGGCGAAACCATGTCGACGAGGAGAGACCATGACCAAGATCGGTGTTTTCATCCCCATTGGCAGCCGCGGCTGGCTGATCTCCACCACCGCGCCCGAGACCTATCCGAGCTTCGATCTCAACAAGACCGTCGTTCAGCGCGCCGAATTCTACGGGCTCGACTTTGCCCTGTCGATGATCAAGCTGCGCGGCTATAACGGCCCCAGCGAATACTGGGTTCACAATCTGGAATCCTTCACGCTGATGGCCGGCATCGCCGCCGTTACCAAAAAAATCCAGCTATTTGCCTCGGTCGCCATGCTGACCATGCCGCCGGCGCTGATCGCCCGGATGGCGACGACGATCGATTCGATCGCCCCCGGCCGTTTCGGTGTCAACATGGTCACCGGCTGGCAGCCCAAGGAATACCAGCAGATGGGGCTGGAGCTGACGCCCGAGCATTTTGCCCGCCGCTACGATTACGCCTCCGAATATGTCCAGGTGATGCAGGACCTCTGGACCAAGGGCGTCTCCGACTTCAAAGGCGAGTTCTTCCAGATGGACGACTGCAAGCTGTCGCCGCGGCCATCCGCCAAGATTCCCGTCGTTGGCGCCGGGCAGTCGAGCCGCGGCATGGAATTCGTGGCGCAGTATGGCGACTACAATTTCGTCGTAGCCGGCGGCTTGAACGACACGTCCGGCTCACGCGAAGTGGTCGGCCGCGTG
>Ga0247730_1001289_pt1 | contig 14293 bp, 18 predicted proteins | sample UWRJL073202C2_FD_180959 | JGI IMG/M metagenome (GOLD analysis project Ga0247730, IMG submission 180959) | Plant litter microbial communities from Arlington Agricultural Research Station in Wisconsin, United States - UWRJ-L073-202C-2 | ecosystem: Environmental > Terrestrial > Plant litter >...
AATGATTGAATGTAGTGGACGTTAGAGCGAGAGAAATGAATGTGTACCGAATAAGGCGTGATGCAATGATAGCACCCAGCTTCTCTTCCCATTACGGCCTTCTATGACTCCCGCAGCCCAAGGGCTCTCTAGCTTGATCCTCTCAGGCGCCTCTGATAAATACTCACTTATCAGAGCTTCAGTATCACGGTCTTTCTCGAAGACCTCAACCCATTGTCCAGTCGAATCTGGACTGATAACAACGGCAAATGGTGCCGAGCCGCTCTCGACAAGAACGAACTTCGCTCGCAACATCTCATTCCTCTTCACCACATCCAGCCACGCCTCTCTCAACTTGTCGCTATCCACCTTTCCTTGGTCGAGCGTGTATACGGAATGATTGATATAGCCTGTGCTCCGTTTTCCCAACCGCAGGAATAGCCCTAGAACACCAGACTGCATGGGAGTGGCAGGGTAAACATTCGTTGCGTCTGCTCCAGAACCAAGAGAGGCATTGGCTTGTCGAAATAGGTCTATCTCTCTCGCGAATTGCTCTGCTCTCTCCTTGATAATGCTACCATCGTTCCCTCCCTCGACACGCTCTGCCAAATCGCCCACACTACGACTCATCAGTATGTCTTCAATGCCCAAATCCACTCCCAACTCTCGTCGAATGAGGGTCAAAAGTCGAACAGCTCTCAGCGAATCGATCCCAAGCCTTAGCAAGCTCGATGTGGCAGTGACGGCGGAAGGGGGCAGATCAGCGGTTTCGGAAATGAGTCTTCGGAGCTTGACATTCTTGACCTCGGCTCCGTTCTGGACTAAGCTGCCGTTGCTAGCATCCCGCTCTTCCAGAACTCTCGCCACACCTTTCCTGTCCTTTTTTCCAGATGTTGTCCTAGGAATCTCTGTCGCAGGGTAATAAGCAACTGGTCGCATATGAGAAGGCAGCCGAAGTTCGGCTTCCCGCTCCAAGTCTTGAATCATGTCTCTGGATTGGTCCTCTGGCACGAACAGCGCAAGCAGCCTCTCGCCCTTAACCACGGCGACGCTAACGGAAAGTACGCCAGGAACTCGGCTCAGAACTGCGTCGATCTAGAGCATTGTGGATCAACATAGCACCGAGCGTTGGTAGCGACTGGGTACTTACTTCGCTCAACTCAACCCTTCGTCCGCTTAATTTCACTTGCTCTCCCGCGTTCATTCGTCCAAGATATTCCACCTCGAACCATTCCCCTCCTTCTCTCCCAGGCACTAATCTGGCGAAATCTCCTGTCCTGTACACTCTCCCGATGCCTGGTATGGTCACGAATACTTTGGACGTCTGTTCGGGCATGTTCAGGTACCCACGAGCAAGCTGGTCTCCGCTCAAGCCTAGCTCTCCTGGCCACCCTCGAGGCATTATCTTGTTGTCCTTTTGATGTAAAATGACCATTGAAGCAGTGCTTATAGGAGGGCCTAGCCTACTCCCCGACTCACCCAAGGGATGTGCGCGAAGTGTGACATTGATGGACGCTTCCGTTGGTCCCTATCCAGATAAGCGTCAGGTTCCGTTCTGCAGAGACGTCATACGGAGACATACATATGCATTGAAAAGGTTCAACCCGGCATCCGGGTGACTGAACTCCTTGATTACACGGTCGTCTAGTTTCTCTCCCATGGTCCAGAGTTCGAATCGGAATTCACTCAATGCTTCCACGCGGTGACTCTCTGCACACGATAAGCTATAATCTTCTGATATCAATCGCAATAAGACACTCACGGATCCTCTCCACCTTCAGCATGGAGGCCATACTAGGAGTAGCCATCATATGATCTGCTTCCATGAGACCCAGCACGCGTTCAGGATTTGTCAAAAAGTTGGTTCTTGAAGATGCAAGAAGCGTAGCGCCAGACGACAGTGTGCAGAATATTTCCATTACGGACTGTTGGCATGTGCTCATTCATATCGAAGGTTACAGCGACCTAGGATTTGAGAGAACGTACAGGATCAAATGTCGGCGCAGCAAATTGATACCACCTCGCATCTTGTGGGATGGGTCGTGTGGAAAGATGCCCGAAGATAGAGGTAGAAGCGGCTCTGTGCGTTATCTGGACGCCCTTAGGCTTTCCAGTCGAGCCAGAAGTGAAGAGAACTGCAAGAGATGGTGAGGAATGTTTCTCCGCAGATACCAAAGATGTATTACCGTAAGCCAGAAGATCTGGATCAACTTCCTCGTCTACTGCAGGCGCATCACTCGTAGAGCTGGCTGTATGTGCAGACATATCGAGCCAGCCAATTCTCAAGTCTAGCCACTGTGGGCGGACCCCAGTACCTATCACCACTTTGGCGGAGACGTCTGCAATAAGTTCTTGCAGACGCGATACTGGGGCAGAATCCAGGGATGGAAGTGGGCAGAACGCATAGCCTGCACGAAGGATGGCGACGTAGGCAATGTACAGCTCTAATGATGGCTGTATTAGGAATGGGACAATGTTTTCTCCGGAAGAGAGTGCTGTCTGCAAATAGGAAGCAACAGTCCTAGAGCGAGCATCAAGTTCGACATATGATAGCGTCTGACGAGTGTCGTCGTCTTGTAGATATTCTACGGCGATATGGTCTGGGTTAAGGCGTGCTTGCTGCAGAAACCTTGCGTGAAGCAGAGCAGACTGGGAAGATGGAATTGTGGTAGGCACAGGGTTAAGGATAGATAGTTGGCTGTACTCGGCAGAGGACCTGCCGGATAGTAGCGATATAAACAGACGCAATAGGTCTTTGGCAAAGGATTTGGGGATGTGAGAAGGGGAGAAGTGAATGCGGACGGATTGTGAGGCGAGGTGTATGCAGAGCTTTGTGCCATTGGATGGCTTGGTAACGTCCGTCTCAAGGAGTAGCTGAGCTTCTAACGTATGATCTGAGCCAACTTCGGAGCGAGTAAGCGTCTCGGTGTCTCTATCTTCTTCTAATCCTCCTACATGGATTTTCGTTTTCTGGCCGAGAAGGAAAGCGAACTCGGTTCTGGTCGCAAGCACTACACGAAGAACCTGTGCGAATGCTTCGTCTGGTGGAATGCCGGAGCGTTTATGGAAAAAGTTTTTGAGAGATGTGAAGAGAGATGAGCGTTGGACGGTTATCGTCTGCAGCTCAGTACTAGCCGGGGCACTAGCGTGCAGCGAGGGAATGCGAGTCATTGAGCGAAGATCATAGCGGGAGGAGCCCTTGTTATTTGAATGACAATCACTTGATCAGATAAGATAGAAATTTTTATCTTATCAGATATGAAGCACACGGCCTATATCAGTTGTTCCGGCTCTGGCCCACTTCAGCCCCGTTCTGGCTACTGACTACAACATGGAGGACGTGCTGAAGGCGTATACGTTCCAGCCCCTCCCCGACTTGGGGTCCCTACAACGCAAGCCGACCAGCCACACAGCAATCAAGCACAGTCTGAAAACTGTGAAGACCAGTCGACCTCAGCTTCAACGAGCTTTCTTCGACACACTATCCCGCTTCATTGACTCGGAAGACTTCGTTTTTGCGGAAGCAGAGCCACCCTATCTATGGGATCCAGAGGCTATTGAGCTCCGTGTAACTAGAGGAGACAAAACTGCCTCTGGTTGTTTGGATGATGTGCGTCTCGAAATGATGATTACCGCTTCGAACATGAACCCATGTCCGGTGGTGGTCGTATGGGACGTACACAAATATTCCGAGTGCCCACCACGAACCATCATATTTGGATCCCATTTGGAAAACGATACACTGTACTTGGACTTTCTTGCAGATCCAGCCATAATTCATCCAAGCGTCCTCCGTGGTTTCGCTTCCCAAGTTCACGCTCGTCTAGCTGAATCGGACGAACCTCTCATGTCAGTGTCACCTACCACTTCCGATCTCTCAAATGCATCCAACGCCCTCGATTGGCTCTTTGATAACTCTGGGAAACGGCCTGATGGCATCGCCCATGAGCTCTACTCGACTCTCTCCAATCCCCCAGTCCTTCTGACCTACGTCGATCTCAATTCCAATTCCAATTCGCTTGCTCACTGGCTCGTTTCACAGAACTTACAGGTGGAAGACAAAGTCTGTCTGTGTTCCACGCGAACATCTCCCTACTTCTACATTGCAATGGCCGCCATCCTCAAGGCTGGGGGATGTTATGTCTCTGTTGACTTGGAGCTGCCTGAAGAACGGAAGAGATTCATCATGACGGATAGCCAAAGCAAATTTGTGTTCGTAACATCCCTGGAAGAGCAGAAACTCTTTGGAGAAAAAGCAATCCTGCTTACGGATGAGTTCATGGAAGAAGTGTCAACCACTTTTGGCGTGGAGAATATCTCAAGGGCAGGATTAGACAATCTTGCGTACCTATTATACACTTCCGGTAAGGTTGATTTATTCCTTTTCTTTCTGACTTCGCTAATACATGTAAATCAAAGGTACTACAGGAAATCCGAAAGGGTGCCTGCTCGAGCACCGAGGGCTCTTCTGGGCGATGCAGTCGTTCTCCGACCTTCCGCGTCCTATCACAAACCCTAACACCGACAAACGGCTGGCTTTAGCATCCACGGCTTTTGACGTCCACATCTCCGAAATCGTACAGTCATGGTCCTTGGGTTCACGATTGGTGTCTGCGCCGAGGTTCGAGCTGCTCACCTCGCTTCGCCAGCACGTTCAAGAGATGGGAATAACACATATTGGGATGGTTCCTTCTATGATTGAAGCATTACTGGAGAATGCAGGGGGTTTGCCAATCAAGTATCTGGTCAGCGGAGGTGAGAAGATCACAGACTCGGTGAGCATTTTGAGAGATGGTAAACGACTCCCACAGCAAACTTAACATTGCCAAATAGCTCTTAGCAAAATGGTCTGACCGTCCAAATCTGCTCCTTGCAAACTTTTATGGCCCCACCGAAGTGACCATTGGCTGTACCTCGCGTCGTATCGGGACTAACGACCGACGAGAAAACATCGGCAAACCGTTCCCATCATGTAACGCGTATGTCGTGGACAAGGAAATGCAGGTCGTCCCAATAGGATGCCCGGGAGAACTGATCATAAGTGGGCCTCTTGTCGCACGAGGTATGTACAGACCGTCACCAGAGAGTCCATGCTGAACTTTTTACTTCTAGGGTATCACAATCTTCCTGAGGCGACTGCAAAGGCCTTCCTAGAATATCCACAAGGGTCTGGAAACAGAGCGTACAGAACGGGAGATCTTGTACGCATGATGCCCGATACCTCGTTGGAGATTATGGGACGGATCGACCAACAAGTCAAATACCGTGGGGTACGGTTGGAAACCGAAGGGATATCTTCTATTTTGCACACCGCAGCAGCTTCGGCAACAGGACAGCAGGAGCTTGAAGACGAGGACAAAGACTTGAGTGTAACGACGTTCATCACAACACATCCTAACCTCAGTGGACAAGAATTACTGATTTCCGTCGTTGCCCCGGCTACATCATCCTCAAAGCGCTCCTCAGTGCCTAAAATCCGGTCTGCGACACCCTCGACGCTGAATTTGGTTCGCGTGCTGAAGAAAGCAGTCGACGAGCAGCTTCCACCATACATGCGCCCTGCTTACATTCTTCCTATTGACTTCATCCCGCTGACTTTGAATGGCAAGACCGACAAGAAGAAGTTAGAGTTCGTGTTTAGAGAGTGCGATGTGAAGACCTTGTTAGAAGTTCAAGGAGGTCGGTAGGTAGTTAAAGCAAAGCCACGAGGCCAAACAATGGTGTCCAAACAACGCCAAACAAAGAGGAGAACCACGACTTCAATGAGAACTGCTTTAGTTTCGAGTCAAATCACTCAGAACTTTCGGTGAAGCTACTGGTATAGTTCTAGTATCTCTCTGTGAAAATAAAATAAAGTTCAGAGACGAGGGCAGAGGGTTCCTGAGCAAATACCGGTCGCCTATTGTCTTTTGAACCCGCCAGTGATGGGATCAATGTATTACATAAGCAATCCTTTTGTCTATTGTGCCTCCCCATCCTTTTGTCCTCGCCGATTGAGATCCAGACAAAAGAGACAGCAAAATGAGAAACGAATCTCCACCTTATCCCTCTACCACGACCATTCCCCCTTCCCAGCAATGGGTCGCTCTGCGCCCACCTCTCACGACGGCGCCGTAGCGTCTTACGAACTTCAATATGACCTTAATCCTTCACGTCCCGCTTCCCTCTACACCGTAAACGACGCGAAACACCCATCACCAAGCACTGAGACTTCAATCCCTCAGCCCTCTTTCCGCCCAAATGATTCCCCAGAACCTACAGCATTACAGCCATCCGTGCGACTCATGTTTAGCCCACTCAGTCTCAAGCAGAGGCTTTGTGTACTCACCCCCGCATTGGCTTCGTCTATCATTGCAGGCGGCATTGCTCCTTTCATGACTCTCCTTGTCGGCCAAACTTTCGCAGCTCTAGCTGCATTCCCCGTATCCTCTAACCCATCACAAGAAGACAAGGCCAAGCTCCTGCACGACGTCGGTGTTTGCGCCCTTGGCCTTCTGGGCCTTGCCGTTGGATCTATCCTCCTCGGTAGCCTTACATCAAGTCTTTGGGTTATGACCGGGGAGAACAATGTTATGGCTTTGCGCAGACGTGTATACAAGTCTGTCTCGCGTAAGGACATGGCTTGGTTTGATGCCGCAATGGGTTCCGAATCATCAGCTGAGGGAGAGTCCGCACCGCAAGGTGCTGGTGGCTTTATGGCAAAGTTTTCAAGGTACGCAAACTCAAGTTATACATCTTACGCAGACACTAATAAGTACACTTACAGAGAAGCGGACGAGTTGCGTATGGCCTCCTCCCTAGCATCTGGAATGCTTGTACAATATATCACCACTTGCATTGCCTGCCTTGTAATCGGCTTCGTCTACTCCTGGTCCCTCACTCTCGTCGTTCTCTCTGCCGTACCCGGAATTGTCCTCGTTCAAGCCATTGGCCAGGCAACCGTTGGACCCCTTCTTGCAGCTTCTCGCAAGGAGACAGCAGTTTTAGGCACACTCATTGAGCGTGCTTTGAACGCTATCGCCACCGTGAAAGCCTTCAACGCCCAATCTCACGAATACACTCAAGTAACCGCAGCTATTGGCCGAATGACCACCGCCGATGTCAAATGCAATGTCGGTTGGGGTTCAATCGGAGGCTCTTCCCAATTCTTCTCCATGGTTATGTTTGTTCAGGGATTTTGGTTCGGGTCCAAGCTTGTCCGTGACGGTTCCGCGACACCTGGCGACGTCATGTCGGTCTTCTGGGCCTGTCTCATCGCCTCCAGCAACATGCAGATGTGTTTGCCACAGCTTATGGTCCTGAACAAGGGCAAATTCGCAGTGGCCGAACTTCTCACTATGATTGGAGACGACGGCCAGGGCTCAGTCAAGAAGATGAAGCCTGTCGTTCCTGCTCAGGAATGCACTGGCGAGATGGCTTTGCAAAACGTCACATTCTCTTACCCCTCACGCCCAACGATCCCCGTATTGCTGGATGTCAGCATCTATCTGCCGGCCAGGGATTTGACATTCATTGTCGGAGGATCAGGATCGGGCAAATCCACCATTAGCCACCTGCTCATGCGGATGTACGAGCCTAAAGGCGGAAAGGTGCTCATTGACAATCAAGAAGCCAGTGTCACTTCCCCGGACTGGATCCGAGCACATGTTGCCTCGGTCACACAAGGATGCTTCCTCTTCGATATGTCAGTGCACGACAATGTTGCTATGGGATTAGCGGGAAACCCCAACGGCCGATCTCCTCTCGATGTTACCAGAGAGGAGGTCGTTGCCGCTTGTACCGCTGCTCTCATGCATGATTTCATTCGCGACCTTCCTGACGGCTACGACACGAAGCTCGGAAACGGCGGTGCCAACCTTAGCGGTGGTCAGAGACAACGTCTTTCCATTGCCAGAGCTTACTTGCGCGATCCCACTGTCTTGATCATGGGTATGTGCTTTCAATCTCTGATTCTTGAAACTAGCTGACGTGTCTCGTTACTTCAGATGAAGCTACATCAGCTTTGGATCCTACGTCAAGACTGCTTGTGTTCGAAGCTATCAAGCGCTGGCGAATGAACAAGACTACCATCGTCATCACTCACGATCTCTCACAAATCACCGACGACGACTTTGTCTACGTGATGAAGAACGGAGAACTTGTCGAACAGGGTTTCCGCGCCGACTTGGAAGATCAGCCCGGAGAGTTCTCTGAATTGGCTAGCATTCAACGCGACTTTGGAGGACATCTGCCAACCAAAGAGATCGATGAGCAGCACCATGGTGACGAACTTGAGGCAATGTTCGAGGAGGCGATGGAAGCCATTGATAGCGAACGTCGCCCTCGTCCTTTCACTCTTGCACAAGACCGTGCTTCGGTTGCACCACAGCTCATCGGAAACTGGATGTTCGATGCCATCACCGATCTCACTGTAAAGCCCACCGTTTCCGATCCAGAAAAGGTTGTCGAGATTCCCTCGACGATTGCCGAAAGACCTAGACCACGTCGGCCTTCCAGCATGCAAGTGCTTCCTATTCTCCCTCCAGCTCCTCCCGCCGTACACAGTGTGCATCATCGACGCAGCCTGCAATTCACTCCCACTTCTGCCACGTTTTCTTTCCACTCTAGCAATTCATCTCGACCATTGCTGAGCATGGTTGATCAGGCCGAGAAGCCTATGATGGAGCTGAGTGCTAATGAATCGGCAGGTCGTAGGACGAAGCAAGAGCGCCTTCGCTGGGATGGCAAGACCTCCCAGGCCACTGTCATGGAAGTCATTGTGGAATCCAAGGTCTCCGTCGTCGACGATGAGAGGCAGGATTTATCCACCAGGACGCTGTTGAAGGAGCTTTATGCGACTGTTCCTTGCAAGCCGATGCTCTATACCGGGCTCGTCTTCTGCATGTTGAGCGGTGCTCTCACTCCCATCTTTTCCTACTTACTCTCCTTCGTGTTCTTTGAAGTTTCTCGTGGTGCCCCTGATGCCTCCCTGGTCAACTTTTACGGAGGCATTGTCCTTACCATTGCGATCCTTGATGGTCTCTTCTATGGCCTCAAATACTTTGCTATGGATACCACAGCAGTGTATTGGATGGCTCAAGTACGCAGCCGCTGCTTCCGCCTCGTTCTCGGACAAGACAAGAAGTGGTTCGACAAGAGCGAGAACGCTCCCATTCAGCTCCTTCAAGCAATTACGAAGGACGGAGAGGATGCCAGAGAGCTGATCGCTAGCATTGCGGGTCAGGCTCTTGTAGTTTTCACCATGATTTTGGTTGGATTGACTTGGGCAATGGTCACCGGCTGGCAGTTCACTCTCGCTGGTTTGGCCATTGGTCCCGTCTTTGCTGGCGTCATGGCCGTTCAAAGCCGGTTGTCGATGAAGTGCCAGACTCGCAATCGATTCGCCCGCGAGGAAGTGTCAAAAGCTTACTATGAGGTATGTTTTGTTTCCGTTCTTCTTTCATTTCGTTTGACTGATTGTTTTCCATAGATGCTGAGCAATATTCGCCTCATCCGCGCCATGAGACTGGACACTGTGTTCGAGCAACGCTATGAGAAGACTGTGGAACATGCTCTGAAGGTCGGCGTTCAGGGTAGCCTTGTCGAAGGTTGTTCGTATGGTGTAGCCAGTGGCCTGATCTACGCATCGGAGGCACTTCTGTTCTATATTGGAGCAGTGCTCATTTCCAAGGGAACCTACACGTATCTTCAGATGCTACAGGTTTTGAACTTGGTGGTGTTCACAGTGTCTATTGCCTCACAGTTGATGATTTTTGGTACGCCAATTTCAATTTTTCTTCTTCATCCCTTGGCTTACAGATGCTTTACAGCCGAGAAGATTAACCGGGCACTGCTTGCTGCAAGAAGCATGAATCGTCTGCTACAGTTACCTTCCGATACCGACGAATCCCGTGGTGTTCTTTGCCCGCCTGTTGAGGGTGATGTTTGCTTTAGCAATGTCAACTTCTCCTACCCTGAAAGACCAGAGGTTCCTATCCTTCAGAACATGGACTTGACCATCCGCCATGGCGAGAACGTCGCTATCGTCGGTACCTCGGGCTCTGGAAAATCTACTGTCGTCTCCCTTCTTCAACGACTCTACGAACCCGAGTCAGGCAGCATCACCATCGGACACCACGATTTGAGCAGGACCAAAGTCACTCATCTTCGTCATCACGTTTCTGTCGTCAACCAGCATCCCCATCTCTTCGACGCCTCGATCTCAGACAACATTTCTTACGGAAACAGTTCCGCGTCCTTCATGGACGTTAGGAATGCTGCGAAGGAGGCAATGGCTCATGACTTCATTATGGGGCTGCCTAAGGGATACGAGACTCACGTTGGCGAGAGTGCCGCTCTCATTTCAGGCGGACAGGCTCAAAGACTGCAGATCGCACGTGCTCTGGTCCGACCATCCAATATTCTCATTCTTGACGAATGTACTTCGGCGTTGGACCCTGTGAACCAGGCAGCAGTACTCGAGACTGTTCAGCATGCGACGGCCACAGGCAACAGGACGGTGATCATGGTTACCCACAAGCTAGCGGTCATGCAATCGTGCGATCGCATTATCGTCATGGACCAAGGCAGAGTTGCGGAGCAGGGCACCTTTAGAGAACTCATGGAGAATAAAGGCGGCGTGTTTGCTTCACTAGCATCTGGGGGCGAGTGGTCTGGCGAATAGATGCCTTACTCTCTGTCCGCGCGTTCGTATCCTTTCATTCTCCTCACGGTCTCTTCCTCTGGCATCTGGGTCACCTCCACTCGTTTCATCTACTGCTCTACTTATAATTGCTTCATGCACTAATTATTTCTGTATTACCATTTCCTCTTTGTTCACCATTCGTCACTACTAGTAGTTTCGACCTTTCGCGCTATCCCTTCGCACATGCATTATTTACCGACTTACTTACGCATCACACCACGCACACACTGTACTTTGTAGTTACATGATACAATGGCATATGACGATTTCAAAAATGGACTCTATTGTGAAATTGAGCGTTGACTCCACCTTCCGGTTTCTTGTCTATGTATCGTGCAAGCGTCGTGCGGGAAGACTGAAGCTGCAGCGCGCATGTGCACACGTGATCGTATTCTTTCGTTCCTTCGACGACCATGGTATTATTGGCAAGTCTGAAGCTAACGCTAAGCAGCAACCTTCAATACGTCCCCGGAGAATGTGGTGGTCAACGTTCGTTCACGCGCAGTGCACTCGTTACGGTGAGAGACCCATTCCTACAGAGATCCTCATGATGGAAAACTTGAGTATCGTATTACTTCTTTCGCTGACGAAAGGCTTTACGCGCTTTCGAAAGACCAGCGACCTCAAAGAGGTTGTTTATCTTCTCTCTGAATTATCTTCCCTGAGTTTTCTGTATATTCTGTAGTGCTGACTGCGAAAGTGTTTCTAGCCATAAATTACGCAGCGACTTCAAGAGCACCCCATCGGCCGACGTCTCCACTTTTGGGACCAACCGTCACTGTTATATTTCCTATGTTCAGCTAGCAGGCCAACCCACTGAGGACGTGGACTTAGCACCAACAAACGGCGTGGGGCCCCACAATCAGCCTGAGATTCTGCCGGACATTACTCTCCCTAGCTCTATCATACTCAAACGACGAGATGACCCGGAAGTTAGCAATTACAGGCTGTAACGGCTCAGTGGGCAAGTGCGTAGACTATCATTTTCTCACCGGATACCTTATTAACAATGACATCGTTTCCAGAGCTGTTGTTCGTGCCGCATTGGCATCAAGCAATTGGGATGAGGTTCTTGGGATTGACATGCAGGACCAGCCATCGCCTGAACATCCAGTGCAAGACAAGTTTGTTTACCGACAGTTGGATCTTCGCACCCATTCGAATGTTCTGGACGTTCTAGCAGGATGCTCTGCTGTGATTCACCTTGCTGGCATACCTGGTCCCGGTGATTACCAAGTTGACACGCATAACTCGAATGTGGTACTCAGCTGGAATGTAATGAGGGCTTGTGCAGAGGTAAGCCTGAGCTCGTTTCTAGTATTGCCATGCTTACGATTTGTTGCTGAACAGCTGAACATAAACCGGTTAGCACAAGCTTCCTCGGTCAATGTCCTGCGTGGAGTATACGCAAAAACCTCCCAACTTCACTATGTTCCTATCGACGAGAATCATCCCTGCGAGCCTGACGAGCCGTACGGGCTAAGCAAAGTGTGCGTTCCGGTCGACTTGCTTACTTTCGCAAATAGCTGATGTAGATCTTGCAGCATCGCAGAGACACAGGCTGCGGGACTCTGCCGTCGGTACCCTGACCTTCGAATCGCATCTATCCGACCACATTGGTCTGTCAAGTCAGCTGAGACTATCCTCAATCACCCTGATTCTTCGCTTTCACAATCTGGGAGGAGATCCTCAGATCTATGGGGATGGGTTCACGAAGACAGTCTCGCCGATGCCTTCATGAGAGCTATCGTTGATGGTATTCCAGAAGGGGGCACAGGGTTCAAAGGGCACGAAGCATTCTTTATTGCAGCTCCGACCACCATTCTGGTTAGTGAGACGTCGGACGAACTTGTGAAGGAATACCACGCAAATCTAGAGATAAGAGCGCCCTTCAAAGGGAGTATGGGGTTTTACGACTGCTCTAAAGCAGAGAGGATGTTAGGCTGGGTGCATAAGGGACACTAGTCTGGTACATTTGACCTCCTCTGCCTCTCGACCGAGTTGCCCAAACTGATTGATGTCTTTCAGATAGTCCTTGGTGCTCGTACCACTATCACGCTTTCCTTCCATTCGCCTTCCAGTCTTGCAATGGCGTGGGTCTCGTTCTGTCGCTGCTAGACACTACTACGAATTATGGTACCATCATTCAGTCCGTCAAGAACTCTCTTATCGCATAACCGTCATTGAGCCCACAATGAGTTCGTCACTTCTTCGACGATTGCGCCATAAGCATGATAACACTTAGTCGTAATAACATATATAAGACTTTTGGTTTGTCTTAAGACATCTACATCACTCTTTCAATGCCCCACGCACACGAAGAATTCAAGACACCTAACGATGCGTATGTCGCTAACTACGGCCCAGAGAAGGGTAAGCTACCTCTTCCTCCTGGCAAGAAACTCTTGATTGGTAAATCTATCCTGCTGCCTATTGCGTTTCCATCTCGCTGACCAATCGTTTAGTGACGTGCATGGACGCTAGAATCGAGTATGCTCTGTTTTCTGATAATGGAATGCAAGGGCGTCTTATTGACTTGTTTTCTTCCCTTTGAAAGTGCATACTCAGCTTTGGGGCTCGATCTTGGACAGTCCCACGTCGTCCGAAATGCTGGAGGCTCGGCGTGCGTGCTTTATCGCCCATTATTGAATGTATCTGTCGATCTAACTCCGTTTCATGATTATAGTAAAGATGCACTCCGTAGCATTGTCATCTCTCAGCGTCTTCTCGGCACTCGCGAGATCGCCGTCTTCCATCACACCGACTGCGGCATGTTGACCTTCAGCACTGAGCAACTCCGAAAGATCGTCAAGGATGCGGATGGTCCCTCTGCCCCTGTTGACAACATCGACTTTTTGGAATTTAGTGACTTGCACACGAGCGTGAAGGATGATGTCAAGTTCTTGAAGGAGAACCCGTTGGTGCTACCAGAAACCACCATAACGGGATGGTTGCACCATGTCGAGACTGGAAAAGTGGAACAAATTGTGTAAACATAAGACTGTAACTAGTATACAATGTGTATTTTTACATAGCTACGTAGCCGCCGTCGCAGACGATCTCAGCTGCCTGTTAGGACAGGACTTTCAGTCTTGGCATGTTTCTGATACTGTCGAGATGAGACTCACGGTCATGTAAGAATTCATAGGGCTATTGACCCAAACAACTTGCTCTCCTATTTCTTCAGCATTGGCCAGTCTCTGCAATCATGTCAATTCGTATGCGTATCTTAGGGCCTAGCGAATACATACCTTCATCATAGTAGCTTCAATCATCGTCTTCAATCCCTCAGGGTACGCTTCTGCGATTGGGGTCGATACAGGTCCTGGACAAACCGTGTTGATTCGAATGCCATCAATACCGTGCGACCCCGCTGCAAGTCGACTAAATGAGGGTTTAAACTGTGCAAAAAAAAATCATACATACCAGCAGCTTTCGTCAATCCACTGACAGCCTGCACTTGCTTGGATTAATACACGCTCGGAAGACCAATCTTTGGAGAACAACGCACATGTTTGGAAGAGGTATAAGTTGCATTGCCGATTATACCAACTAACGATCCCACTGAGCCCATGTTGACAATGGCGCCCCGTGTTGGAGGTTTACCACTGATCATGGATATTGGTTCGT
>Ga0247730_1001291_pt1 | contig 14262 bp, 27 predicted proteins | sample UWRJL073202C2_FD_180959 | JGI IMG/M metagenome (GOLD analysis project Ga0247730, IMG submission 180959) | Plant litter microbial communities from Arlington Agricultural Research Station in Wisconsin, United States - UWRJ-L073-202C-2 | ecosystem: Environmental > Terrestrial > Plant litter >...
GACCTGACCTCCGTGCAGCCCACCGATGACATCGAGTACGACCAGAAGGTCATTAACTGTGGCGAGACCTTTGACTTGTAATCTTCGCAATCCCTTTGTACTTTTATTATTATTGTATTTATTTGTTTAGTGCCTCGTCATCTATGTTATCTGTCGAGCCTCAATAAGATGTCAATTTCACGAGTCTCAGTTGTGCACTCGCTAAAGTCTTAGACGGATTGTGAAGGATATTTTTGAGTGCAAGAAATACTACATAGATGAATACATGTTCGTGATAAATGGAAACACTAAATCATGAAAGTGTGGGTATAATATCGGTCCATACACGTCAATTGTATCCCAGTACAGCACTGAATAAGTCCTTCCAACCGCGTCTCACTACCAGCTTGGCTCCTCCGCCATACTCTTCAGATAGCCACTCTAAATATTTGGCGTCCATTGCACTCAAGGGGCCCAGGTCAAATGCTGCAATATCTTTCGCGCTGAGATATACTGTCCCGGTCTGCCCCCGTAGAAATGTCTGCAACGTAGAAAGCTGGAACAAACTGTGGGCGTGGAAGGTCTGTAGCAGCGCTAATGTCGTTAGTAAATTCCGATCTTCTTCCGTTTCCTCTTGCTCAGCTGACACGGCAGTCCACGACATGAGGCTTGACCTCTTCATAGTGGCGTCAGAACCAGACGGCCTTCCCTCAATTCCCTGTCCAAGACTCCGCAAATGTCCCACGTCTTCTCCTTCAAAGCGTTCATCTTTGTGTATCGAGTTCCCTGTCCCTCGCCAGTTCATCCAGAGCCCTGCGCAAATGACACATACGTCTTCATACACAGTCCACACGTCTGTCCACGCAGAAACAATCTTGCTCTTCCCTTGACTGTCCGAGGTACAACGGTGATCACGCTGAAGGATTCGATTCAGCTGCTCCCAAAGCTTCACATCACTCCAAGAGAACCGAATAGTCGATCGCTTGAATTTCGGTGGCGAAGGGGTGGTGGGTACCGCAACTGGGAGAGCTTTCGAGGCATATAGGGATGGTCGCGAAGCCGTTTCCGGGGCTGACGTGGTCAGGTCGATCAGGAGGTCGTAGTATTCTGGTCTTTCAAGCAGTATAGCATCGGTGGTGCACGCTATCCATCCTCTGCCAGTCTTTGATTCTGCTTTCAGTCTGTCAATGTCAGACAATGTGACCATGCCCAACACGTTAATCGGCTCCTGTGACCTGCCTTGTATACGAATCCGAGAGTCTGTCGAAGTAGAGGCATGCAGAACCTGTTCTTCGTAGCATATGTCCGCAGCGACGTGACACAGAATGCAAGCAGCTTCCACGGGCGGATGAGAATACACAAGAATACGACGGCGGGCCATAACGTATTTGTAAAGGGTCAGACACGAAGGTCCAAGTATTCGGAGTAGATGGGGTAGGTGAAGAGTGGGTGTAGAAGATGGATTGTTTTTATTGTGTGTGTTCTGTAAATATCATTAGTGAAGTACAGGCGAAGGAAGGGTTAGACGTGGGACATACAGCATCGAGTTCATGGCTCCACCCCTGCCAACTGCTGGGCTCTGGCTGTATAATCTTCCGTGCTTCAAAGAATTCCCGAGCAGGTTTCCATATGTCTTGGGTACTGCTACTTCCGGAAGACTGTGAAGAAAGGGTTTGGACGAGAGCCTTCAGTGCAGCGACGTGATGCCATGGTTTCGCTCGAGGGGAATGGGCTAAGAGGAGGCCAAGTGAAGCCATATCTGCTCCTCGAGAACCTTCCACGGCGCTTGTTCGCCTGGTGAATATGCACACACCCTGTTGGTTATCCTTCGTAAAATAACTACGCCATGGGTCAGCAGACGAAGTGGGCACCAGGCTAAACATAACGCACATTACATCCTGCTCGACTAAGTGAAGTCCACTAGGAAGAACATTAAATTCCACATTGTCCAAGTTTACGTCTGCGGAAGAATTAGAAAAGCGGGCCTGCGATGTCCTTCAATGGACTCGCCATCGTGCGCAGTGAGTGACCAGTCTACAGTGTGTCCCTTGGTGGTATGAAATGAAGCATGAAATATAGCCACTGGATGGTCAGTTAGACATTCTACTTTGGTTGTTGCAAAATGACTGGCAAAATGCGTACCCAAGTCCCTAGGAGCGGTCATGATGACGGTCTGAAGACAAGGACCTGGATTCGGTTCATCTTGTGGTTTGCATTGCTACTTCCATCACTGAAACTACTCAATCATGTCGCAGCAACAGCAACAAATCAATGTAGGAGACCTCGATATTCAGCAGCTGGCAGATGTGAAAAGGCAGTTAGAAGAGGTTAGAAATCAGCGGCTAGCTCACGGCTAACGAAGTTCTCACATCAAGCTTGACGTCTATAGGAGCTGAACCATCTCACAAACTCCTTCGCGCAACTCAAACAAGCGCAGGCAAAATTCAGGGCCTGCGTTGATGATACAAAAGAAATAAATCCAAAAAATAAAGGCGCGTCTGTGTTTCTCCAGATTTGAACGCGACGTACTGACTTGACGATCAGACAAGACCATCCTCGTGCCACTCACGAACTCACTCTACGTGCCAGGGAAGCTCTCCGATCCAGATCATGTTATCGTCGACATCGGAACGGGCTACTTTGTTCAAAAGGTGGCCCCTAATGCTCTCTGGTATTAGTCCAGCCAGACTAATTGTTTGCAGACGAGGGAAGAAGCTACGAAACATTACAATGGGAAGATAGACTACATTGGAAACAATCTCGCGACTCTGGAAGATACGATAGCAAAAAAGAGAGACAACATGGGCATGGTGGTAAACCTGATGCAGTCCAAGCTGCAGGCGCAGGCCAAGTAATCCAAAAAGAAATAGTGCGTCTTTCTATCGTCTGCAGCTGTTTTTTCTGAACTGACATTTGCCAGTCCATGTGTATACCAGTGTAGTAATAATATCTGAAGACCCACTCGCGATTCCCGCCTAGCCTGGAGCAGATAACTCGTCAGATGCGCTCATTCATTTCATTCATTCGTTGCGTTCAGGCTGTCTGTCTATCTGCATCAAGGCGTGTTCGGCACCACCACTGTCTGCAGAACGAACCAGGGGACGCACCTTTCTTTACGACCACCATGGTGCCCTCTTCTCTGCTCTGGTTATCTCTCCTCCCCTGCTTTGTGTTTGCCGGAGGTGTTCACCGTCTGCCCCTTACGAAGGTCAAGCGAGAATCTGCTCATCATGGATATGAGACGCAAGCATTAGCGCAGAAGTATGGATCCCAGCAACCTATGCAGAACGGACATCAAGTGCCATTGGAGAGTACGTAGTGTCAACATTGATATAAGAGCCTCGATTCACAGCTCGCAGACTTCATGAACGCACAATATATTGCTGAGATTGCTGTTGGCACGCCCCCGCAGAACGTATGTACAAGCCATATTTCTCCCCTGTCCACAATATTGAAAACATTTGCGACGCAGTTCAAAGTAATTCTTGATACAGGGTAAGCCATGTCGTGCTGGTTCTGGATACCAACTTACCGCTATCGCAGCTCGAGTAATCTATGGGTTCCTGGGTCAAGTTGCATGTCCATCTCGTGCTGGCTTCATTCTTCCTACGACTCTAGCGATTCTAGCACGTTCAAAGAAAATGGGACGGAGTTTTCCATTCACTACGGCTCCGGCTCTGTCGAAGGTTTTATCTCCCAGGACACTTTAGCCATCGGCGACTTGTCCATCGCAGGTCAAGACTTCGCAGAAGTAACATCGGAGCCTGGGCTTGCTTTTGTCTTCGGCCAGTATGTATTCTCTATCTATCTAGTAATAGTATGGAGCTGACCACTGCTAGGTTTGATGGGATTCTAGGTCTGGCTTATGACACGATCTCCGTTGACCATGTTACCCCTCCGTTCTACAACATGATCGCTCAAGGCTTAGTTGACGAGCCCGTCTTCTCTTTCCGTCTCGGCCTGAACGAGGAGGGAGGCGGAGAGGCTATCTTTGGTGGTATTGACACTAATGCATATATCGATAACATCACGTATGTGCCAGTCCGACGCAAAGCGTACTGGGAGGTGGAACTTGAACAGTTCACTTTGGGCAATGATACTCTGGAGCTTTCTAATACCGGCGCCGCTATCGACACCGGTGAGATTTCTCCAAGTAATTTTGGTCGTGCTCGTACTCAACATAACGGTCTTTCAAAGGCACTTCCCTTATCGCTGTTCCGACCACAGTCGCTGAGATGATCAACATCCAAATTGGGGCGAAGCAAGATGCCCTGACTGGAGCGTATACTATCGACTGTGCTCTCGCTCCTAGTCTGCCCGAGATCACATTCCATTTCGGCGGGAAGCCCTTTACTCTGAAGGGTACTGAGTATGTTGTTGATCTCGGTGGAAACTGTATGTCGCCTTTCATGGGAATTGATATCCCAACTCCTGATGGAGGAGACATCTGGATTGTCGGCGACGTATTCTTGCGCAAGTTTTACACAGTTTACGATCTCGGACGAAATGCTGTGGGTTTTGCTGAAAGTGTACGTCTTTGAACGATCGAAATGTGTAGGATATTTTTCAAATATGTATACTCATTTTGGCGTATCTGCGATCCTGTATGTAATTTTCTCTGCACTGATCTGCGTATGGTTGTCAGTAGTCAGTAGTGCAAGTTGCCAGACAAAACACCAGACCTTTCCATCCATCTGATATTGTATCCATTCTTGAACATCCTTCAATCCGTTAGGGACAAGCTTAACTGGTGTAGTTCTGAGAACACCTTGCTTGAGCAGCTTAGCTAGAAGAGAGCAGAAGGTTTGCCCAAGCGCATAGAACCTTGGGTTCGATGGGAAGGTAATCCAGTCCAGAGCCATCTCCTGGAGAATATGCATTCATGAGTGGTCACATATAATGGACGATAAATCGAAAACGAACCTTTCCTAGAAGAGTATGCACTAACGCAAATTCAGCTTTGATATTAGCCTTGACGGCACTCGTATCTGGTCCCAGAGCCATGGCAATATAGCCCTCCTCAGTGCCACTCATAGCGTCAGAGACTTGCTTTAGTGTCTGCTCAGTCGCGATGCAGTCAACAGCATGCTTCAAGGAAATCCACTGAGACTTGATCTTCGCTGAAACCTGTTCGTCCCGGTAGTCGAAGATACCAGTCGCACCGAGGGATCTGACAAGATCAAAATTCTTGGGCGATGCCGTAGTGATTACCTGCATGCCAGAGAGTTTGCAAAGCTGAATCGTGTATTGTCCGAGTGCAGAGGCGCCACCCCATACCAGAATCTGGAAATGTACAAATGAGTCCGTAGGGATGGCTTTGTTCACTAAGCAGGGCGTACAGGAATAGACTCTTTCGTTGGGTTCTCTGGCGTTGGAAGACCTCGATCGACCTGCCATAATGCCTGGCATGCAGTCAAAGCACAGAGCCCAACTCCTGCGGCATCTTCGAATGGAAGAGTGTCCGGGATAGGTATCACCATTCGAGCGTCGGTGATGATATATTCTGCGAAACTGCCTCCTTCGTCCAGGAAGTAGCCTTTCAATAAATTTAGCAAATTTCCTTTAAGTCTGTCTTCACTGCTTACCTCCTCGTATGAAGCCAGCAACTCGTTCACCAATAAAGCGTATATTGTTCTGAACATCTGGCCCAATTTCTTCAACGATCCCAGCAAAATCATGTCCAACGCCAACACCTTTGGTAATATTTCGAGTAATAGACATCCCTGTTTTCATGTGTAGACTGAATTAGAGGTAACAAGCGAGCGCAAGTACAACATACATTCAGACGGATTTTGGGCGGCCGCTATGACACGAATCAACACCTGCCCACTCTGAGCCTTGGGAACGGGAACCCGAGCAAGAGCGGTTTTTCCATCACCAGTGGTGACAACTGCGTTCATTTCCATGCTGTTACTAGACATTTTGTATGAGAGAAGTATGGCTACAAATCTGGCTACTCGGCTCGTTCTTATAGTGTACCGGCGGCTTCTACGGAATCTTCGGAATGTGTCTTCTGAGCTAAGCCACCCTGACTTCTGTCCAAAGTACTTTCCGATTTCGTTTGTTGTTGCTGAAGGTCTTGCTGCTCCCATAAGAAATCAAGCATTGGATGCGGTAGAGACTCAGCCCAAGACAAGCGAGCACTATCTGTGCTGTATACATCAACGTCAATATTAATCTTCCCCGACCCCCTTTTCAAGGCCAGTCACGAACACGGTCCTTATGCGTGGCGCAGTCGCATTCTATCTACCTGTACTCGTAGAAGTGAGTTTCACGTCCATATCCTTATTCGTTGGCTTCACGAAGGAAATTCCACCGTGTCATAGCAGATTCAACAGAGGTAAGGTGCATCGTGGGTAGAATGGCCAAGCTACCGGCGTGAAGTAGGGAGATTATGTGGCATGATCCAGGAGGATGTACTATCCATTACAACGTTTCGCTGGAAATCTTTGGCAATAATCGGCGAGATTGTGCAGGCCCCTTCATTCATAGAAACAAGTTCACCAAAGACCATTGACAACGCTTGGTCAAATCTAGACGATAGTAAATTACTACTAGAAAGAGCGGCGTGTGTTCTATTTAAAACTTCTCACTCGATATCGCACGCGAGATAACATATTTGAACTGTAGTTCAGAATGATTTATCTCTGCCAGCCCAGCCTCCCTTATATATTCTACAAATCGTCTTCGATGTGATTGCATACATCGCAAGAGTGATCACATGCTAGGGTAGAAGTCGTGCTTTGTGTGGTAGATTTTGTTCGCTGCGAGACCCAGAGAACAAGATGCAATCAGTGCTGGGATATTGGATGAGATAGCAATGGTGCATCGTCACGAAGCAAGTGGTTACTGAGAGCACATTCTAATTCAACTTGTCTCTATACTGAAGTGTTAGACACCACAGCACAATCATACTCAGGTTTCGGGAAAAAATATAGATACAATTAGGAATAACTTATTATGACAGTATAATTAATGGTGACGGGGGGATTGCGAAGATTACAAGTCAAAGGTCTCGCCACAGTTAATGACCTTCTGGTCGTACTCGATGTCATCGGTGGGCTGCACGGAGGTCAGGTCGTTGTTGTACCTAGAAAGGACCTTTTAGTATACGAGAAACCCAACAGGTGTCGCAAAGAGGCTTACCAGATGTAGTGTTGATCATCTTCAGGTCCAACGGTGTTGCCGTAGTTCAGACGCATGCGCCCGCTGCTCACATGGTGGTTCGTCCCACTGACCACGGCTGCTTGCTTCCCTGCTGGGACTTCGATGGTGATGAACTGTCTGGCAGTCTGAGCCTCAGACTTTGTCCACCCGCTCTCGCCACCGATGCTGAAGCCGAGCAAGTTGAAGGACACGCTGTCGGTGTGCTCCCACGACTCGGTCACCGTAGTCTCACCACCGACAAGAGTGGAGATGGGGGCAGCGTCGGGGTTGTCGCAGTTGGCGATGGGGTCACCGAGGATGGTCCAGATGCGACGGTCTGGCAAGTCACCCTGTATCAGGAAATCAATCGTTAGTGAAAAGTCGAAAGAGTGCGTTCAAAACTCGGCGGACGTACCGATTTCTCAAAGGTGCAAGCGTCTGCATCGCCATCGTCAGGGCAGTTGCCGAGGTCCTGGGGGTCGTCGTTGACGAGGTCACGCTTCTGAGAGCGAGCCTGTGGGATGGAAGCTGCGCTAGCGACAGTGGCAAGGGCAAGGATGGCAGTTGAGTAGAGCATGTTGGTGAAGTTGATAGGTGAGTTGTTGAATGCCGTTGCTCCTTCCAGCGCGTAGTATATATACCAAGGCCAGGGAAAATATTGCCGGGCAAAGCTGAAGTCTACCAGTGTCATTGGAGCGCAAGCAGCAGAGCATGAATATCAATCGTTTCAAGTTCGCTCAGTGACGCAATATCCCAGAGCGACCCTTGGGATGTTCTGCAGCCGGAAGATTCGATTTGAGAAGGTACTCCAAAGCGCACATCATCGCGTTAGAGAATCTCCACCCAGCGCCCATGTTTCATCGACTCCAAGACCGCATCAAAACACCGTCGAGACAGACTTCAGAGCGCTTGGAATTCAACCGAGAGCAGCTACAGTATTGCACGGAGTGGGCATCGAGACATATGCATCGAGGCATTGGAGAAGGAGCAGCCGAAGACACAAATAATTGTAAACAGAACAAGGAGCAGGCCTTGTCGCCGGACAGTGGACACATTGTCATTTCAGTCTCCGCACGTCGGCATCTCGGCGTCCCTATCCTCTCTTTCTTTTGGGGCGCTCTTCTCATCCTCCACCGTGCCCTGTGTACATGATGTCTCAGGTGCTGATGCTGCTAGAACTTGAACATACATTATTGTATCTACTTGTGACGCTATCGTTGCTCGCTCGCTTGCTTCAAACTTGGCTGGGTGGAGTTTGGAGCTCCCTTGTTTCGGATGGTCAGTGCAGGACTGTGGCCGACAGACTTCGATGGCTATACAGAGCCGAAACAGTTTGGTACCCACCTCTGCGTAGATCACTGTGCTGTTCCAAAATGTTTCGTCTGCGTCATTGAATGATTTTCTGAATTCCCGCCCCACCCGCCGCTTGATCTTGGTACACTGGAGGAAGACTGGTGCAGTATGCGCCTATAAATGCTGCCGAGTCTTGCATCGAGCCTTCCCCTCACTCATCAACCCACCCAGCCAATTCCAACCGCATCCTTCCAACCCAACTTTTCCAACCATAACCATGCGTTGCTCAACTGTTGCTCTCACACTCACGGCCCTCGCCGCCACCGTCTCTGCTGCGCCGCGAGTCTATTCTCGTGCCTCCTACGAGGGCGAGCCATTTGACCTTGTCAACTGCCCAGGCGAGGGCGGAGGTGCTGACACTTGCAGATACGAGGTCGAGGTGTGTTGTCTTCTTCTATCTTCTGTTGTCTTTGGAACCTGTTGACTGACCATTCTCTTCCATCCTACAGACCCAAGGCGACGACGTCCGCCTCGACCACATCGTCGGTGACCCCGTCGGCAACTGCCAGGGCGGCTCCACGGACGTGACCTCCACCGTCGGTGGTGACTCTACTGTCTCTGAGACGTGGAAGTACGGCGTCAACGTCGGCTTCGAAGCGTCGGGAGGAGAGGAGATCCCGGTTGGAATCTCCATCGAGAGCTCGAATACATGGTCTCAGACAACGGCCAAGACGTTCAGGCAGAACATCGACATCACGATCGCACCAGGGAAGAAGGCTGCGCTGATCGCAAAGGTGCTTCACAAGACGTTCGTTGGCAGGATGGTAGTGAACTACGGTGACACCGTTGGCCCTGAGGGTGACGAACATTACGAATGGTACGTTGCTCTCATTGTCTCGACGAGCCTTTAAGCTGACTCTGCGCTGCCTAGGTACAACAACAACCTCGGGTCTGTTCAGCCCACCGACGATGTGATTTACGACCAGCGCATCGTCAACTGTGACCAGGATATCTAATCTACTTCACTTGCATTGAATCTGTATCCTTATTGTAACTTATATCCATTATCGTTTCTCCACATGTGTCGTGAAAGGTGCCGATTATCAGCCACCCAAAGAACGCACTTATAGTCTATCGTTTCTCTACATTTGTCGCTCACAAAGCGTGAACGCCATAGTTTAAAATTGTCAGCGACTTTCTTGCTCAACAGTGGAACAGAGGAACATGTGCTCATGTTCTCCGTGGCGTAAACATCAAGGTTTGGGGTGTTTGCGCGATACTGAATAGCTTTGCTACAAGAAGATCTTCGTTGTATATCTGTCGCAGAGTAGCTCCGGCGGATATAGACAAACCGATAACTAGATTTATCTAAGGAACCTCAGTCGTTACTCGACTCTGGAGGCCTTCACGATTAGAGGGATGACTCCTACATCGTCCATAAGTATCTCACAGGATGTCACAGGATAACTTGATAGATAAACTGACCTCCAGTAGGCAAATTGTACAATGACCGAGTGATATTCATGAGAAAACCGTTGATGATCCCTCCATGCGCTGTGACTGAAATGACTATACACGCCACGCATGAGCACGGAAGTAGGAGAGGAGAAAGGTGAGAACATCATACGATCAGCTTCCGTGTCATTGTCCTGGAAGACTCGGTCCAGTACAGAGCGTGCACGGAGTACGAGCTCCTCTGGAGTTTCACCAGTCTTCTCATCTCCGGTGTAACGAAGATCTTCTTCAGTAAACCCTTCTTCGATGTCGTAGCTTGGAAACCTTTCCTGTATATAGGACTTCGTTCTGCGCTTGTCACAAGTATGATCCGTATAATGCTCTCGACAGTCCTGCATACGCAGTTAGCGAGATCACCACCACTCTAGCGGGCTTCCATACCTCAAGGATCAATCCTTTCTGCGTTGCAGATAACAAGCCTTCAAATGTAAGTCTATGGGTGTTCAGAGCACGCGTCATCGGACTACAATACATCTTGCTTGGAAGGTGCAGATCTGCTTTCAGCTCTTCCACCCAAACCTGATGAACTGCTCGAGCTTGGTCTTCACCGAGGGATGTAAGTTCGGGATCAGCTAGAACAATGATAAGCTTTCAATTTTCAGGGATTCTAAAGACTCGAATGAAACCTACGTCCCCAGACAAGCTCCCCATCGCCGTTCAGCTTGGCCCAATAACTGCAAACCCATCGTCGAATGCTTAAGCTGCAGACTAGAAGATAGATCACCTACGCGTCCCAAGCCTCTGTTCCATATTTCGCCTCGCCTACATTGTCTGAAATGATCATGAGTATCCGTGATCTAACCAAGCCAAATCGAAAAACAAGACTCACGAAACCCCTGTCCATGACGCCCAAACATAATCAGCTTGTACGAAGTTGAGCTATCCCCGTCGGAGTTCATCTGAACCAAGGTCTTGCGCAAGTTTGCCCAACGATCTTCAGACATATCCAGCAGGCCGAATCGCGGAGGCACCTTAGCATTCAAATTACATTGAGTTTCAATCGCATTGTGGGGAAGGCAAAACGATCTACGGCGGAAATTGGCTCTTTTGGAGTATCTTGAGCGAAGAAACCTGGAACGACCTGATTATTGGAGGGTTTGATCAGTAAGAAAGAGATTGGGAGAGAGTCCAAACGCACCTCGTAACCGAATTTGGTAGACATGATGGTGGTATTTATTGAAACTTCAGCAGCTCCGTCATCCCGGCGGCAATTTAGATGGACCTCCAGAACATAACCACGGCGTCTGACGTTTTCGAGATAAATCGAAAGAAATAATTCGTGCTCTCAATGGAGGTTCAAGGCGAGTTAAATGTGAGAAAAGACTGGTGTGGTCATTGACCTGGTATGAGAAGCAGCTTGCATTTCAAGATTGGGGATATATGTAGAATATGAGTATCTGGTATGAGGCTATGAAGGGTCGACGCAACGCTGTGAGCCTGTCTGTATCCTCTCAGCTGGGGTACCATTGCTACACTGTCCGGATGTAGTCCTCCATATCATTGAGTGAGGCAGCGGAATCCATCAATGTCCCCAAGTCGCACTAGGACGGCCTGCATTCCGGTCTGCTTTCCTCTGGTCAAGCTTCACACGCGTCAATTGATGTCAAAGAAAATAACCAGCCAACACGCACCCAAATCTTCTTACAATCCCTATACGCTCTGAAGTACTCCATGCACTTGTCTCTATCATAGTCATTGCGCGCCATACATTCCAACGAGGCCTTCGATGCAGCTTCACATGGACTGGAGATAGTGAGGCAGCAGTATTAAGTCGGCATTCTGGGTCACGGTTGTAGGGAACGGACTTTACATATTTCGAGGTAGCTTCCCGATTCTGTATTGATGTTGTTAGAATATAATACGTCAAAGAGTATGGGATAGACGCACTGTGAACACTTCCAGATAATTCTCTGGCTGAACGTTCTCTTCTGGTGGAGGAAGCGGCCTACGATTCGACATGGCGGTCAACAGTAAAGAGTGCGCCCTGATGCGCCTACTCTGATTGTCGGTGCTTACAAAATCACATCGTAGCTCCCGATTGATGGCGCGTCATCTTTCAGTGTCAACCTAGACGCTCATGCCTGCTGAACACAGTACGAGGTTTATTCGCCAATAACAAGATGCATACTTATCTATTTATCAAGCTCAATATGCTGCTGCTGCTGGAATACCACTGATCAAGTCTCCTAGTCTACGAGTCCCACGTCCTGTATGTTCATCGCGTTCAGATCACCTGGTTCGATTGACCGACTCCTCCTCCTCCTTTTCATTCAGGTCGAACTCCCTCCTGATATCCACCCTCTCCCAGATTCAGTCACTGCATACGTAAGCTACCCCTCCTCCATACTCTCTCCCAGCGCTCACTAACCCTTCCTTCCTCCCATAACAGTTCGTCTACCCATTCACTCTAGAACCCCACGTTCTCACTTTAGAATCCTCCCGACGATCCACGTTAGCAGCACACGAAGCACGGCGTCAGAGCTATCTCCAATCCCGCGAAGAAGAGAAAACGCGGCGGAAGAAAGACGCATTACGACGAATCGCTCCAGGCTTTGACCCACAAGCCGTATTAGTCCCTACCGCCACAGGTCGACCATCAAGCGTTGCCTCTCCTCCTCCGGCGGCCACCACACAACGATCTGCTATGGATGATCTGGTAGAGCAATTGGCTGCTATGGATTCGAAACAGCAATAGCTACTGTAGTACTCTGTAGATATGGTAGAATGCATGTGAAACCCACCAGTTATTGGTAGAGATCTGGACACCAGGTTGAAGACCATTGGAAGGCCTAGGTACTCACCGCGGGCAATAGAATATGGCAGATTTCGTTACCCAAGCCCCTATGTTACTGGTTACTGCATAGCGCAGATTCAAGGATAAATAAATCTCGCCTACTCGTAACGGAGAACGAATTTCATCTCAAAGAATAAATCTCGCTCTGGCCCCTGTTCCTCGTCTTCAAACTTCAAAGTCCAAGTTAATGTAGTGTGCATAGAGGTAAATAGATGTCTTTATATACATCGGAGATAAGCATACAAGTGAAGCACTACATTACAACAAACAAAGACGAAGGGAGGGATCTTCGCACTAGGCGAAAACATCCATCCTTTCTCAACTAAAAGACAGTAGTTGCCGGTAGGGCGAGAGATAGAGAGCGAGAGGGCGGATAAATAGCAAAGCAAGATACTCCTTTTTTCCAAGATGGGAGGGGGGGTTACCAATACAAGAATCTAGACGGGAAGACCTTTCTTTATCGATGCATCATCGTCATGCGTTTTTTCAGACTGTGAACTACTATGAATCGCATCTCTGACCTTGAGAGAGCGATCATATTAGAATCAGGTGGTGGTTCGTTGCGTGAATGAAAAGACTTACATCGACATGTTGCACAGTTTCCATCTCTGTCCGGACGTGGATGCCACCGTAGTTACCCATTTCGACATCATGTTCACGCTGTGAAAACTTATCAGTGTAAGTTTAGAGAAGGGTGAGATGGGGTGTGGTTACTCACATCGAATCTGCCCTGAGACCTGAACCGTGAACGCTGAGTGGCTTCGTTACTTCTAGTAAAACCATTTCCACTGCCAGTCTTGGAGGAATGAATAGCAGCAATCGTCCTCCGCGCATTCAACGTCCACATCATGGAAATGCCATACAACATGGGCAGCAGCTGGTTAAAGGCAGTGGAAATGATCTTATCATCCCCGGCGTAGACCTGGGAGAAGACGAGATTGAATAGAGCACTACGGCAGAGGTCAGGCAAATGTAGCATTTGAAAAGGAGAGTAGATTCATACCAGATAGCAGCCGGTGCGGCAGTTTGGAATGTGAGACGGATGAGGGCGGACATGAGACCGACAGTCCTGGAAATGAAGGATCAATCCGTCAGTACTTGCATGACAGACAGTTCATTTTGTTAAGATAACGCACTGTGGTAAGACATTCCGCTTGGACCGTAGCAAGAAGTATGCGGTGGTACAGGTCATGAGCAAATCTCCCACTGTAAAGAGGTATTAGCTTTTCCGAGTCTACTGTATTAGTTTTTGTATGAAACGTACCGAATACAGCACTAAGATGGGCAGCGACTGGTTGGTATCATAATTAGTATGGTGTCGAGTGATACTTTTGGAGATGCTTACACCAGGTTCCAATGACCAAAGCGGCACCTAGGGTGATGTAGTAGGTTGCGACGATGATGGATACGAATGCGAAGAGGAGAATGAGGACGATGGGAACGACGACCCAGATTGTGTTGGAGATAACATAGAGCCGATAGCAAAAGTAGCTTTGCACATACAGACCAATAACAGCAACCTAGGAAAGAGAATG
>Ga0247730_1001293_pt1 | contig 14249 bp, 15 predicted proteins | sample UWRJL073202C2_FD_180959 | JGI IMG/M metagenome (GOLD analysis project Ga0247730, IMG submission 180959) | Plant litter microbial communities from Arlington Agricultural Research Station in Wisconsin, United States - UWRJ-L073-202C-2 | ecosystem: Environmental > Terrestrial > Plant litter >...
ACGTCCTCCCCCACGCTGGTCGAGGCGGTGCACGGGCTCCCCGCGCACCACCGAGCGGCCCTGGCGTTGTGCCGGTTCGGCGACCACACCTACCGCGAGGCCGCGGTTCTGCTCGACGTGCCGGCCTCGACAGTCGCCGACCTCCTCGCCGCGACGCTGCGGAGCCTGCGGGCGCCCGACGCGACGCCGGAGGACGCGCCCGTCACGGTGTGACCGGTGGCCTGGTCCCCCGCAGCCGTCGAGACGTCATCACCAGGCTCGGCAGCTCGTCCCAGCACGCGTCGCACGTCGCGAGGTGGCGCTCGAACGCCGCGCGGTCGTGGGCGTCCACGGCGTCGAGGGCGTAGGCGCCGAGCAGCGCGTGGATGTCCATGCCCGTGGTTCGACACCGGGAGCGCCGTGGACCGGTCCCTGCGTCGACACGAGCGGTCGGCCCTCGCCCGGAGCGTCTCGCCGAAGCGTTCGCGGACGCCCACGGCCCCGGGGTGAGATCAACGACCAGACGGCAGGTGGACGGGTCGTAGGGTCGGGGCATGACCGTCATCAAGATCAACGCCATCACCGTCCCGGCCGACTCCGGCGACGAGCTCGCCCACCGCTTCGCCGCCCGCGCGGGTGCCGTCGACGGCGCCGAGGGCTTCCAGGGCTTCGAGCTGCTCAAGCCGACCGACGACCGCACGCAGTGGCTCGTCCTGACCCGCTGGGCCGACGAGGAGTCGTTCCAGGCCTGGGTCAGCTCCCCGGGCTTCTCCGAGGGCCACCGCTCCGCCGTCGAGCGCGCCGGAGGCGAGGCCCCCAAGCCCGTCTCGACCCACAGCGAGGTCTGGAACTACGAGATCGCCGGCGGCTCGCAGGGCTGATCCCAGCGCGCGAGTGGTGCATTCCGGGTCCCGAGTGGTGCAGACCGGACGGACACGCCGTCCCAGGGCGTCCAATCCGCACCAGTCGGCGAAACGGGGCGGAATGGGGGCGGAAGTGTCGGTGGCGGCGTCCATGCTGACGTCATGGAAGCCTTCCCCCTTCTCCTCACCGCCCTCCTCGCACTCACGGCAGGTCTGTCGATCGGCTACCTGCTGGGCGCACGCCGTGCGCCGTCGGCGTCCGCCCACGACCTGAGCCTGTCGCGGGCCGCCACGGCCCAGGCCGTCGAGCCCGTGCGCGAGAGCCTCGACCGCTTCGGCGAACGGCTCCGCCAGCTCGAGTCGAGCCGCATCGAGTGGCACGCCCAGCTGCGCGAGCAGGTCGACGCCGTCCGCCTCACGAGCGACTCCCTCCGCAAGGAGACCGCGTCGCTGGCCACGGCGCTGCGTCGCCCGCAGGTCCGCGGCCGCTGGGGCGAGATGCACCTCAAGCGCACCGCCGAGCTCGCCGGCATGCTCGACCGCTGCGACTTCGACCTGCAGGTCAGCGTCACCGACGGCGATGCGGTGCTGCGGCCCGACATGGTCGTCCGGCTCGCCGGGGGCAAGCGGGTCGTGGTCGACTCGAAGGTCCCGCTCGACGCCTACCTCGACGCGGCGCAGGCCGACACCGAGGCCGAGGCGGCCGAGCACCTGCGGCGTCACGTGCGCCAGCTCCGCACCCACGTCGACCAGCTCGCGGCCAAGTCGTACTGGTCCCAGTTCGACCAGGCACCCGAGTTCGTCGTCCTGTTCGTGCCGGGCGAGTCGATCCTGTCGGCGGCACTCGAGGCCGAGCCCACGCTGCTGGAGCACGCCTCGGCCAAGAAGGTCGTGCTGGCGACGCCCACGACGCTCATCGCGCTGCTGCGCACCGTGGCCTACGCCTGGACGCAGGAGCAGCTCGCCGACAACGCGCGCGAGATCCAGACCATCGCCCGCGAGATGTACGACCGCATCGGCACCGTCGCCGGCCACGTCGACCGCCTCGGCCGCTCGCTCGAGAGCACCGTCAGGTCGTACAACGAGGCCGTCAGCTCGATCGAGTCACGCTTCCTCGTCACGGCCCGGCGCTTCAACGCCCTGCACGTCTCCGACACCCCCGTCGAGTCCCCCCGACTCGTCGAGACGACACCACGGTCATTGACGGCTCCCGAGCTCGTCGATGAACTACCGTCGGTCTCATGACGCAGGCGGCCTACCGCACGCCCGCTCGCCCGGGCCGGCCCGATCGCACGGCCCGCCAGGCGAGCATCGCCGCGTGCGTCGCGATGGCAGCCGTCGTCCTGCTCGACCTCGTGGACGGACGCCTCGACCTGCTCTACTCGGTCGGCTTCGTCCTGATCGTCGTCACGGTGCCGCTCAGCGTCGACGTCCGCGCCCTGTTCCCGACGGGCGTCCTGCCACCCGCGCTGCTGCTCGGCAGCCTCCTGCTGGTCTGTGCGTTCGAGCCGTCGGCCATCCAGGTCAGCGGCATGGAGAAGGACGCCGGCACCGTCGCGCGCCTCATCGCCGCGACGATCGACCACGGCGTGACCCTCGTCGTCGGACAGGTGCTCACGATGGCCGTCATCGGCCTGCGCATCCTCGGGGCCCCCGCCCGCTGACCCGACCGCGAGCCGTCGTCAGCCCGTGACCTCGTCGACGAAGCACCAGCGCCAGGCCTCGCCCGGCTCGAAGCTGCGCATGACGGGGTGACCGGTCTCCTCGAAGTGCCGCGTCGCGTGCTTCTGCGGCGAGGAGTCGCAGCAGCCGACGTGCCCGCAGTCCATGCACAGCCGCAGGTGCACCCACTCGGTCCCGTCGCGCAGACACTCCTCGCAGCCCTTCGGCGTGATGGGCTGCGGGAAGTCGCAGGCCACCTTGAGGTGCTCGCACGAGCCACCCGGGTCGTCGGGCGCCTGCAGGTCGGTGTCGCGCTCGGCGGTCGTCTCGTCCTCGTACATCCGGTCGAGGATCGACTCCTCGACGTCGAGGGAGTTCATGACCCGGGCCAGCACCGACTGGTCGACCGTCCCCAGCGCGCGGATGCGCAGCAGCTCGGCCCGCTCGCGCGCCAGCATCGCCGCGCGCAGCCGGGAGTACTGCGCGCTCGGCGTCTCGATGCCGCCGAGCCGCTCCCACACCGCGTTGGTGCGATCCGTCGCCCGCTCCCGCAGGCGGTGCATCACGGCGTCGGAGACGCTGTCGTCGACCTCCTCGTCGAGGAACGCCATGCCGGCGTCGGTGACCGCTTGGTAGACCGTGGCCTCCTGCAGGTGGTCCTCGTGCCGGTCCGGGCCGGGGACCTTGAGCCAGCGCACCAGCATCGGGATCGACAGCCCCTGGATCATCAGGGTGCCGACCGTGACGACGAACGCCATCAGGACCAGCACCTCGCGCTCCGGCGTGTCCTCGGGCAGCAGGAACACCGCCGCCAAGGTCACGACGCCTCGCATGCCGGTCCACGCGACCAGGAAGATCGTGCGCGGCGACGGCCGGGGCTCCGACCGGGCGATGCGTGGGATCATCCGCGGCACGTACGCGGTCGGGAACACCCACACGAACCGCAGGACGATGACCGCGACGAGCACCGCGAGGCACGACAGGGTGATGTGCCAGGCGCTGAGCTCGCTGTCGTCGAGGGCGTCGACGATCGAGCGGATCTGCAGCCCGATCAGCATGAAGACCGCGTTCTCCAGGACGTAGGAGATCGTCGCCCAGTTGGTGCGCTCGAACAGGCGGGACCCGCCCGACTGGATCAGCGGCGACTTGTGGCCGAGGATCACGCCGGCCACCACGACCGCGAGCACCCCGGACGGCTGCGAGTCGAGCCCGTGGACGTGGATCTCCTCGGCCGGCAGGTACGCGATCCAGGGGGTCAGCAGCGAGACCGCGACGTCGGTGAGGTCGTCCTCGATCCGACGGCGCAGCTTGCCGACGACGACGGCGACGACCAGGCCGATCAGCACACCGCCGACGGCGGACACGAGGAAGCCGGCACCCACCTGCCACACGCTGACGGTGCCCGCGATCGCCGCGATCGACGTGCGGAGCGTGACGATCGCGGTGGCGTCGTTGACCAGGCTCTCGCCCTCGAGGATCGTCACGACCCGGCGTGGCAGCCCGACCCGACGCGCGATGGCGGTGGCCGCGACGGCGTCGGGCGGGGCCACCACGGCGCCCAGCGCGAAGCCGACGGCCAGCGGCACGTCGAGCAGCGCCGAGACCAGGAAGCCGACGACGACGGTCGTGAACAGGACCAGGCCGATGCTGAGCAGCGCGATGGGCCGCACGTTGGCCCGGAAGTCGATCAGGGACGTGCGGATCGCGGCGGCGTACAGCAGGGGCGGCAGCAGGCCGACGAGGACGATCTCGGGCGTCAGCTCGAAGTCGGGCACGAAGCTCAGGTACGACCCGATGATGCCGACGACGATCAGGACCAGGGGCGGCGACATCGAGAACTTGTCGGCCAGCGCACTCACGGCGACGACGATGGCCAGCAGGGTCACGAGGGTGAGGGCGGTCTCCACCGGTCCATTGTCGCAGTCCGCGAGGGGTGGCCCCGACGAGCCGACGGTCGTACGGTGAGGACTCGTCACGATCCGACTTCCGGGGGGAAGCATCGCCATGACCGAGCCCGTCGCCGTCCACCGCCCACGCCGCCTGCTGGCCACCGCCAGCGCCGTCGCCGTCGCCTCAGCGCTGCTGACGGCCAGCCCGCCCGGCGCCGCGGCGAGCGGGTCGACGTCGACCGCCAGGGGCACGGGTGGTGCCGTCGCGTCGGTCGACGCCAACGCCAGCAAGATCGGGCGCGACGTGCTGAAGCGCGGGGGCAACGCCGCCGACGCCGCCGTGGCGATGGCGTCGGCGCTCGGGGTGGCCGAGCCGTACAGCGCCGGCATCGGTGGCGGTGGGTACTTCGTCTACTACGACGCGAAGACCCGCAAGGTCAGCACGATCGACGGCCGCGAGACGGCCCCGGCGGGCATCACGCGCAACGCGTTCATCGACCCCGCGACAGGTCAGCCGTACCCGTTCAGCCCGCAGCTGGTGTCCTCGGGCGTCGCGGTCGGCGTCCCGGGCACCGTCGCGACGTGGGACACGGCCCTCGAGCGGTTCGGCACCCGGTCGCTCAAGCAGGCGCTGGCCCCGTCGATCGCGCTGGCCCGCAAGGGCTTCGTGGTCGACGCGACGTTCCGCAACCAGACGCTGGACAACAAGACCCGCTTCGCCGCCTTCCCCGACACCGCGAAGCTGTTCCTGCCCGGCGGCGACGCGCCCAGGGTCGGCACCCGGTTCCGCAATCCCGAGCTCGCCCGCACGCTGACGTCGATCGCCGACCGCGGACCCAACGCCTTCTACCGCGGCACCCTTGCGCGGGAGATCGCGGGCGTCGTGCAGTCACCCCGCAAGGACCCGGCGTCCACCCTGCCCGCTCCCGCCGGCAGCATGACCGCGAAGGACCTGGCGGGGTACCGCGTCCGCAACCAGAAGCCGACGCGCGTCGCGTACCGGGGACTGGACGTGTACGGCATGGCGCCGTCGTCGTCGGGCGGCACGTCCGTCGGTGAGGCCCTCAACATCCTGGAGACCTACCGGCTCGGCAGCGGCAAGCGACTGGGCCGCAGCCTGCACCTGTACCTCGAGGCCTCCGCGCGGGTCTTCGCCGACCGCGCGAAGTACGTCGGCGATCCGAAGTTCTTCAAGGTCCCGACCAGCACGTTGCTGAGCCAGCGGTTCGCGAGCTCCCGCCGCTGCACGATCGACGCCCGTACCGCCTCGGTCCGTCCCGTCGCCGCGGGATCGCTCGGTGGACGCGGCTGCGGCTCCGTCGTGACGCAGGAGAAGCCCGACACCGAGAACGTCTCGACGACCCACCTGTCGGTCGTCGACAAGTGGGGCAACGCCGCCGCCTACACGCTCACGATCGAGCAGACCGGCGGCTCGGGCATGACGGTCCCGCGGCGCGGGTTCCTGCTCAACAACGAGCTGACCGACTTCACGGCCGCCTACGATCCCGCCGACCCGAACCGCATCGTGCCCGGCAAGCGCCCGCGCTCCTCGATGTCGCCGACGATCGTCCTGCAGGACGGCAAGGTCAAGTACGTCGTGGGCTCCCCCGGCGGCGCGACGATCATCACGACGGTCCTGCAGATCCTGGTCAACCGCATCGACCTGGGCATGTCGCTGCCCCAGGCCGTGGCCGCGCCCCGTGCGTCGCAGCGCAACACGGCGTCCACCTCGGCCGAGCCGGAGTTCATCCGCAGGTACCGCGGGCTGCTCGCGCCGTTCGGCCAGCAGCTGACGCCGTCGGGCGACACGTTCACGTCGGCGGCGGAGATCGGCGCCGCGGCGACGATCGAGGTCGGCAGGAACGGCCGGCTCACGGCCGTCGCCGAGCCGAAGCGACGCGGCGGCGGCAGCGCACGGGTCGTCAGGAGCGACTGACCGAGGCGGTGCGCAGGCGTCCGGCGCAGACAGTCCCGTGGACGCCGGCGCACCGCCGGAGCAGGAGACCTACGTGTACGAGACCCCGGCGGCCTTCATGTCGCGACGCAGCTCGGGCGGCAGGGCGAAGATGAGGCTCTCGTCGGCCGTGCGGACCGCATCGGCGTCGGGATGGCCGTGTGCGCTGAGGTAGCCGAGCACGTCCTGGACCAGGTCGTCGGGCACCGAGGCACCGGACGTGACGCCGACCTTGGTGACCCCGTCGAGCCAGGCCTCGTCGAACTCCGAGACGTCGTCGATGCGGTACGACGCCTTGGCGCCGGCCTCCAGCGCGACCTCGACGAGCCGCACCGAGTTGGACGAGTTGGCCGAGCCGACGACGATGACCAGATCGGCGTCCCTGGCGATCTCCTTGACGGCGACCTGGCGGTTCTGCGTGGCGTAGCAGATGTCGTCGCTGGGCGGGTCCTCCAGCTGCGGGAACTTCGCGCGCAGCCGGGTGACGGTCTCCATCGTCTCGTCGACGCTGAGCGTCGTCTGCGACAGCCACGACAGGCGGGTGCCCTCGGGGAAGTCGAGGTCGTCGACGTCGTCGGGCGTCTGGACCAGCGTGATGTGGTCGGGGGCCTCGCCGGCGGTGCCCTCGACCTCCTCGTGCCCCTCGTGCCCGATCAGCAGGATGCGGTAGCCGTCGCTCGCGAACCGCTTGGCCTCGTGGTGCACCTTCGTGACCAGCGGGCACGTGGCGTCGATGGTCTTGAGCTGCCGCTCGGCGGCCTCCGCGTGCACCATCGGCGAGACGCCGTGCGCCGAGAACACGACCGTGGCGCCCTCGGGGACCTCGTCGAGCTCCTCGACGAAGATCGCCCCGCGTGCCGCGAGGTTGTTGACCACGTGCTTGTTGTGCACGATCTGCTTGCGCACGTAGACCGGCGCCCCGTAGAGGTCCAGCGCCTTCTCGACCGTGATGACGGCCCGGTCGACGCCGGCACAGTAACCGCGCGGGTCGGCCAGCAGGACGCTTCCGCCGACCGGGGGCATGCCGAGAGAGACCTGGGAGGACATGGCCCCCATCCTAGGCGATGGCCCGACACCGTCCGGGGTGAGAACATGTCACGTTCCCGGGCGAGCAACCTCACACCCCCTCGATGACGCGAACCCCGTAACAACGCTGTAACGTGGCGCGGCGTTGGCCTCCCCCTGGCCATACTGCGGACGCGCCGAGGCCCGTCACGACCGCAGCCATCGATACACAGCGACGGGCATGGAAGACCCAGCAGTGCGGCTCCTCGTGAGCCTTGGGGTTAATCGGCACCACCGACAGGCATCCTTCGCGCCTGAACCCGACAGGTCATCTTTCACAGGCGTGCACGAAGGAAAACTCATATGCGCATGCACACCCGCGCCCTCTCGAGCCTGTTCATCGGCTCGGCCATCGTCATCACCGGTCTGTCCGGTCCCGCCCTCGCCGACAGCTCCGACCAGAGCGGCGTCACCGTCAAGCGGGTCGACCGGTCCGACAGCGTCATCAGCCAGGCCAAGAAGCTCAAGGGCAAGCCGTACCGCTACGGCGGAGCGACGCCCAGCGGCTTCGACTGCTCGGGCTACGTCCAGTACGTGTACAAGAAGGCCGGCAAGAAGATCGGTCGCACCTCGGGCGCCCAGCTCGCCGGTCGCAGCATCCCCAAGAGCCAGAAGAAGCCGGGTGACATCCTGATCTTCAAGCACGGCAGCACCGCCTACCACTCCGCGATCTACGCCGGCGACGGCAAGATGTGGGAGGCGCAGCGCACCGGCGTCCCCGTCGGCAAGCACGGCATCTGGTCCGGCGACTACGTCGTCCGCCGTCCCTCGGGCGGCGTCACGGTCATCAAGACCGCGCGCATCCAGTAGGCAGATCCACAGGCGGCACGCCGCACGCCCGGTCGGGCGTCTGCGCAGCCTAGGGTTGAGGGCATGGCCCTGGACACCAGCGCGGAGACGCCCGCACCGCTGCGGCAGATCTCCCAGCTGCTCGACGGCTGGATCGGACGCCTCGGTGCGGTGTGGGTCGAGGCGGAGATCGCCCAGCTGACCCGGCGCCAGGGCGTCTGCTTCCTGACGCTGCGCGACCTGCGCGCCAAGGTCTCGATCGACGCGACCTGCCACGTCAGCGTGCTCGACGCCTCGCCGGCCCCCGTCACCGAGGGCTCGCGGGTCGTCGTGCACGCCAAGCCGTCGTTCTACGCCCCGCGGGGCAACCTGACCCTCGAGCTGCGGGAGATCCGCCCGCAGGGCGAGGGCGAGCTGCTCGCCCAGCTCGAGCGCCGCAAGCAGCTCCTCGCCGCCGAGGGCCTGTTCGACCCCCGCCTGAAGAAGTCCCTGCCGCTGCTGCCCCGCGGCATCGGCCTGATCACGGGCCGCGCCTCCGCCGCCGAGCGCGACGTCCTCGAGAACACCCGTCTGCGGTGGCCCGACGTCCACGTCGTCGTGCGGCACGCCCTCATGCAGGGCAACGACTCGGCGCGCGACGTCATGAAGGCGCTCGCCGAGCTTGCGAGAGACCCGTCGATCGACCTGATCGTGATCGCTCGCGGCGGCGGCTCCGTCGAGGACCTCCTGCCGTTCTCCGACGAGGCCCTGATCCGCGCGGTGCACGCGGTCTCCCTCCCCGTCGTCAGCGCCATCGGGCACGAGCCCGACACGCCGTTGCTCGACCTGGTCGCCGACCTGCGGGCGTCGACCCCCACCGACGCCGCCAAGCGCATCGTGCCCGACGTGCGCGAGGAGCTGGCCGGCGTCGCGATGATGCGCGAGCGCTCCTCGCTGGCGGTCCGCTCGATGCTGCAGCGCGAGCTCCGCAGCCTCGCCGACATCCGGTCACGTCCCGTGCTGGCGCAGCCCTCGGTGCTCGTCGACGCCCAGCAGGGCGTCGTGCTCGACTGGCGCGACCGGTCCCGCCGCTCGCTCGGCCACCGGCTCGACCGGGCCCACGACGAGATCGGCCACCACCTCGCGCGGGTCCGTGGCCTGTCGCCCCTGGCGACCCTCGAGCGCGGCTACGGCGTCGCGCAGCTGCCCGACGGCACCGTCGTGACGTCGGTCCGCCAGGTCCCCGACGACAGCGACCTCACGATCAGGGTCGCCGACGGCACGATCGGCGTCCGCGCCCTGACCACCACGACCACACCGACGATGGGCGACCATGGCTGACACCACCCCCGAGACCCCCGAGATCCCGTACGAGCAGGCCCGCGACGAGCTCATCGCCGTCGTGTCGCGCCTCGAGCAGGGCGGCACGAGCCTCGACGAGTCGCTCGCCCTCTGGGAGCGCGGCGAGCAGCTCGCGGCGATCTGCCAGCAGTGGCTCGACGGCGCACGGGCCCGGCTGGCCAAGGCCACCGGCACCGATCAGGACGCCGACAGCGACGCGATGTAGTCCTCGAGCACGCGGCGAGGCGCCGACGTGTTGAGCAGCGTCGTCAGGCCGTCCTCGTCGCGGACGTACGTCCACCGGCCCTTCGGCCCGGTGCGGACCGACCAGGTGCGTCCCGCGACCTCGGCGGTGCCGGCGCTCTTGCTGCCGTCGGCGAACCGGTCGACCGCCCGGTCGACGCCGCTGCGCAGCTGCTCGAGGCCCACGTAGTCGTCGTCGTCGGTCAGCACGCCCAGGTGCCAGCCGTTGGCCTGGAAGCGGGCGGACGTCGCGCGCCACCCCGGCGGCAGCTCCGCGGGCGCCTCCAGCGGGAACGTCGCCGCGGGCCGGGCCTGCTCCACGACCGAGACGTAGTCGATCGTCTCGACCTGCGCCTCCTCGTCGGACGTGTACAGCCGGCCGACGGCGTAGAGGCCGAGGATGATGGCCGCGATCACGACCATCGAGCGGATGATGTCGCCGATCGACGGGTTGCCGCGTGACGAACCGGTCGAGCTCATCGGCGTGCACCTCCAGCGCGGTGACGCCCAGGTGACGTCGGCCATGCCACTTTACGGTGTGATGCAGCCCGCTGCCCGCGGCGCCTCGGCGGCGTCCCGGGACGGTCCCCCGCCCGCTACGATGAGCGCGTGGACAGCCTCAAGCCCGCCGCCCAGGCGCCCGACCGCAACCTCGCCCTCGACCTGGTCCGCGTGACCGAGGCAGGAGCCATGGCCGCCGGCCGGTGGGTCGGTCGCGGAGACAAGAACGGCGCCGACGGCGTCGCGGTCAACGCGATGCGCTCGCTCATCAACACCGTGCAGATGAGCGGCGTCGTCGTGATCGGCGAGGGCGAGAAGGACGAGGCCCCCATGCTGTTCAACGGCGAGGAGGTCGGCGACGGCACCGGCCCCGCGTGCGACGTGGCGGTCGACCCGATCGACGGCACGACGCTCACGGCCAAGAGCCTGCCCAACGCGGTGTCGGTCATGGCGGTCGCCCCGCGCGGCTCGATGTACGACCCGTCCGCCGTGTTCTACATGGAGAAGCTCATCGCCGGCCCCGAGGCCGCCGACGTCGTCGACATCCGGCTGCCCGTCGCCGAGAACATCGCCCTGGTCGCCAAGGCCAAGGGCATCTCCCACAGCGACGTCACAGTGTGCGTCCTCGACCGTCCCCGCCACCAGGGCCTGGTCGACGAGATCCGCGCCGCCGGCGCCCGCATCAAGTTCATCATCGACGGCGACGTCGCCGGCGGCATCACCGCGGCCCGCCCCGACACCGGCGTCGACCTGCTGGTCGGCATCGGCGGGACGCCCGAGGGCATCATCACCGCGTGCGCCATCAAAGCCATCGGCGGCACGATCCAGGGCAAGCTCTGGCCCATCGACGACGACGAGCGCCAGCGCGCGATCGACGCGGGCCACGATCTCGACCGGGTCCTGCACACCAACGACCTCGTCGACGCCGACGACTGCTTCTTCGTCGCGACCGGCATCACCGACGGCGAGCTCATGAACGGCGTGCGGTACGGCGCCGGCAAGGCCTACACCGAGTCGCTCGTCATGCGCTCGCGCAGCGGCACGATCCGCAAGATCACCAGCGAGCACCAGCTCGGCAAGCTGCAGGCCTACTCCGCGATCGACTACGAGCACTGAGCCTGACACCCTGATGCGATGACCGGATCCGGAGAGCTCTTCGCGACGCTGCCCTCGGGCATCGACATCTGCTACGAGACCTTCGGCAGCGCCGACGATCCCGCGGTCCTGCTGATCATGGGGCTCGGCGGGCCGATGGGCTGGTGGTCGACGCAGTTCTGCGAGCTGCTGGCCGGTCGTGGCTTCTTCGTCATCCGCTACGACAACCGCGACACGGGCCGGTCGACCAAGCTGCGCCAGCACCGGGTCGGGCGCACCGACATCGTCCGCGCCTTCTCCGGCCTGCCCCTCATCGGTCGCGTCAGGCCGCCGTACACGCTCGGCGACCTCGCCGACGACGCGATCGGCCTGCTCGACCACCTGGGCCTCGACCGGGTGCACCTCGCCGGCGTCTCGATGGGCGGCATGATCGCCCAGACCATCGCGATCGAGCACCCCGAGCGCGCCTCGTCGCTGGCGTCGATCATGTCGACGACCGGGCGGCGCACCGTCGGCTTCCAGCACCCGAAGGTGTACCCGGTCATGCTGTCCTCGGCGGGCCGCACCCGCGACTCGTACGTCGAGAGGTCGGTGAGGGGCTCGAAAGTCATCGGCTCGCCGGCCTTCCCGTCCGACGACGCCGCCGCGCGCGACCGCGCGTACGAGACCTACGACCGCGGGTGGACCGCCAGCGGCGTGACCCGTCAGATGCTGGCCGTCCTGACGCAGCCCGACCGCACCAAGGCGCTGGCGACGCTCGACCTGCCGACCGTCGTGGTGCACGGGCTGAGCGATCCGCTGGTCCACCGGTCCGGCGGCCGGGCCACGGCCGACGCGATCCCCGGCGCGGAGCACCTGGAGATCGCCGGGATGGCGCACGACCTGCCCCCGCAGCTGTACCCGACCATCGTCGCCGCGATCGAGCGGACCGCCGCCCGCGCGCGCGACGAGGCAGGCCGATGAGGCACAACCCACGGCACGCCACGACCGACGAGCAGGTGGCGCGCGCGATCATCGCCGAGCACCCCTGGGCGATGCTCGTCAGCTCGAACGACGGGTCGCTGATCGCCTCGCACTACCCCGTGCTGCTCGACGAGGCGGCCGACGGGCTGACGCTCGTGACGCACGTCGGGCGCCCCGACGACGAGCTGCACGGCCTGGGCGACGGCGAGGTGCTGGTCGTCTTCCAGGGAGCGCACGGCTACGTCTCGCCGAGCTGGTACGCCCCCGGCGCCAGCGAGGCGCCGACGTGGAACTTCAGCGCGGTGCACTGCTGGGGCACGCCGCAGCTGCTCGACGCCGACGAGAACCTCGCGGTGCTGACCCGGCTGACGGCGCACTTCGAGCAGCACGTCGACGAGCCGATGTGGCTGGACCCCGCCTACGCCGCCCCGGTCGCCCGCGGCACGGTGGGGCTGCGGATCCCGGTCGACCGGTTCACCTGCAAGGTCAAGATGAGCCAGGACAAGGACCCCGTCTCGGTGCAGAACGTCATCGACCGGCTGCGGGCGCCCGGGCCGTACAACCAGGCCCGACTGGCCGACGACATGGAACGGGCCCGCACGGACGGCATCGGATACTCGTCTGCGGAGTGACACCCGGCTGCATCACCGTCTTGATCAGCCGATCCGAGCAAAGACTTCTACACCAGAACTGTAACTGTCAGTGTCGCCCTTCACCCGCCACAGTCCCCCGGCAATAGCAGACGTAGGTACTACTGCACAGTAATTTCCCCGAGCTGACGCGCCTGGGTACATGTCGTCGACATCGTTGATGGACTGAGGCACTACTCCGCACGACTGACCGTTCGACGACGCATCGTAAATGCGGCCATCCGAGCCGAGGAACTCCGCGCTGGTGTTGAGCCACGGCACCCCGGTTCGAACTCCGCGATACGTCGCTGTCGCTGACACCATGATGTAGCTGAAGCCCGACAGCGGAGGGTCGTTGAACATGTTCGCCGATCGAATTTTTGCCCACGCGTTGGTATCGGTCGGCTCAAGCACGAAACCCCAGGCACCGCTGGAGAACGACGACCACACCGGCACCGGGTTGGTGCGTGAACCCAGAGGGTCGACTACCGGTGCGACCGAAGGACGCACGACCGACAATGACACGGCACGCGAGTATCGGTGCTTCTTGCCGCTAATGACTTTGACTCTGTATCTGGTCCCGGCGGCGGACGAGCGCGCTGTTAGGGAGTACTTCGCGCTCTTAGCTCCTGGGATCGCCTTCCACGCGCTCTTCGACGACCTCTGCCACTGATACTTCTTTACCCTGACCGCCCTGACAGAGAAGGTCACCTTCTTCCCTTCCACCGCCCTCACCGACTTCGGCTGAACCTTGATGACGGGTCCACTCGACGCCTGGGCCGGCTCGGCGAGAACCACGAAGGCCGAGATTAGAGCGAGCACCGAAACAAGGGCGCCTACTGAACGACGATGAGACTTTTGCATAACGATCACTTTCAGTGGTGGACCTGAAGGTTGGGACGGAGACGATCGTCAGGTTGATCGACGCGACAGCCTGACGCGTCATGCTATTTCAGGCCGGGTGCCGGATTTGGCGTTTCGCGCAAAATGGAGAGTCACGCGATGGCGGTAGCAAACATCGCTACCCCCATACACGCTCCGGTCGAAAACATCGCGATGGACCAGCAGCCTCTTGACGACATTGAAATTGGAGTAGAGGTGTATGACGTTGGTCCCTGGAGACGTCTCTTCAAGACAGGTAGACTCGAACATACGTTCTAGTCCTCACGTGTCGCGGAGCCCGTCATGATCATCGAGCAGCTGTCGTCCCTGTCCGAGGACCTGGCAGCGTTCGAGCCGTGGACCCTGACCGGCGCCGAGGTACGTGAGGTCGCGGTAGCGGTCCAGCGGGCCCGCG
>Ga0247730_1001295_pt1 | contig 14191 bp, 17 predicted proteins | sample UWRJL073202C2_FD_180959 | JGI IMG/M metagenome (GOLD analysis project Ga0247730, IMG submission 180959) | Plant litter microbial communities from Arlington Agricultural Research Station in Wisconsin, United States - UWRJ-L073-202C-2 | ecosystem: Environmental > Terrestrial > Plant litter >...
TCAGCTCGACGCTGGCCGCTGCAGGCTTCGACATGAGCCGCTACCACCAGGAAAGCTTTCAGCCGGCCCTGCCCGAGCCGCTGGCCGAGATCGTCGCCGGTGAACTCGGCGAAGTCGCGACGACCATTACCTTCACCATGGCCAAGAAAGATGTCGTCTGCCAGCCCGGCCAGACCGTGCTGATGGCCGCCCGCTCCGCCGGCATCCGCATTGGGGCTGCCTGCGAATCCGGCCTGTGCGGCACCTGTCGGGTGATGAAGCTTTCCGGCGAGGTCGATATGCAGCAGAATGGCGGCTTGCTCGACGACGAGGTCGACGAGGGCTATATCCTCGCCTGCTGCTCGCGCCCGCTGACGGATGTGCAGATCGAGGCCTGAGCGTAAACTACAGACAGCTTGCGCTCTTTCTTGGCGGGGGAGCGTCCATCTTTTACTCACAGCCGCTCCAGCAGAAAATCGATAACGCCCTGATCCGTGCCGCCAGATGCTCGTGGCCGGCATAGACGACATGAATTGGCTCGAGATCCTCCGGGTTCCAGTCCTCCAGCACCGCAACAAGAGTGCCGGCATCGAGGTCCTGCTGGACATGGAACTGGCCGGTCCGGCCAAGCCCAATGCCGGACAGGCAGACCTGACGCAGCATGGCGCCGCTGGAAACCAGCAGGTTGCCGCTGACCGCGATCGTCCCGATGCTGGTCTCACCGGGGGCGCGAAAAAGGCCAGCCGTCGAAACTGCTGCGGAAATTGAAGTTGGTGGCGTTGTGGATTTGCAGATCGGCCGGCCCAACGATGGTCAGCGGCATGCTGGATGGCCACGGCCCGACCCTCTGGCTTGACTTCGAAATGTGAGGCCACATCTGTAGCAGACACATATTTTTCACGCCCGGCGCAGCGGCTGGGCGGGTTTCCTTTCGCAAAAACATCCAAGGAGAGTTTTCATGCACACGGTCTTAGCCAATGGCGCCAATATTCCCGCCCTCGGCCTCGGCACTTTTCGCATGCCGGGCAATGACGTCCTTAGGGTGGTGCCGAAGGCATTGCAGATCGGCTTTCGTCATATCGACACCGCGCAGATCTATGGCAACGAAGCCGAAGTCGGCACCGCCATCCGGGATTCCGGCGTGGCCCGGTCGGAGATCTTCCTGACCACCAAGGTCTGGGTCGACAAGTACAAGCACGACGCCTTCATCGCCTCGGTCGGCGAAAGCCTGACCAAGCTGAAGACCGATTATGTCGACCTGCTGCTGCTGCACTGGCCGAAAAGCGACGTGCCTCTGGCCGAACGGCTGGGCGCGCTGAACGAGTTGGTAAAGGCCGGCACGGTGAAGAACATCGGCCTGTCGAACGCGAATGTGGCGATGATGGACGAAGCGGTCACGCTCAGCGAGGCGCCGATCGCCACCAACCAGGTCGAGTATCATCCCTATCTCGACCAGACCAAGCTGCTGACCGCGGCCCGCAAGCACGGCATTTCCATCACAGCCTATTACCTGATGGCTGACGGTAAGGTGCCGCAGGATGCGGTGCTGAAGGATATCGGCAGCAAATATGGCAAGTCCGCCGCCCAGGTGGTGCTGCGCTGGGCCGTGCAGCAGGATGGCGTGATCGCCCTGTCGAAGACCGCAACCGAAACCCGTCTGCAGGAAAATTTCGAAATCTTCGATTTTGCCCTGACGGATACCGAAATGACGGTGGTCCATAAACTCGCCAAGCCCGACGGGCGGATCGTCAGCCCGGCGCATCTGGCCCCGGTCTGGGATGCGGCGTAAGCCGGACCCGATTGAGGATCGACGAGCCGTCGGGTGCATACCCGGCGGCGTTTTTTTGGCGGGCCGGAATGCTGGAAGCGATCACCTCTTGAATCTGGCGGGAGAAGACCTGGCTGCTTTGCGTAAAGCCAAGCCACCCTACCAGCCACCCCCGCCACCTCCACCGCCCCCGCCGCCCGACGATCCGCCACCACCGGAAGACCCGCCCGAGGAAAAGGCCGAAGATGACGAACTGGGCGGTGCCGGGATCGTTGAGGCTATGGTCGAGGCCATTGAGCCGGCAAAGCCGCCGATGCGGTCGGCAAAGACGTTGCCGTGGAACTGGCCGGCGTACCAGCCGGGCCGGTAGCCGCTCGCATCGGCGATGTCGGCGGTGGCGATCCATTTTTCAAAGGTCTGCGACCACGGCTGTTCGACGCCGAGCGCCACGGCATAGGGCAGCAGCGTCTCAAAATGGGCCGGAGACATCTTTGGCATGCCCTGCATGTTCATGCGGTCGCGTTCGGCCAGCGTCAGATATCGCCGCAAGCCATCGATGCCGTCCATCAGCTTGGCACCCAGCGGCGTCGGGGCGCCCATCAGGAAGAGATAGAGGATGTTGGTGAGCACGATGCCGCCGATACCGACAAGCGCCGGCACGTGAATGCTGTGGGCGAGGTCGAACAGCATCGCGGATGTCAGGCCGGCAAATATCAGCACGAAAAAGGTGATGGCGAAGCCAATGCCGACAATGGCGCCGATGCGGCTGCGCAGCGACTGGCCGCGCCGAAAACGGGTGGCGAAGCCCAGGAAGATAGAGCCGAAGACGACGACGAAGAACGACATTACGCAGACGGTGGCGATGGTGGCGGCATCGAGATTGCCGAACACGAACACCGCGATGATCAGCGCCAGGCTGAGAAAGATGCCGGCAACGGTATAGCCGGCATTGGCCCGGTAATATTTGCCGCGGTGTTCGCTTTCGATCGACTGGCGGAATTTGGTACCGGCCTTCTGGACGGCGATACCGTGGTCTTCGTCGATCGTCAGCGTGTCATTGGCGCTGTTGCCGACCGAGCCAAGCAGACTGCGCTGGCCGGCCGGCAGATCGGCGAGTGCCGGCTTGTGGGTGCGGCGGATGATGATCGAGGTTTTGAGGTCCTCGAGCACGACATAGCCCTTGACCGCCAGATCCAGCGCGGTCGCAGACAAAGCGGTCCAGCCTTCTCCGGAAAAACCCTTGTTGTCGATATAGTTGACCAGCGCCGGCGAAATGCCGTCCGGCGGGTCCCAGCGCGGCACGATGACGCCACGGGCCGGATCGCGGCCGACCTTGCTCCAGGCGCGGGTGTAATAGGCCAGCACCAGCGCCAGTGAGCCGAGCGCGAGGATGGCGCCGAGATTGTCGTGCAGGAACCAGGCGCGCTGCTGTGCTGTAGACGGCGGGGCGATGGCGCCTTTGGCGAGCTTGACGGCGATCGTCAGCCCTTCTCCCGGCGCGAGCGGCGCGGTCGTGGCAAAGAAAATATCGTCGCCTTCGCGCATCACCTGCGCATTCTTGTCGGTGGCACCGAACGGGCCGGTAAAGAAGGTTGTGTCGGTGGCGGAGGCGCCCTGCGGCAAGGTCACGGTGGCGGTCGCCTGATTGATACGAAAGGCCCAGCCATTGCCGGTGACGTTCCAGTAGAATTCGTCGTGATCGTCAAAGAAGCGCATTTGCCGTGCGGTCGTGTAGGTGAATTGAAACACATGTTCGCCATGCGACAGCAGCCGGTCGGCCGAGCCTGCATAGATGCGGACACCGCCGGGGATGGTTTCGGTGCGCCAGTCTTCGGGCGAGCCGTCGCGCTCGACCGAGTCGACCTTGAAATCGACCGAGACGGTTTTGCCGGCGGCATCGACGAATGTCAGCGGGAAATCGCGAAATATGCCGCGGCGGATGTTTTGGCCTTCGGCATTGACGGTGATGGTTTCGGTGACAGTCACGGTGCCATCGGCCGCCACGCCGATCACCGAATGGTAGGAGTCGATATATTCTTCGGCCGCAGCCGGCATTGCTGCGGCGAGCAGCAGCACGGACATCAGTGCAAACAAGCGGACTGCGATGCGCGTCATAGACTGGTCTCCATCCCCATCACCTGTCTCCTCCTCCGATCCGCCCGACGGCCAAAAGTTGGCTAGCTGTCCGTGTAGGTGACGCCCAGCGACGCCAGTGCCTTCCAGTAGCCTGGATAGGTCTTTGCGACGCAATCGGGGTTCTCGATGCTGATGCCGCCAATCTTCAGGGCCGCCAAGGCAAAACTCATGGCAATGCGGTGATCGGCAAAAGTGTCGATCGACGCTTCCAGCGTCTGGCCGGCCAGTTGCGGATCGCTGTGGACGATCAGGTCGTCGCCCTCCTCCACGGCCAGGCCCGGTCGGATGGCGTTGAGGCCGAGCGACAAAGCGCGTGTGCGGTCGCATTCCTTGACGCGCAGGTTGGCAATACCGACGAAACGCACCGGCGTGGCGTTGAACGCAGCCAGGACGGCGATGGTCGGCACGGCATCCTGCATCTGCGAACCGTCGATCACGGCCGGCAAGTTGGGGAATTGCGCGATCACGTCATAGGCGCGGGCGTCGGGCTGCGAAAAGCTTTTTGCCGGCGTGCCGATATCGATTTTTCCACCGGTCAGCATTTCGGCCGCCCAAAGGTAGGTGGCGGCCGAGGCGTCCGGCTCGATGACGAAGTCGGTGGCGGTGTAGCCGGTGGGCGCGACGCGCCAGACGGAAGGGCTGGTGTGTTCGACCGAGGCGCCGAACGCGGTCATGGCGGTGACCGTCAGGTCGATATAGCCCTTGGCGCCGATATCGTCGCCGGCCAGCTCGATGTCGATCGGCTTGCCGGCGCAAGGGGCGGCCATCAGCAAGGCGGAAACATACTGGCTGGAAAGTCCGGCATCGATGGTGACGCGGTCCTGTTCGAAGCCGCCGCTGCCGTAAACGGTGACGGGCGGGCAGCCGGATGGTGCTTCGATCTTGACGCCCAATCGCACGAGCGCCTCGACCAGCGGCTTGATCGGCCGCTTGCGCATATGCTCGTCGCCATCGACCACAACGGTGCCTTCGACCAGCGCCGTGGCGGCGGTCAAAAAGCGGGTGGCAGTCCCGGCATTGCCCAGAAACAAAGGCGCGGATGGCGAAGACAGACGACCGGAGCTCGTAACGACGAACGTGGTGTCGTCGGGCTCGGTGATGGTCACGCCCATGGCCCGCAAGGCGTCGGCCATGTAACGGGTGTCGTCGCTTTTCAGAGCCCCGGTCAGCCGGCTGGTGCCTTTTGACAGGCCGGCGAGCAGCAGTGCCCGGTTGGTGATCGACTTGGAGCCGGGCGGTTCGACCCGGCCGGACAGGGCATGGGTGGGGGGCACGATGGTCAGCTGGGTCTGGGTCAGGTCGGGCGATGTCATCTCAGGCGATCTCGTCAAAAAGGGTTTCGCTCCGCATGTACGCAGTCCGGCGGTATCGGGCAAGAGCATGGCCGGTCGGCGCGGTACGCCAACGCCTGGGGTGATGCGCGCGATTAAAATTTCACCGCCGGCACGGCGCGGTCGGCGTCGTTGGTGATCTCGAAGAAGCTCGCCTTCTGGAAACCGAAATTGCGGGCCACCAGGGCTGACGGAAAGCTCTCAACCTTGACGTTGAGGTCGCGGGCAGCACCGTTGTAATAGCGGCGCGACATCTGGATCTCGCCTTCCAAAGTTTCGAGAGAGGCCTGCAGGTCCAGGAATCCCTGATTGGCCTTCAGGTCGGGATAGGCTTCGGCCAGCGCAAACAGTTTTCCGAGCGCCTGGCTGAGCATGCCTTCGGCCGCGGCACGGCCGGCGATGTCGCCGGTTGGAACAGCCTGGGCGCGATTGCGCAGTTCGACCACCTGTTCCAGTGTCTCCTGTTCGTGGGCGGCATAGCCCTTGACGGTCTCGATCAGGTTGGGGATCAGGTCGGCGCGGCGTTTCAACTGCACGTCGATGCCGGACCAGGCTTCCTCGGTCATCTGCCGGCTTTTGACCAGGCTGTTGTAGAGATAGACCGCATAGGCCGCCAGGGCCGCAATAATGATGATGATATACATGGCCATCCTCCGGCAGCGACGAAACAATCGTGCCGGAGATTAGGTGGTCAGAGCAGAACCGGCAACCGGTATTATGTTGAGAGCGCCGAGGCTTACGCCACGGCCTTGGCTAGGTTGGCGCCGCCGGCATCGGTCATCAAAAACGCCTCGCCGCAGGCTTTTGCCAGCGTGCGGACGCGCAAGATGTAGCTCTGGCGTTCGGTAACCGAAATCACGCCGCGGGCGTCGAGCAGGTTGAAGACGTGGCTGGCCTTGATGCACTGGTCATAGGCCGGAAACACGCATTTGTGCAGCATCTGATTGGCATTGTCGCCGGGGGCGCCGAAGGCGAGCAGCGCCTGGCATTCCGTCTCGGCGTCGATAAAATGGCGGTGCAGCATTTCGGTGTTGGCATACTCGAAATTGTGGCGCGAATATTCCTGTTCGGCCTGCAAGAACACGTCGCCGTAGGAAATCTTCTCGTCGCCCTCGCGGCCGTTGAAATTGAGGTCGTAGACATTGTCGACGCCCTGGACATACATCGCCAGGCGTTCGAGACCATAGGTCAGCTCGCCGGCCACCGGGGCGCATTCGATGCCGCAGATCTGCTGGAAATAGGTGAACTGCGAGACTTCCATGCCGTCGCACCAGCATTCCCAGCCAAGGCCCCAGGCGCCGAGCGTTGGGCTTTCCCAGTCGTCCTCGACGAAGCGCACGTCATGCAGCAGCGGATCGAGGCCGATGGCGGCGAGCGAGCCGAGATAGAGTTCCTGCAGGTTCGACGGGTTTGGCTTCAGGATCACCTGGTACTGGTAGTAATGCTGCAGCCGGTTGGGGTTTTCGCCATAGCGGCCATCGGACGGACGGCGCGACGGCTGCACATAGGCGGCCTTCCACGGTTTTGGGCCGAGCGCGCGCAAAGTGGTCGCCGGATGAAAGGTGCCGGCGCCGACTTCCATGTCGTAGGGCTGCAACACCGCGCAACCCTTGTCGGCCCAATAGGCATGCAGCGTCAGGATCAACGCCTGGAACGAGCGTTTCGGGTTCATGTGGTCTGGCAGGGTCGTGGCGGTCATGGGACAGGTCGCTATTTGCTTATTTCCGGTGGCGGACAGGTGCCACGGGCGGCGCGAGGGGTCAAGAGTTTTGGCGACGGCGGCGTTGCCGGAAACCGGGTTTTCGGGTATGGTTGAGGCCTGTTTGTGGAGGTTTTTGATGACTGTCAGCGTGACGATCGAACTGGATACGGCCCAGCGCGAATTTGCCGAGCGGCTGGTGCGGGACGGCGCGTTTGCAGATGTATCGGGCGTCATTCAGGCGGGGTTGGAGCAGATGATGCGGGATGATGCGGCGCTGTGGGATAACCTCCGGCCCGGCACGATGGAGGAAATCGCGCGTCGGATGGAACTGCCGCGGGATCAGTGGATTCCGCTTGAAGGAGATTCGATGTTCGAGGAGCTACACGCGATGATCCAGGCAAAGCATCGCGGAGAGGTCGCGAAATGACCATCACATCCAAGATTACCTTATCCGAACGTCACCTCAAATTCGCAGAGCAGTTGGTAGAAGACGGCAGCTATCCCTCCATTTCAAGCGTGGTCGAAGCCGGCATGGAGACGATGATGGATCGCGAAACCACGTTCCTTCCTCCCGGCACGATGGATGAAATCGCCCGCAGACTGGAACTGCCGCAGGATCAGTGGCCGGAATGGGATAAGGAAAAGCTGTCGGAAAGCGTCAAGGCCCGGCTTGCTGAAAAATACAAATCCTAGCGTCCGCCATGACCTACAGGATCATTCCGCACCCGCAGATTGAGGATGACCTGTTTGAGATTACCGATTACGTCGCTAGCTATGCCGGCTTGGCGATTGGCCAAGCAAAAGTCGATGAAATTCTCGCGCGCATCGACAAACTCAAAGACTATCCTCACATCGGTACGCTGCGTAACGGGATGTCAGGTGTGCGGGTAATACCGGCCGGTAAGCAAGGCGTCATTTGCTTCACAGTCAATGAAGCAGCCAAAACAGTTTCCGTTATTGCCATCACTTATGCGGGAGCTGACTGGCAGGCCCGGGTGAGAGAAAGACAGTGATGGGCGCCGACAAAGCGTTGCATCCCGTCACCGCGCATTCGCCTCGTCGCGATCAAACCGCCAATCCATCGGCAATTTTCTGGAAAACGATTGGACGACGGCGCGTGCCTTTTTCCGCTCATCATCCCGGGCGATTTCCATCACCCGAGCTTTGGCAACGCGGATCTCGACCTCGTCGCCTTCTTGCAGCTGCAGTGCTTCGACAACCATTTCGGGAATGCGGATAGCGAGACTATTTCCCCATTTGGAAACCTGCATGGCACCCTCCGATATCTACAACTGGAAGTGTAGACTGTTGGTCGACGTCGTCAAGCTCGGCGATCTTCCCTCACACATCATCCTCACGCTTGACCCGGTACTCCCCCGTCTTCGGGTCCTGGATCAGTGTGCCGATGGCGCCCGTATCCCGTTCCTTTTCGGCGCGACGGGATTTTTCCGCGAGTTTGCGGGCATCGCCCAGCATGCGCTTGTAGAGCAGCCAGCCGCCCGCAAACAGAACCAGTAGAAAAATCAGTTGCGCCATGTTCGGCACCCTTCCCGCATTACAGTCCGAAGCGGGCCCACAATGCCCTGTCTTCGGCCGTCTCGACAAGCCCTGATACAGCCGCCGCCGCGAGATGGTCAACGCCCGGCATCGTGGCCAGCGACACGCCGGGGACGCGGCGGCCGAACAGGCTACGGGCGCCAGTGATCAGCTCGAGCTTGACCTTGGGGCCGTAGCGACGTTTCAGCTCGACCCGCATGTCGCCCAGACCGTCGATCAGGCCAAGTTCCAGTCCGCGGCCGCCGGTCCAGAACAGGCCGGAAAAGATCGTCCCGTCATCGGCCAGTTTTGCGCCGCGCCGCGCGGTGACCATGTCGATGAAGATCTTATGGATCTCGAGTTGCAGAGACTTCAGATAGTCGATGTCGCCTTCCTTCTCCGGCTGGAAAGGATCCAGAATGGCCTTGTTCTCGCCGGCGGTATAGACGCGACGCTCGACGCCGATCTTCTTCAAGAGTTCGGGGAAGCCGAAACCGCCGGAGACGACACCGATGGAGCCGACGATCGAGGTCGGATCGGCGATGATTTCGTCACCGGCAATGGCGATCATATAGCCGCCTGAGGCGGCCACATCCTCGACGAAGACCAGGACCTTCTTGTTCTTTTCTTCCGCCAGCGAGCGGATACGCTGATAAATCATCCGCGACTGCACCGGCGAGCCGCCGGGCGAATTGACCGAGATGGCGACCACGGGGCCATCCTTGGCAAAGGCTTTGTCCAGCATCGGCGCGACCGTGGCGAGATTGAGGGCAGGCTTAAACCGGCTGCCGCCGCTGGTAATCGTGCCGTGCAGCCGCACGACGGGTATCACCACGTCCTGGTTGCGAAACCGCTTCGGCATATACCGCTTGAAAAAACCCGCCATCATCCGTCCTTGCTGCATAAAAAACATTTCGGCTGATGTATGCATCAGACCGGCGAACACAATGGGCAGTCGTTCAAAATCCATCCGGCTAAATCTCGTACGGGTCAAATCGGCGTCGCGAATTCCGCCCAGGCAACATCGAGCCATTAAAAATTCGTGCCAACACGTGGAGCGCGGACAACAAGAATCAGCGCTGCCGGCGATAGGCTTTTCGGCCATTGTTGAGATCGTCGACCTCGGGCGCGAACTTGTTGCTGTCTTCCTCGTGCATAAACAGCGGTGCGCGAAAATCGAGCCGGGCGCGCGACCCCTTGATGCCGGTCACCAGAATGCGCACGGCATTTTCGCCGTTACGGGGGTGGATCGGCGTGACTTCCAGACCGCCGAAGCGCCTTCCGCAGGCGGCAATAATGTCGCCAATCGATTGGGGCCGGGCGATCAGCGACAGCTGACCGCCGGGAACGGCGATGGCACTGGCAGTGCGGATCCAGCGTTCGAACAGGCCTTGCGTCATCGCATGCGCCTCGGCCTTCAGTTCATCGGGAGTCTTGCGGTCGCTGGCATCGTTGAACGGCGGGTTCATGATCACGTGATCAAAACTGTTGTCCAACAGGCCGGCAGCCACACGCGCCTTGCCGGTCAGCGTCACGTCCGCCTCGATGATGGTGGCGCGAGAGGAAAGATGGGCATTTTCGGCGAGCGCCAGGCTTCTGCGGGCAAATTCGGCCATTTCGGCGAATTTCTCTACCAGCACCACGTCAGCCTGCGGCAGCCGGGAGGCGACCGCCAGCCCGCCAGCGCCGGCGCCGGCGCCGAGATCGGCCAGCCGAAACGGTTTGGAGGCACCGACCAGCGATGCCAGCAGCATCGCGTCCATGCCGGCACGATGGCCCCTGCCCTTCGGCTGAACCAGGTGAAAGGCGCCACGATGAAAGGCGTCTATCGTTTCGCCGACCTCAACATCCATGGGCCGCACTCATGCCCTGTCCTGACGCAGCTCGTCGCCAAGCCCGGCATCGATCAGGAGTTTGCGAGCGGCATCGGCGTCTTCCTCAGCAACCAGCAGCCGGCGCGGCAGCATGCCCAGCGAACCCTCGAGAATGCTCATGCCCTGATCGGCGATCAGGCAGTGGATGCCGGCATCCTTCATCAGGCTTTCGGCGAAGGAGAGCAAAACCGGGTCGTTGGCGCGGATAAGTTCATGCATCTACATTAATTCCCTGTCATTTTTGCCCGTCGGGACAATTCGCCCCTTGCCGCGCTACCCCGCCCTTTCTATTGTCCTTCACAAATTCTGAACAGGAGTCCGGGGCGTTGGGCGTTGTGATACCGCTTGAAGAAAGCAAAAACAAACTGGCATCTGTAAAGCCGCTTGTCGATCTGACCAAAGCCGATATGGAGCGGGTCAACCAGTTGATCCTGTCGAAGGCCGGCTCGGATGTGCAGATGATTCCGGAAGTCGCCAACCACCTGATCTCGTCCGGCGGCAAGCGACTGCGGCCGATGCTGACGCTCGCGTCCGCCAACCTGTTCGGCTACCAGGGCGAAGGCCACATAAAACTCGCCACCAGCGTCGAGTTTCTGCACACCGCCACGCTGCTGCATGACGATGTTGTCGACGAAAGCGACTTGCGTCGCGGCAAATCCACCGCACGGATGATCTGGGGCAATCAGGCCAGCGTCCTGGTCGGCGACTTCCTGCTCGGACAGGCCTTTCGCATGATGGTCGAAGTCGGCTCGATGGATGCACTCGACGTGCTGTCGACCGCTGCCGCCGTGATTGCCGAGGGCGAAGTGCTGCAGCTGTCGGTCGCAAAAAACATGGAAACCACCGAGGACGATTACCTGTCGGTGATCCGTGCCAAGACCGCCGCCCTGTTTGCCGCGGCGGCCGAAGTCGGCCCAATCATCGCCAAGACCGAGCGGGCGGAACGCAACGCGCTGAAATCCTACGGCATGAATCTTGGCCTCGCCTTCCAGCTGGTCGACGATGCGCTGGATTATGGCGGCAAGGCCGCTGATCTCGGCAAAAATGTCGGCGACGATTTCCGCGAAGGAAAAATCACCCTGCCTGTCATTCTCGCCTATCGCCGCGGCACCACCGACGAGCGCGCCTTCTGGCGCACGGCGATCGAGGGTGGCGAAAGCACCGATGCCAATCTCGACAAGGCGATGGGGCTGATCACCAAATATGGCGGCCTGACCGATACCATCACCCGCGCCCTGCATTACGGCACGATCGCCCGCGATGCGCTGGCGCCCCTGCCCGACACACCATGGAAATCCGCACTTCTGGAAGTGATCGATTTCAGCATCGAACGGGTGAACTGAGTTTTTGGATCACCCGCCCAGGGTGGTATCCATTAGCCTTTCCGGGAATTCCTTGCGGCCCTGCTTCAAAAAAGCCATTCTGTTATGAATCAGTTGGCACAGTGATTTGTGCAACCGGCCCATGCCGGTGTTGCTCGTTGAAAGGCTTCTTCATGCGGCAAAGACTTGCCATTCGTTTTCTGTCCAGCGCAGCGCTGGTGACGGCCATTTCCTTTGGCGCGCTGGCATCGGTCGCGCAAGCGCAGGATGCCGCCATCGTGCCGCCGGCGCCTGCCGTTGCCTTCAATCCGGACCGGGTCACCACCTTTTCCGGCGCGTTTCTGGCGGCCCGCACTGCCGATGTCGATCACGACTATGCCACCTCGATCCCGCTCTACAAGAAGGCGCTGCTGCTTGAGCCCGGCAATGTCGAGATTCGCGAACGGCTGATGATCGCGCTGCTGATGAGCGGTCAGTTCGAGGAAGGCGTGAAGAACGCCGAGGACCTGAAGAACGACCCCTCGGTCGAGCGTATCACCACCATCGTACGCGGCCTGAACGCCATCCGCGAGGGCAAGTACGACAGCGCCAAGTCGATCCTCAAATATACCGGCCCGAACGATCTCGACCGCATGACCAATGCGCTGCTGCTCGCCTGGACCCAGGTCGGCGCCGGCAAGGGCAAGGAAGCGCTGTCGTCGGTGAAGACGCTGAAGGGTCCGGACTGGTTCGGGATATTCCGCAACTACAATGCCGGTGCCATGGCGCTGGTGATCGGGGATGTGGAAGCCGCCCGGTCGGCGCTGAACACGGCCGTTACCGACCGCGAAGGTGGCGCCACCGCCCCCGACACTTATATGCGCGCTGTGATGGCGCTCGCCCGTCTGGAAGCCACTGCCGGCAACAAGCAGAAGGCGCTCGACGCGATTTCCGTCGGCGACGCGATGGTTTCCAACTACGCGCCATTGAAGGCGCTGCGCCAGAGCATCGACAAGGGCGAGAAGCAGGTTCAACAGGTAACAACCGCCACCGAAGGTGCGGCCTCCGTGCTGTTTTCGGTCGGCGGCGCGCTGAACCGTCAGGGCGCGGAAGACATTGTCGCGCTTTACCTGCAGGTGTCGCATGAGCTCGACCCAAAAAGCGCCGATACGTTGCTGCTCTTGGGTGGCATTGCCGAAAATACCGAGCAGCCGCAACGGGCAATCGAATTTTACAGCCAGGTGCCGAAAACCTCGCCGATGGGCCGGGTGTCGGAACTGCAGCTCGGCGTGATTCTCGCCCAGACCGGCAAGGTCGACGAGGCGCGCGCGCATCTGAAGGCGCTGATCGAGTCCGATCCGACCGACTTGCGCAGTTACCTGGCCTATGGCAGCGTGCTGTCGGATGCCAAGGATTACGCGGCGATGGCGGCCAACTACGACAAGGCCGTCGAGGTGATCGGCAATGTTCCAAAAGCCAGCGACTGGTCGATCTTCTTTCAGCGCGGCATTGCTTACGAGCGACTGAAGGACTGGGACAAGGCCGAACCGAATTTCAAGAAGGCGCTCGAGCTCAATCCCGATCAGGCGCAGGTGCTCAACTATCTCGGCTATTCCTGGGTCGACATGAACCGCAATCTCGACGAAGGGCTGAACATGATCCGCCGCGCCGTCGAGCTGCGTCCGGATGACGGGTATATCGTCGATTCGCTCGGCTGGGCCTATTTCCGCCTCGGGCGTTTTGCCGAAGCGTCAACCGAGCTGGAACGTGCGGCCGAACTGAAGGCCGGCGATGTCACCGTCAACGACCACCTCGGCGACGTCTACTGGCGCACCGGCCGTAAGCTGGAAGCGCGCTACCAGTGGCAGCGGGCGATCACCATGAAGCCGGAACTGGCCGACATTCCGCGCATCGAAGCCAAAATCAAGGATGGCCTGCCGGACGATCCCAAGCAGGTGGCTGATACCAAGCCGGCCGACGCCACGACTGCGCCTGCTGCTGCTACTCAGCCGGCAACCCCGGTCGCCCCAGCCGTTACGCCCGTAGAGCCGGCGCCGGCAACCGCCCCGGCGACACCAGCACCGGCGGCTGCGGCCCCTGCGACTCCATCAACGCCCGCTGCTCCAGCACCGGCGACACCAGCGCCTGTTGCACCGACACCGGCCGCCCCCGCTCCTGTCGAGCCTGCCCCTGCAGCGACACCTGCGCCGGCCGCTCCGACTGCAGCCCCTGCCGTTTCCCCGGATGCGCCAAAGACCGCGCCGTTGACGCCGCCGGAACCGGTGGTCAACCCAACCACCGCACCGGCAACATCCGCCTATACGGTGACGGTGGGCGATACGCTGTGGAAGATCGCCAATGACCAGCTCGGCGATGGCCACCGCTTCATCGAAATCATCGGGCTCAACCCGGCGCTGAAACGCCGTCCGGACGTTTTGACACCCGGTCAGGTTCTTGAACTGCCGGCGAAAAACTAGTCGGGAGGCGATCCTGCCGGCGGTTTCTTCATGACAGGTCCGACCATCACCGAGATGGCGCCCGCCAAAATCAATCTGGCCCTGCAC
>Ga0247730_1001296_pt1 | contig 14163 bp, 15 predicted proteins | sample UWRJL073202C2_FD_180959 | JGI IMG/M metagenome (GOLD analysis project Ga0247730, IMG submission 180959) | Plant litter microbial communities from Arlington Agricultural Research Station in Wisconsin, United States - UWRJ-L073-202C-2 | ecosystem: Environmental > Terrestrial > Plant litter >...
ATGTGTTGCGGGTCTTCATGGACCATGCGCGGGTGCTGAAGCTCGATCGGCCGGTTGCCAAAGTCATCATCGGCAATGCAAAAGTGGCCGACGCCACTGTTGCCGATGCGCAGACCATCGTGCTGACAGGCCGCAGCTTCGGCACCACCAATCTGGTACTGCTGGATGCCGACGGCACCGCCATTGTGGACGAACGCATTCTCGTATCGATCGACGAAGACAGCACCGTGCGTGTTTTCCGCCAGACGGAACGCACCGTGTTGTCGTGCACGCCCAATTGCGAACAGCATGCAGCCCAGGGCACGGCCGCCGCGACGACCAACCCCTGAGGCTCAAGCGTCAAGCTGGCCTTTGCCTGAAGATATTAACCCTAGCGGGAAACGGAATCTCAACAATCCGAACCTAGTATGCCGGGATGAGGGTTTTCCGGATGCGGGCAATGTGCACAGACCAGAACGATGCCGAAGATCGGACGCGATTGAAAGTCGGGCGAGGCCGGATCTGGCGCCGGTTTGCGCGCAACCGCGACGGCGCCGCGGCCATCGAGTTTGCGCTGTTGGCTATTCCGTTCTTCATGATCATCTTTGCCATCCTGGAAACATTTATCGCCTTTACCGGCGAACAGCTGGTTTCCAACGCGGTCGAGACCATGGCGCGCAAGCTGCGCACCGGCCAGATCACGTATAATCTTGGCCGAACGACGGATATGACGCAGGCACAGTTCCGGCAGGCGTTCTGCAACGAGGTTTCCATTCTTATCAGTTGCTCGGCATCGGAAATCGCCACGCCAAGCAAACTCTATCTCGATGTGCGCAGTTTCAACAATTTTGCTGAAATCCCGAAAACCATCCCGCGGGTTTCCAATAGTAACTATGCTGATCTCGACACGTCGAGCTTCCAATACGCACCGGGTGGTCCCGATGCCAAGATGATGGTGCGTGCCTATTATCGCTGGCAGATCGTCACTGATCTGGTGCGACCCTATATCAGCAACATCCGCCCCGCCGATGGATCGATGCCGAGCAGCTTCCTGATCGTCGCAACGGCAGCATTCAAAAACGAAGAATATCCATAAACCGGACTGCAGGCATGATGGATCCGGAGGATTGGGCAATGATATCGGTGATTGAGACGGAGAAGGCCAGCGCCGGGCTTATGGCTCGGCTCGGTGGGTTGCTGCGGGACCGCCGGGGCAGCGGCGCGGTGGAATTCGCCATCATCACGCCGATCCTGCTGATGCTCTACATCACCTGCTTTGAACTGACGCTCGGCTTGAGCGTCTCCAAGCGGACGACGCGTGCGGCTGCAAGCGTCGCCGACATCGTCACCCAGGAGAAAAAATGGGTCAAGGCCGACCTTCCGAAGATGATGGATGTCGCAACGGCACTGATTTCGCCCTATACTGCGACCGGCCTGAAGATGCGCATTAGCGGCATTACGATCGATGCCGCCAAGAAAGCCACCATTGCCTGGTCCTGGGCCCAGGATGGCAGCAAACCCTATGTCGTTGGCGCCGCAGTGACCGTTCCCACGGACCTGAATTTTGCCGATTCATTTCTGGTCCACACCGAAGTCGCCATCCCGCACAAATTGCTGATGTTCATGCCGGGGCTATTGCCGTCGCAGTCACAGACGATCAACATCCGCCGTGAATATTTCTATCGCAACCGGTTGGATGATAAGGTCCTGTGCGACGACTGCTGAGTCGTTGAAGCGTCATGTGCCCGTCGCAACCCCGCATTTGCCAATAGTCGCCCAAGACGGTATGGCTTGCCACTTCGAAGGAACCGCCAAGCGGTGCAGTCTTTCCGTTTTGCAGTTGGCATCAGGTGAACAATGGCCCGCGCTTTTCTTTTCGTGCTCGATTCCTTTGGCGTCGGCGGGGCGCCGGATGCGGCGCAATACGGCGATGACGGGTCCGACACGCTCGGCCATATCGCCGAATTCTGCGCCGCTGGTGCCGGCGACCGCGATGGCCTGCGCTCCGGGCCGCTGAAACTTCCCAACCTGTCGTCGCTGGGCCTGCTGCATATCGCCAAAATGGCGAGCGGCGCCTTGCCGGCCGGCATGCCGGTGCCGGAGCGGATTTTCGGGCTTTCGGGCGCTGCAAGCGAAGTGTCGCGTGGAAAAGATACGCCGTCCGGGCATTGGGAGATCGCCGGCACGCCGGTCTTGTTCGACTGGGGCTATTTCCCAACCGAAGGCGACGCCTTTTCGCCCGAATTAGTGCAGGCGATCTGCAACGAAGGCCGGATCACCGGCATTCTCGGCAATTGCCATGCTTCGGGAACCGAGATCATCGCCAGGCTCGGCGAAGAGCACATGCGCACGCGAAAACCGATTTGCTACACGTCTGCCGACTCGGTGCTGCAGATCGCCGCTCACGAAACCTATTTTGGGCTGGAGCGGCTGATGACGCTTTGCCAGACCGTGCGCAACCTGGTCGACCCGCTGAATATCGGCCGCGTCATTGCCCGCCCGTTCACAGGCGAAACTCCGACCACATTTGTCCGTACCGGCAACCGCCGCGATTTTTCAGTGCTGCCGCCGGAGCCGACGCTTCTTGACCGGCTGGTCGAAGCGGGTCGCAAGGTGCTAGCAGTCGGAAAGATCGGCGACATTTTTGCGCATCAGGGTGTTTCACGGGTGGTCAAGGCCAATGGCAATGCGGCGCTGATGGAGGCGACACTGGTCGCGATCGATGAAGCCGAGGACGGCGATCTGGTGTTTACCAATTTCGTCGATTTCGATCAGCTGTATGGCCATCGCCGCGATGTCGCCGGCTATGCCGCGGCGCTGGAAACTTTTGACCAGTGGCTGCCGGAAGTGCATCGCAAGCTGAAACCCGGCGATATCGTGCTGCTCACAGCCGACCACGGCTGCGACCCCACTTGGCGCGGCACAGAGCACACCCGCGAACGGGTGCCGGTCATCCTGTTCGGTCCCGGCATCCGCACCCGCTCGATCGGCTTGCGCGATACGTTGGCCGATATCGGCGAGACGGTGGCCGCACATCTCGGCATCCCGGCCGGATCCCACGGAAAGAGTTTTCTATGACTGAGCATCTGAAGAAGGCCGAGATCCATTGCCACATCGAAGGTGCCGCCCCACCGGCTCTGGTGGCGCACCAGGCGGCCAAATACGGCATCGACAGCAGCCGGTTTTTGCGCGACGGCCACTATGTCTGGTCGGATTTCGCCGAGTTCATAGCCTGCTATGACGACGTCGCTGCGGTGTTTCGCACCGACGAGGATTACGCATTGCTGACCGAGACCTATCTGCTTCAGCTGGCGGCCGACAATACCATTTACAGCGAGCTGATCGTTTCGCCCGATCACGGCAACCGCATCGGTCTCGGCGCCGATGCCTATCTGGCGGGTATCACCGCAGGCATTCAGGCGGCCAAAGCCAGCACTGGCATCGAAGCGCGCATAATTGTCACTGGCGAACGGCATTTTGGCCCGGAACGGGTGATCGCGGCGGCCGAATATGCCGCCAGAAGCCAAAATCCGCTGGTCACCGGCTTCAACATGGCCGGCGAGGAGCGGATGGGCCGGGTGGCCGATTATGCCCGCGCCTTCGATATCGCCCGCGACGCGGGTCTGGGCATCACCATCCATGCCGGCGAAGTCTGTGGGCCGTTCAGCGTCTCCGATGCGCTCGATATCGTTCGCCCCTCGCGCATCGGCCATGGTGTGCGGGCGATCGAGGATGCGGATCTGGTGCGACGTCTCGCCGATCTCGGTACGGTGCTGGAGGTCTGCCCCGGCTCCAACATCGCACTCGACGTGTTTCCCGATTTCGAGGTTCATCCGCTGCGCGCCCTGCAGGCAGCCGGAGTGCGGGTGACGCTCAATTCCGACGACCCGCCATTCTTCCACACCTCGCTGGCGCGCGAATATGCGATTGCCTCGGCAATCATGGGCTTTGCCGACGAGGAACTGAATGCCATGACCCGCACGGCGATCGAGGCGGCCTTCGTCGACGAGCCGACCCGGCAAAAGCTGCTGGCGCAGCTGTAAGTTCTGGATGGTTCGCGAAAAGCCGGCCGGGCGCTTGCAGACAGCGGCGCTTCCGTGAAAAAAGATTGATAACGAACGAGCAAAAACATCCGGAGGTTTTCCATGGACGGCGTCACAGTCATCAACCACCCGCTGGTGCAGCACAAGCTGACGATCATGCGCAAGAAGGAAACCTCAACTGCCGGCTTCCGCCGCCTGCTCCGGGAAATCTCGACGCTGCTCTGCTACGAGGTGACGCGCGATCTCGAACTGACGATGGAAACCATCGAGACGCCGATCGAACAGATGCAGTCGCCCGTGCTGGAAGGCAAGAAGCTGGTGTTCGCGTCGATCCTGCGGGCCGGCAACGGTTTGCTGGAAGGTATGTTGGAACTGGTGCCGTCGGCCCGTGTCGCCCATATCGGCGTCTATCGCGATCACGAGACGCTGGAGGCGGTCGAATATTATTTCAAGGCGCCGGAAGACGTGGTCTCGCGGCTGATCATCGTCGTCGATCCGATGCTGGCAACCGGCAATTCCTCGATAGCAGCGATCGAAAAGCTGAAGCAGCGCGGCGCTAAGAATATGCGCTTTCTCTGCCTGCTGGCGGCGCCGGAAGGCATCAAGAATTTTCGCGCAGCGCATCCGGACGTGCCGGTATTTACCGCTGCGATCGACAGCCATCTCAATGAGAAGGGTTATATCGTTCCCGGTCTCGGCGATGCGGGTGACCGCATGTACGGGACGAAATAAAGAAATCCTTCTTGGCTTCTTAACCACGCCGGCAAGTTTGAGGCCCGCGCGATGCTCGTGCGGGCCTTTTGCGTGGCATGTTAGCGATATCGCAGCCAGTATCGTCTATACGAACGGTCACGGCCTTTGATCGGGGATGCTTTTCATGCTGATACGCAGTCTTGTGTTTGTCGCGGTGATTGCGGTGGCTGCCGTACAGGCGCCTTCACTGGTGTCGCGCTATCTGGAGACTGCTCCGGAGAAATCCGGTAAACCGGCCTCCTCGCCGAAGGCAAAGGCAATTCCCGTCAAGGTCGAGCCTGTGTGGTCGCCGGGCAGCGTGCAGTTGCAGCCTGATGAGCGAGGGCATTATAACGCTACCTTCAAGATCAATGGCAAGCCTGTCGAGGGCGTGATCGATACCGGTGCTTCGGCGGTCGCCATCAATGAAAGCACGGCCCGCCGACTGGGCTACAGCGGCAACAGCCTCGATTTCAAGTACACCATCAATACCGCCAATGGCCAGACCAAGGGTGCGTTGATCACTCTCGACAAAATTGAAATCGGCGGTATCCGCGTGCGCGACGTGCAGGCGATGGTATCCAAGGACGAAGCTCTTGGTTTCACGCTGATAGGAATGACGTTCCTCAAGAAGCTGGATTCCTACCGGGTCGATAACGGCGTGCTGAAACTGCAGCAGTAAAATTCAGATCCGCTTGAGAATGACCGGCGACAGTTCGGGGGCGGTTTCGGACAGCGCATAGTGCCGCGACAGCGCCGCCGCCGCGCTTTCGCCGCTCGCCTGATCGGCGGCGTGCACCCGGCCGATGATCTCGCCTTTTTCCACCCATGTGCCCAGCGGCAGCAGGCCATCGAAGCCGACGCGATGGTCGATCGTATCAGTCGGGCGCCGGCGTCCGCCGCCAAGACCGATGACGTACAGGCCGAGATCGCGGGTCGCGCAGGCCGAAAGGTAGCCGGCGGATGGTGCCGGCACCGCAATGACCACCGGCGCCGGCTGCAGATAGGTCTGTGGTCGTTCGACCAAATCAGGCGGGCCACCGAGCAGGTGCACCATCCGGCCAAAAATGTCTGCGGCCCTGCCGCTCTCCAGGGCCTCTCGAGCCTGGCGGTCCGCCTCGGCAATATCCGCGGCAAGATCGGATTGCAGCAGCATTTCCGCGGCAAAGGCGAGGACGACCGATTCAAGCCGGGTACCGGTCTTCTTCCCCACCAGAAAATCCACGCAATTGATAATTTCCAGCCCATTGCCGGCAGCGTCCGCCAGCGGCTGGTTCATGTCGGTCAGCAGCGCGGTGGTGCGGACACCGGCGCCGTTGGCGACCTCGACCAGCGAGCGAGCCAGAGTTTCGGCCTCTTCAGGGCTGGTCATGAAGGCGCCGTTGCCGACCTTGACGTCGAGCACAAGCGTCTCCAGCCCGGCCGCGAGTTTCTTGGACAAGATCGACGCCGTGATCAGCGGTACCGAATCCACAGTGGCAGTGACGTCGCGGATGGCATAGAGGCGGCGATCGGCCGGGGCCAGATCGCCGGTCTGGCCGATGATGGCGCAGCCGGCCTGTTCGACCGTGCGCCGGAACAGCGCTTCGTCGGGCATGATGTTGTAGCCGGGGATCGATTGCAGCTTGTCGAGCGTGCCGCCGGTATGGCCAAGCCCGCGGCCGGAGATCATCGGCACGGCCAGGCCGCAGGCGGCCGCGATCGGTGCCAGCATCAGCGAGACATTGTCGCCGACGCCGCCAGTCGAATGCTTGTCGGCGACCGGGCGGCCGATACCGGCCCACGACAGCACATCACCGCTGTCGCGCATCGCCAGCGTCAGCGCCACGGTCTCTTCGCGCGACATGCCCTTGAACCAGACGGCCATGGCGAAGGCGGCCACCTGTCCTTCGGAAATCTCGTCTCGTGTCAGCGCTGAAATGAAGGCGGAAATGTCGGCGTCCGCCAGGATGTCTCCATCGCGTTTGCGGCGGATGATTTCCTGCGGGGTCATATTGTCAGTAGCCCTTGCTGCCGGCCGCGGATTCGCCGCCGCCGAGCACGGTCAAAATATCGTCGAGCAGCCCGGAGGCGCCAAACCGAAATGTGGAGGGAATGGCCCAGTTTTCACCCATGATCGCTTCAGCCAGATCGAGATAGAGACGGGCATCGCCGACGCTGGCAATGCCGCCGGCGGCCTTGAAGCCGACCTTGCGGCGGCTGTCGCGGATCGCCTGCAGCATGATGTCGGCCGATTCCAGCGTTGCGTTGACGGCAACCTTGCCGGTCGATGTCTTGATGAAATCGGCGCCGGCTTCGATCGACAGTTCGCAGGCGCGGCGGATCAGCGCCCGGTCTCTTAGCTCACCGGTTTCGAGAATGGTCTTCAGACAGGCATCGGGGCAGGCGGCGCGCACGGTCGCGACCATCTCTGTGACGGCCGCCTCGTTGCCGGCCAACAGCGCCCGGTACGGGATCACCAGGTCGATCTCGTCGGCGCCATCGGCGATCGCCTGGCGGGTTTCCTCGACCACGATATCGACGGGCAGGTCGCCGGAGGGGAAATTGACCACGGTGGCAATTCGCACGCCGGATCTATCGCCGAGAATGGTACGGGCCTGGGCGACAAAGCGCGGCCAGATGCAGATAGCGGCAGATGTCCCATAGGCGCTGCGGGCGCGCGCGCAGAGCACGACGATGGCGGCCTCGTCGCAATCCTCCTTCAGATTGGTGAGATCCAGAAGCGTCAGCGCAACGGCTGCGGTTTCACGCAGGCTGTGTCGTTCCATGGTCGGTACCTCCGGCAAGCATTGCCTTGAGGATAATGGCCAGGCGTTTTCCGCCGATCGGGGCCATATCCTTGGTTTCCTGGTGGCTGAGCTCGTCGCCGGTCATGCCGGCGCCGAAATTGGTGATAACCGATGCGGCGGCGACGCGCATCCCGCAAAACCGCGCGAGAATCACTTCCGGCACGGTCGACATGCCGACGGCATCTGCGCCGAGGATGCGGGCCATGCGGATTTCCGCCGGCGTCTCGAAGCTTGGGCCGGAAAACCACATGTAGACGCCGGCCGAAAGCGGTGTCGCGGTGGTGGTGGCGGCCTGGCGCATGCGCTCGGCGAGATCGGCGTCATAGGCATTGGTCATGCCGACGAAACGCTGGTCGCTATCGATGCCGATCAGCGGGTTCATGCCCGAATAGTTGATGTGGTCAACAATCTGCATCACCGAGCCTGGCGGCAGATCGGGCCGCAGGGAGCCGGCGGAATTGGTGAGGATCAGGCATTGGACGCCCAGGCCGTGCAGCACTTCGATCGGCCGCTGCATGGCGCGGGCATCGCCGTGTTCGTAATAGTGCACCCGGCCGGACAGCATGATCACCGGTTCGCGGCCCAAAAGGCCGGCGACCAGTTCGCCGGCATGGCCCGAAACACCGCTTTGCGGGAAGCCGGGCAGTTCGGAGTAGGGGACGCGGATTGGGTCGGTGATTTTGTCAACCAAAGTGCCGAGGCCGGAGCCGAGCACGATGGCATAGCGAGGCATCAGTCCGTCGAGGCGGTCGACCAACAGGTCGATGACATCCTTCATCCGAGCAGCTCGGTCTTGAAGGCGAGCGGCAGCAGCTCGTCCATGGTCAGGACCTTTTGCACGCCGGTCTCGTCGCAGAGATAGATGCGGGTTGCGGCGCTGGCGAATTCCGCGATTTTCTGCCGGCAGCCGCCGCAGGGCGGGCAGAGCGCCAGCTTTTCGGCGATCACAGCCATCTCGACGATGTTTTTGGCGCCGCCCATGATCATTGCGCTGATGGCCGTCGGCTCGGCGCACCAGCCCTGCGGAAAGGACAGGTTCTCGATGTTGGCGCCGGTATAGATCGTTCCGTCCTCGGCGCGGATGGCGGCACCCACGGGGAATTTCGAATAGGGGGCGTGGGCAAAGGCCATGGCGCCGCGGGCGGCTTCGAACAGGTCCTGCGACATTTTTCTACCGCTCCTTGGTATAGGGCACGCCGCCGGCCTTGGGCGGGTGGGCGACGCCGATGAAGCCGGCCAGCAGGATGCAGGTCAGCACATAGGGCAGGCACTGGAAAATCTGCACCGGCACTTCGCCGATGAACGGCACCGACTTGCCCTGCATGAAATTGGCGACCGCGTCGAGGAAGCCGAACAGCAGGCAGGCAAACATCACAGGTACCGGCTTCCATTTGGCGAAGATCAGTGCGGCGAGCGCAATATATCCCTTGCCGGCCGACATGTCCTTGATGAAGGCGGCCGATTGCGCGACGGCCAGATAGGTGCCGGCAAAGCCGCAGAGAAAGCCGGCGACGATCACCGAGCGATAGCGCAGCCAGGCAACGGAAATACCGGCGGTATCGACGGCGCCCGGATTTTCGCCGACGGCGCGCAGCCGCAGGCCGAAGCGGGTGCGATAGAGCACCCACCAGGAGATCGGCACGGCGAGGAAAGCGAGATAGGTCAGGATATTGTTGCCGGAAATCACGTTGGCATAGAGCGGCCCGAGCACCGGCACGTCGCGCACCAGATCGGCGCCCGGCAGGGTGATCGGCGAGAAGCGGGCTGACGGCGGCAGCTGCGGCGTGCGGCCGCCCTGATTGAACCAGGCCTGACCGAGAACGAGTGTCAGTCCGGCGGCCACGAAGTTGAGGGCGACGCCGGAAACGATCTGGTTGCCGCGGTTGGTGATGGCGGCAAAGCCGTGGATCAGCGAGAAGGCGATGGAGATGGCGATACCGGCCAAGAGGCCCAGCCAGGGGGAGCCGGTGACATAGGCGACGCAGGCGGCGGCAAAGGCCGAGGCCAGCATTTTTCCCTCGAGCCCGATGTCAAAAATGCCGGCGCGTTCGGAGAAAAGGCCGGCCAGCGCCGTGAAAAGAAGCGGGATCGAGAGGCGGATGGTGGAGCCTAAAATGCTGATGAGGATGTCGAAATAACTCATGGCTCAGCCCCTCGCAAATTGCTGGTAGATGCGCACCAGCGCCGGCCGGAACATGTATTCGAGCGCGCCGGCAAACAGGATCACCAAGCCCTGGATGACGACGATCATGTCGCGGGTGATGTTGGGCATTTCGAAGGAGAGGTCGGCGCCGCCCTGATAAAGAATGCCGAACAGGATGGCGGCGAGCAAAATGCCGACCGGATGGCTGCGCCCCATCAGCGACACGGCAATGCCGACAAAGCCGGCGCCGCCGACGAATTCGACCTGTAGTCGGCCGGACGCGCCCATCACCGGGTTGAGCGCCATCATGCCGGCGAGACCTCCGGAGATCAGCATGGCGATGACGACGGTGCGCACGTAAGGCACGCCGGCATAGACGGCGGCGGACGGGCTGATGCCGAGGGTGCGCATCTCGTAGCCAAGCTTGGTACGCCAGATCAGCAGCCAGACGAGAAAGCACATGGCGAGCGCGATCAGGAAGGAGACGTTGAACGGAGCAGGGCCGAGTTTCAGGCCGAACAGCGCCATCAGCCAGTCGAGTTTTGGCAGCTGGCCGCCGGGCAGGAAATTGCGGGTTTCAGGCGCCATCTTGCCGGGCACGATCATCACATTGACCAGCAGATAGACCATCAGCGCTGCACCAATGAAATTGAACATGATGGTGGTGATGACGATATGGCTGCCGCGTTTGGCCTGCAGCCAGGCCGGGATCAGCGCCCAGGCGGCGCCGAACAGAGCCGCGCCGATGATGGCGAAGGGCATGGTGACATACCATGGGGTATAATGATCAAGCGCCAGCGCCACCAGGGCGGCGCCGAGGCCGCCGACATAGGCCTGGCCTTCGGAGCCGATATTAAACAGGCCGGCATGGAAGGCGACGGCCACCGACAGGCCGGTAAAGATGAAGCTGGTGGCGTAGAACAGGGTAAAGCCGATCGCATCGCCGCGGCCGAGCGCCCCTTCCAGCATCAGCTTCAGCGCTTCCCACGGGTTCTCGCCGATCATCCAGACGACAATGCCGGATATGAAGAAGGCCAGCATGAGGTTCAGCAGCGGCAGCAGGCCGTAGGTGATCCAGTTGGGCAGTTGGACGGATGCGGTACTCATGCGGGCCTCATGCGGCAATTCCGGCCATCATCAGGCCAAGGGTCTGTTCGTCGGCCTCGGGAGCTTTCTCGCCGACCAGCTTTCCGGCAAACATCACCAGGATGCGGTCGGACAGAGCGCGGATCTCGTCGAGCTCGACCGAGACCAGCAGGATAGCCTTGCCGGCATCGCGCATCTCGATGATGCGGCGGTGGATGAACTCGATGGCGCCGATATCGACGCCGCGGGTCGGCTGGCCGATGATCAGCATTTTCGGGTCGCGCTCGATCTCACGGGCGACGACGATCTTTTGCTGGTTGCCGCCGGAGAAGTTGGCGGTTTTCAGCCGTGGATTGGGCGGGCGGATATCGTATTTCTGTATTTTGGCCTCGGCATCGGCCTGCATGGCGCCGAGATCGAGAAACAGGCCGCCATATTGCTTGTTGCGGTGATAGCCGAGCATCGAGTTTTCGTATTCCTCGAATTTCAGCACCAGCCCCATATGGTGGCGGTCCTCGGGGATATGAGCGAGGCCCAGCGCTCGCAGCCGCTTGGGATTGGCATCCGCCACTTCCTTGCCGTCGAACAAAATTTGGCCGGACGACGGTTTGCGGATGCCGGCAATCGCCTCCAGCAGTTCGGACTGACCGTTGCCGGCAACGCCCGCCAGCCCGACAATCTCGCCGGCGCGCACGTCGAACGAGACATCATCGACCATGGTGACGCCACGGCCGTCCTTGACGGTAAGATTGCGCACGGAAAACAGCACCTCGCCCGGATTGGCTTCGCCCTTTTCGACCCGCAACAGCACGCGGCGGCCGACCATCAGTTCGGCCAGCTCGCCGACTGTCGTCTCAGCCGTCGTTCGTGTCGCGACCATTTCGCCGCGGCGCATCACCGACACCGTATCGGTGATCGCCATGATCTCGCGCAGCTTGTGGGTGATGAGGATGACGGTTTTTCCCTGATCGCGCAGCACGCGCAGGATCTTGAACAGGTGATCGGCTTCGGGCGGCGTCAGCACGCCGGTCGGTTCGTCGAGAATGAGAATCTCGGCGCCGCGATACATCGCTTTGAGGATTTCCACCCGCTGCTGCAGGCCGACCGGCAATTCCTCGATCACCGCGTCGGGATCGACTTCCAGGCCATAATCGCGCTCCAGCCGCTTGAGCTCGGCACGCGCACCGGCGGTGGCCTTGCGCAGCAGCGCGCCGCCTTCGGCGCCGAGCATGACGTTTTCCAGCACGGTAAAATTTTCCACCAGCATGAAATGCTGATGTACCATGCCGATGCCGGCCGCGATCGCCGCCTGGCTGTCGCGGATGGTGACTTCCTTGTCATTAATGCGGATCTGGCCGCTGTCGGCCTGGTAGAAGCCGTAGAGGATCGACATCAGCGTCGATTTTCCGGCACCGTTCTCGCCGATGATGCCGTGGATCGTGCCCTTGCGGACTTTGAGGTCGATCGCCTTGTTGGCATGGACGGCGCCGAATTTCTTGTCGATGCCGACCAGTTCGATTGCGGTCTCTGGGCTCACGCTTAAAAATCTCCGGATGCTGGATATGAAAAGGGCGCGAGGGGAACTTGCTCCTCCTCACGCCCTTTCAAAGAATCAGCTCTTCGGGCAAGCCTTGTCCGACATGTAGTCGTGGACTTTGACCGTGCCGGAGATGATATCGGCCTTGGCCTTTTCGACCGCGGCCGTCATGACAGGCGTCAGCAGTGCCTTGTTGTTGTCATCGACCGCATAGCCGACGCCGTCTTCCTTAACGCCGAGCGACTGCACGCCGCCGGTGAACTTGTCGGCCTTGAGGTCCGCATAGGCGTTGTAGACGGCGAGATCAACGCGCTTGACCATCGAGGTTAGCACCGAACCGGGATGCACATAATTCTGGTTGGAATCGACGCCGATCGAGAACTTCTTGTTGTCGGCCGCCGTCTGCAGCACGCCGAGACCAGTGGCGCCTGCTGCCGCGTAGACCACGTCGGCACCCTGGTCGATCTGGTTCTTGGTCAGTTCGCCGCCGCGCACCGGATCGTTCCAGGCAGCCCCGGTGGTGCCGGTCATGTTCTGGAAGACTTCGATCTTGGCATTGGCCGCACGGGCACCTTGCTCGTAGCCACAGCCGAATTTGCGGATCAGCGGAATGTCCATGCCGCCGATGAAGCCGACCTTGCCGGTCTTGGAAGCGAGGCCGGCCAGAACGCCGACCAAGTAGGAACCTTCTTCTTCCTTGTAAACGACTGAGCGCACGTTCGGCAGTTCAACGACCGAATCGACGATCACGAATTTGGTGTCGGGATATTCAGCAGCGACCTTTTCCATCGCGGACGTCCAAGCGAAGGAGACGGCGACGACCGGATTAAAGCCCTTGCTGGCAAAATTGCGGATCGCCTGTTCGCCCTGGGTGTCGCCGGTCGGTTCGAAATCGCGGTAGTCGGTGCCGGTTTCCTTCTTGAACTTCTCGGCGCCCTGATAGGCGGCCTCGTTGAAGGATTTGTCGAACTTTCCGCCGGTACCATAGACCAGCGCCGGCTTGACGTCGGCGGCCAGCGCCGTGTTCGACAGTGTTGCCAGGGCGAAAAGTGCCAGAAGGGTTTTGTTCATGGATGCAGCCCCTGTTCCCGAGTGTTTTGTTTGGGTCCTCCCGCAAGCCTGTCTCCAGACATGTCTGCGGAACCGCCGGCCACCTTTTCAAGGGGCCTGCTTGCGGGCATCCTTGCATGGCTTTCAGAAAAATTCACCCGAATTTTTTCAATTGGTAAAAATTGGTATCATTGAACAATTTTCCATCGGGTGGTTGAAAATTTACGCAAAATTGCCGCTAATATGCTGAATTCGTCATCTGGCGAGGCGGTTTTGCTGGGTCGTCCGATCTGCCCTCGCTCGGTAGCGCGGAGCATGCCAGTCAGCCCTGCCGCTGCCTAGGCCGCCAAATGACCGGCGGGCTTGGGCCGGCGATAGCCGATCATCCAAAACAGCAGCGCCAGGATCAGAAACACGGCAAAAGCCGGCAGAGGCAGTAGCCATTGGGCAATCAAGCGCCAGGCTTCAGGGTGAATAAAGTGCGCGATCGTGGTTTCGGTAACTTGCAGCGTTGCCGGGCTGGCGTCGCTCCAGGCGGATCCCAGCGGCGTCATCACCACTTCCGACGCCGAAACTGACTGGATCGAATCGATGGTGCCGGAGACAACGGCGATAACCAGCGCAAAAAAGCTCAAGAATCGAAACACAAATCCCACCGCATCCTCCTGCATTGCCGGGCATTCCTGCGGTCAGGATCGCCAAATCTTCCAATCCTGCACCACAATAGGTGGGGCGAATCCGCTTCGCAATGTGCAAGCAGGCCAGTTTTATCCGAAGAAATCACAATTCTCTCTTATATGGGTT